>ERZ795044.2882-NODE-2882-length-14731-cov-12.499114_pt1 | contig 14731 bp, 14 predicted proteins | sample MGYA00375128_ERZ795044 | MGnify/ENA primary metagenome ERZ795044 (study PRJEB30173, sample SAMN05720213) | anaerobic digester metagenome | isolation source: active sludge of municipal wastewater-treating anaerobic digesters | place: USA | collected 2014-12-22 ... | reverse complement strand
GCGTAGCCTCGCAGATGAATGCCCTGGCGCAAATAGTCAAGCGCGCTCAAATGTTCGCGCCAATGGGTATCAATGCTCTGGAGCAACACCATACGTTCAAACTGTGTGAACTGCCCACCCGCAACCTGTTCCACTTTGGCATTGAAGGCATCGTCAGCGGCAGCACAGACTTTTTCAACAATTTCTTCGTCCGTGATGGCACTGGCTGTTTGTACGGTTTGCTGAAGTGGCACCTGAATCTGCCACTCATCGGCCAGAACTTTTTCCAGACCAGGCAGATCCCACTGTTCCTCGACGGACTCCACAGGTACATATTGGCGAGCCAGATCGGTGAAACAGCCTTCCCGCAACGAAGCAATCTGGGCGGTAAGGTCCGACGCGTCAAGAATTTCATTGCGCTGCTGATAAATCACCTTGCGCTGATCGTTCGACACATCGTCGTATTCGAGCAGCTGTTTTCGCATGTCGAAGTTGCGGGCTTCTACCTTGCGTTGCGCACTCTCAATGCTGCGCGTCACAATGCCCGCCTCAATGGCTTCGCCGTCCGGCATTTTCAACCGATCCATGATGGCTTTCACCCGGTCACCGGCAAAAATGCGCATCAATGCATCGTCAAGACTCAGATAAAAGCGGGACGAACCAGGATCCCCCTGGCGACCAGAGCGGCCACGCAACTGGTTGTCAATCCGGCGGGACTCATGCCGCTCTGTCGCGATGATGCGCAGACCACCCAAGGTCTTGACCTGTTCATGGTCCTTGGTCCATTGCTCCCTGACCTGTTCAATCTGGCGCTGCCGGGTTATATCGTCCAATGAATCATCAGCTTCAATGGCTTCAATCGTCTTGGATATATTGCCGCCTAAAACAATGTCGGTTCCGCGACCTGCCATATTGGTCGCAATGGTGATCATTTTGGGACGCCCTGCCTGCGCCACGATGTCTGCCTCACGCGCGTGCTGCTTGGCATTCAACACTTGATGTGGCAGGTTTTCCTTTTCGAGCAACTGCGCGATGATTTCGGAGTTCTCGATTGAAGTAGTACCTACCAGAACCGGTTGTCCCCGCTCGTAACAATCGCGAATGTCCTTGATGGCTGCTTCGTACTTTTCACGAGTAGTCTTATAGACACGATCCAGCTGATCATCACGCCGGCTCGGGCGATTGGGTGGCATTACCACGGTCTCGAGACCGTAAATTTCCTGAAATTCGTAGGCCTCCGTATCAGCCGTTCCCGTCATGCCAGCCAGCTTTCCGTACAGGCGGAAGTAATTCTGGAAGGTAATGGAAGCCATTGTCTGGTTCTCAGGCTGTATCGCCACGCCTTCCTTGGCCTCCACAGCTTGATGCAAGCCATCACTCCAGCGTCGCCCTGACATCAAGCGGCCGGTAAATTCGTCAACAATGACAATCTCGCCCTGTTGCACCACATAGTGCTGGTCACGGTGATACAGATGGTTTGCCCGCAACGCCGCATTCAGATGATGCATGAGCGTGATGTTGGCAGGGTCGTACAAAGTAGCCCCTTCTGGTATCAACCCCATGCTGGAGAGAATCCGCTCTGCGCTCTCATGACCCTGCTCTGTCAGAAAAATCTGATGGCTCTTTTCGTCAAGCGTGAAATCACCGGGCTTGATGACCCCTTCACCTGTACGGGGGTCAGCTTCACCAATTTGCTTGAACAGCTGAGGCACAATCTTGTTGATGGCCAGATACAAGTCCGTGTGGTCCTCCGCCTGACCACTGATGATGAGTGGCGTGCGCGCCTCATCAATCAGGATGGAATCCACTTCGTCCACAATGGCGTAGTTCAGCCCACGCTGAACCCGGTCCGCCGCTTCGTAGACCATGTTGTCCCGAAGGTAATCAAAGCCGTACTCATTGTTGGTCCCGTATGTAATGTCTGCTTGATAGGCTGCCTGTTTTTCCTCGCGCGGCATTTGGGGCAGATTAATCCCTACCGTCAAACCCAGGAAGTTGTACAGCTTGCCCATCCACTGTGCGTCACGGTTGGCCAGATAGTCATTGACAGTTACGACGTGAACGCCCTTGCCCGTGAGTGCATTCAGGTACACCGGCAGGGTGGCCGTCAGCGTCTTGCCCTCCCCAGTTCCCATTTCGGAAATTTTGCCGTTGTGAAGCGACATGCCACCCAGCAACTGGACATCGAAATGGCGCATCTTCATGACACGCTTGGAACCTTCGCGGACCACGGCAAAAGCTTCCGGCAGGAGCGAGTCCAGTGGCTCCCCATTGCGGACGCGCTCCCTGAATTTCAGCGTCTTTCCACGCAATTCATCATCCGACAGCTTTTCGAGCTCAACCTCCATCGCGTTGATGCGTGTGACGCCCGCTTTGTATTGTTTGAGCAGGCGGTCATTACGACTGCCGAAGATTTTTGTCAGAATATTGATGGCCATGAATGCAAGACCATCCCGCCACCCACTGGGGTGTCCGGACAGTGCAATCCTTTTTCAGTCAAGAGGGATATGAGGCTGCCAAAGCGCAACACAACCGCATTTAGCGGAATATGCTGCGCCCATTCAGCCGAACTGGCGATTTTACCTTTGCCCGAGCAGTGCCTTCTCGGGCAGGCCCGCCAGACCGGCGGGCGTCGGTGGCGGAATGCCATGCGACGGCGTCCGGGCCGCAGTAATTTGGGTTGCGGGAACCGAACTACCTGCATTCAAGAATTTCTGGGGGTCCTGAGGCACACCTTCCACCCACACCTCAAAATGCAGATGAGGCCCAGTGGAACGCCCCGTTGTTCCCACTTCCGCAATCTTTTGACCACGTTTGACCAAATCGCCTCTTTTAACAAGTACTTTGGATGCATGGGCATATCGCGTGATCAATTCATTGCCGTGGTCAACCTCGACCATGTTGCCATAGGCGGGGTGGTACTCCTGCGTAACAATCACGCCACCAGCCGCTGCAAGAATAGGCGAGCCAGGCTCGGCCTGAAAGTCCAGGCCGGTGTGCAACGCGGAACCGCCCGTGATCGGATCGATACGCCAACCAAAAGCCGAACCCAAAACCCCGGTGGATACCGGCTTCTGGGTTGGCACCATCATGTGCTTGATTTTTTGCTCGAACAGACGAGACTCCATCACGGTCATCAGGTCGACACGCTGCGCTGTCAGTTGTTCAAAATCAGTCAACGTTGTCTGCAATTCTTCCATAGACAGCGGGCGACCTGAAATGAGCGCCCCGCCCCTGCCTGGCTTGGCTTTGATCTCGGCAGGGCTGATGCCTGCAAGGCCGGACACTCGCTCCCCAAGGGATTCAAGCTGCGTCACTTTGGCTTGCATTTCACCCAGCCGTTTGGCCAAAACATCCAGATTTTCCCGAAGGAACCGATCCCGCTGCTCAACCTCGTCCCGAACAACCAGTTTGACCAGTGAGCCCACAACGGGCCATCCCTCACGAGCCCCTTTGAGAAAAACCCAGTGGTATAGCCCTGCCGCCACCAGCATGAGCGCCAGCGCCATGGCCACGCCTGCCATTGCAAGTCGTGTACCGCTGAGGTGAATGGCACGACTCTTTGCGAGCCACGCATCCGTGATAATCAAGTGCATTCAGGTCTCCTGTTCACTTCAACCTTCATGAATCGCCGTCTTCATCCCGTTACGCTTCAGCAGGCCACACAAGATTCACCGACATTGGCTAGGCTGACCGAATTGACGGCTGACTCTTCGGCACGACTCAGAGCAATCGAAAGTTTTATCCCGATCCCACTCAAATCAGGCATCAAAGCTGGTCCCATCGATGGCTCCACCTGGTGCCTCGTCGTAGCAAATAATGCCATCGCAGCGAAGCTCCGTCAGATGTTGCCCGCCCTTGAGTCGCACTTGCGGGTCAAGGGTTGGGACGTTAACTCAATTCGTCTGAAAGTTCAAACGTCAAAAGACCATTGAGGTAACTAGGTGTAACGGGAAAATGGTGCCGATTGTCGGAATCGAACTGACGACCTACCGCTTACAAGGCGGTTGCTCTACCAACTGAGCTAAATCGGCACGGAAATCATTTTACAGGACTGCGCTACTTGACCCGCTTCAGGACAGGGCGCGGACCTGCAGGGGTCCGGGGAGGATCAGGCGGTTTTTCATCTGTCGTCCGTACCGATTCCACCCGGGTCAACTGAACCGCACGCGAACTGGAGTCTGGAGTGATTCCGTCGATGACAAGAGATGTTACTTCTCCCGGCAGGGGAGAATTCTTTCCCTGCTCTTTCGGCGCCAACACCGGGAAAGCCATTCCCTGCCCGTTTTCACGTGCATAAATTGCGAGGACGTGGCTGACCGGCACCTGTATTTCACGCGCGGTACCTGCGAAACGGGCTTTGAATTCAATGAATTCATTGCCGAGTTTAAGAGAACTGGTCGCGTCAAAGCTGATGTTCAAGACGATCTCGCCGTCTTTCACATATTCATTGGGGACACGCACACTTTCATCCACCCGGACAGCCACGTATGGCGTGAACCCGTTGTCCGTGCACCACTCATACAACGCCCGAATCAGATAAGGACGGGTGGAACTGGAGTCCGTAGCATCAATCATTCAAACCAACTGCTCGCCAGATTACTTGCGCATGACCTTTTCAGACGGCGTCAGTGCCTCGATGTAAGCGGGACGCGAGAAGATGCGTTCCGCATACTTCAGCAACGGCGCAGCATTCTTGCTCAAGTCAATACCATAGTAGTCCAGTCGCCACAACAGCGGGGCAATGGCCACATCCAGCATGGAGAAATTGTCACCCAGCATGTACTTGTTTTTCAGGAAAATGGGAGCCAGCTGGGTCAAGCGGTCACGAATATGTGAACGGGCTTTTTCCAGCGTCTTCTCATTGCCTTTGTTGGCGCGGTTTTCCAGTGTCGAAACGTGCACGAACAGTTCTTTTTCAAAGTTGAGCAGAAACAAGCGCACACGGGCGCGATCCACGGGGTCGCCTGGCATGAGCTGGGGATGAGGGAACCGCTCATCAATGTACTCATTGATGATGTTGGATTCATACAGAATCAGGTCGCGCTCAACCAGAACGGGAACCTGACCGTAGGGATTCATCACACTGATGTCTTCTGGCTTGTTGTACAGATCAACATCACGAATCTCGAAATCCATGCCTTTCTCAAACAACACAAAACGGCAGCGATGAGAGAACGGGCAGGTAGTACCTGAATACAACACCATCATGGCGGGGCTCCTAAAAATCAAAAAGAGTGGGCTGCATCATGCAAACCCACTCTGAAAAACTCAAGCCATACCTTGCGGGTGGCGCCTGAGCGGTCTGTGCGCGTGTTACTTGACGTCCTTCCAGAACGCTGCATTCAATCGCCAGGTAATCACGGTGAAGAGACTCAGAAACAGCAAAACCCACACACCGACACGAACGCGGTCATTTTGGGCCGGCTCTCCCATCCATTGCAGGTAGCTAACCAGATCACCAACTGCCTGGTCATACTGTAACGGGGTCATGCTGCCGGGGGTGGCCTGCTCCCAACCCTTGAACACCTGAACTTCGTGCCCGTGCTCTTCCTTGATGTCGTACACCGGCTTACGTGTGCCCTGCAATTCCCAAAGCACGTGGGGCATGCCCACATTAGGGAAGACCAAATTGTTCCATCCTGTTGGCTTTTCAGCATCGGGGTAGAAAGTCCGCATATAGGTGTACAGGTAATCCGCACCTGAACCGCCAGAGCCGGCCCTTGAGCGCGCAATGACCGTCAGATCAGGCGGGTTGGCTCCGAACCATTCTTTCGCCTGTCTGGGGTCTATGGCAGCCTTCATGGTTTCACCAACTTTCTCCGTAGTGAAAAGCAGGTTGTCCTTGATTTGCTGCTCAGTCAGACCGATGTCTCTCAGGCGATTGAAACGCATGAAGGCAGCTGAATGACAGTTCAGGCAATAGTTGACAAACAGTTTGGCGCCATTCTGAAGAGCGCCCATGTCGTTGGTCTTGTTCGGGGCCTTGTCCCAGGCGAGGCCGCCCTCGCTGGCGTGCACACCCAGCGTCAAGCCAAATGCCAGCATTAAACCGAGAACAATTTTCTTTGAGAATCCCATGGTTTTCATAATCTTTCCCGTTCAATGCGCCGCGAAGATGACACGATCCGGCACCTGTTTGGGCGTTCCAATCCGGCTCCACCAAGGCATCAGAAGAAAAAAGCCAAAGTAGAACAGCGTACCTGCCTGCGACACCCGGCCACCGATGGTTGACGGAGGCAGCATGCCCAAATAACCCAGCACCAGGAAATTCAACACGAAGATTGCATACAGGTACTTGTGCCAACTGGGCCGGTACCGGATGGATTTAACGGGGCTGTTGTCGAGCCAGGGCAGGAAAAAGAGAATCACAACGCCGCCACCCATGGCTACCACGCCCCAGAACTTCGCATCAATAGCCAGCATCATCGCAACCACTACTGCCGCCACAACCAAAATGGCGCCCTTGAATACGCTGGCCATCTTCATCTTGGCCACCGCAAACAAGGCGCCTGCCAAGACACACGCGATCAACGCATACATCATTTCATCCGTCACGGCACGCAGCATCGAATAAAAGGGCGTGAAATACCAGACTGGCGCAATGTGCAACGGCGTCTTGAACGGATCCGCCGGAATGAAGTTGTTGTATTCCAGGAAATACCCACCCATCTCCGGTGCGAAGAAGATGATGGCAGTAAACACCATCAGGAACACGCTCACGCCAAAGATATCGTGAACCGTGTAATAAGGGTGGAAGGGAATGCCATCCAGCGGATGTCCTTTTCCGTCTTTCGGCGCTTTGGGGCCCTTGATTTCCACGCCATCGGGATTATTGGAACCCACGTCATGCAAGGCCATCAGGTGCGCCACGACAAGGCCCAGCAAGACCAGCGGAACAGCGATCACGTGGAAACTGAAGAAGCGGTTCAGCGTCGCATCACCCACGACGAAATCACCGCGGATCAGCAGCGCGAGGTCGGGACCAATAAAGGGGATCGCGGCAAACAGGTTCACAATCACCTGAGCGCCCCAGTAGCTCATCTGACCCCAAGGCAGCAGGTAGCCCATGAAGGCTTCGGCCATCAGGCACAGGAAGATCGCACAGCCGAAAATCCATACCAATTCGCGTGGCTTGCGGTAGCTACCGTAAATCAGGCCACGGAACATGTGCAGGTAAACCACGACAAAGAATGCCGATGCACCCGTCGAGTGCATGTATCGCACCAACCAACCCCAAGGCACATCACGCATGATGTACTCGACCGAAGCGAAAGCCAGCGCAGCATCAGGCTTGTAATGCATCACCAGAAAGATACCGGTCACGATCTGGATCACCAGCACGAGCATGGCCAGCGAACCGAAGATGTACCAGAAGTTGAAATTCTTGGGAGCGTAATACTCCGACATATGGACCCGATAGGCCTCAAATGCCGTCGGTAGCCGGTTTTCAAACCAGTTGGTCAATTTTTCGCCAGCGCTGGCGTTTGGGGAAACTTCGTGGAATTCAGCCATCTTTTTTCCTTAGGCTTTCTTGTCTTCGCCAATGAGCAACTTCGTCTCAGAGAGATACATATGGGGTGGAACTTCAAGGTTGTCAGGCGCTGGCTTGTTCTTGAAAACCCGACCCGCGAGGTCAAAAGTAGAGCCATGGCAGGGGCAGAAAAAGCCGCCTTGCCAGTCATCCGGCAGTGAGGGTTGCGGTCCCGTTGTGAACTTGTCCGACGGCGAGCATCCCAAGTGGGTGCAAATACCCACTGCCACCAGATATTCGGGTTTGATGGACCGGTTTTCATTACGCGCGTACTCAGGCGCCTGGTCAGCAGGCTTGCGCTCGGACTTGGGGTCGGCCAATTGCGCATCCAGCTTGGGCAAAGCAGCCAGTTGCTCGGGCGTGCGGCGCACAATCCACACGGGTTTTCCCCGCCATTCCACGGTCATTTTTTCACCGGGCTTGATGGCGGCGATATCGACTTCTACGGCAGCGCCGGCGGCCTTGGCTCGCTCCGAAGGCTGAAAGCTGCTGACGAACGGCACGGCGGTGAACGCGCCGCCCACCACGCCTGCGCATCCAGACGCAATCATCCACGTGCGTTTGCTGGTGTCGACTGGGGTGTCACTCATGGGAATCCTCAATGAAAACATCACTACTAGGGCTAGCCCAAGATTGTAACTGACCGTTCCAGCCAAAACGCGACACCGTCGGGGCTTGACAGGGTATGGAACTCGGAGATACTCGCCACTTCAATAAATCAACCCAGGAGGTTTAATCATGAGCATGATGTCTGAATTCAAGGAATTTGCCCTGAAAGGCAACGTGATGGACTTGGCGGTCGGTGTGATCATTGGCGGAGCGTTTGGCAAGATCGTGGACTCCATGGTTGCTGACCTGATCATGCCGATAGTCGGCGCGGTCATTGGCAACCTGGACTTCTCCAGCATGTTCGTTGTATTGGGCAAAGTTCCTGCAGGGACGGCCATGGTGCTCGCTGACCTGAAAAAGGCGGGGGTTCCTGTGTTCGCATACGGCAACTTCATTACCATTGCAGTGAACTTCATCATCCTGGCGTTCATCATCTTCATGATGGTCAAGCAAATGAACCGCATGAAACGGGAAGCCCCCCCAGCAGCGCCAGCACCGACACCGGAAGACGTCTTGCTGTTGCGCGAAATTCGCGACAACCTGAAAAAATGAGTGATCTAAACGCTATTCAATCGTAAAGAAATCGCAAGAGCGACCCCTTGTTTTCGGACAAGGGGTCGCTTTTTTTATAGCGCCAGCTGACGCGCCATGCGGATGGCTTCAATCAGGCTGGAGGCATCTGCCTGGCCCGTTCCGGCAATGTCAAAAGCCGTGCCGTGATCCGGGCTGGTGCGCACCAGTGGCAGGCCAATGGTCACGTTGACACCCTTCTCCACCCCCAGGTATTTCACGGGGATCAGGCCTTGATCGTGGTACATCGCCACAACCACGTCAAACTCCCCCGGCTGGGCGTCGCGGGCACGCGCACGCATGAAAACGGTGTCGGGCGCAAACGGGCCCTGAACATCGATGCCTTCACGTCTGGCTTGCTCCATGGCGGGCAGGATGATGTCCAGTTCTTCCCGGCCAAACAGGCCACCTTCACCGGCATGCGGATTCAACCCGGCGACGCCAATGCGCCGACGCGTCTGGCCCGGCGTTGACGTGCGCAGCAGGAACTCATGGGTCAGCCGCAAGGTCTGCAAGACGTTGTCGGTGGTCACAGCGGCAATGGCTTCGCGTAGCGACAGGTGAATGCTCACCAGCACCGTTTTCAGCTCGTCATTGGCCAGCATCATGCGTACCGGGACCTCCTGCACCGGCCGGCCCAGATGGGCCGCCGCCTCGGCTTGCAGCAATTCGGTATGTCCCGGAAAGTCAACGCCTGCCGCGGCCAATGCCTCTTTATGCAGGGGTGCGGTCACCAGAGCTGCAATATCCCCGCGCAATGCAGCCCGTGCGGCCCAGGTCACGCAGTCGGCGGCCATTCGCCCGGCGCTGGCGCTGATCACACCGACTTGCACCAGCTCTGGCGCCTGCAAAACCGGCAAAACCGGGATGCAACGGGGTGGCACTTCCAGAGCCTCGCTGGCGGTGCGGATTTCGGTAACCGGCAAGCCAACCTGCCCCGGGCCAGTGATGATTTTCGCCGCCCGCCGCAGGGTCGCCACATCACCGGCGACAAAACAGCCCCGCGTCACATCCGGCGCATCCCGAAATGCCTTGGCGATGATTTCCGGGCCAATCCCGGCGGGATCGCCCTGCGTGATGGCGATGGGTAGAGTAGCCATCGTCATGCCGGGTTGTCGATGTCGATGAATTCGTGCGCCAGTCCCAATTGAGCAGCGACTTGGGCGGCAACGGCTGGCGCGCCATAACGCTCACTGGCGTGATGGCCGCAGGCCAGAAACGCCACGCCACACTCGCGGGCGTAATGCGCCTGCGGCTCGGATATCTCGCCGGTGATGAACGCGTCCGCTCCGGCAACAATGGCAGCGTCGAAGTACCCCTGCGCACCGCCACTGCACCACGCTATATTTTTAATAGCTACTTGCGCAGTGTCGACGAGGGTAACAGGCCGATTTAGCAAGTTTTTTACGTGATCTGCGAGCGTCTGGGCATTCTGGAAGCTGGCGCCATCCATACGCTGGCCCAAAAAGCCCAGCGCCTGCTCGCCAAACCGCCCGGACGGGTCGTCAAACGCCTGGAGCCCCAGCTTCAACCCCAGCTGCGCATTGTTCCCAAGCTCCGGGTGCGCGTCCAAAGGCAGGTGGTAGGCATACACATTGATGTCGTGCGCCAGCAGCAAGGCCAGCCGCTTTTTCATCCAGCCCGTCACGCGGCCATCCTGCCCGCGCCAGAACAGGCCATGGTGCACAAAAATGGCATCGGCCCGCGCGGCAACTGCGGCTTCAATCAGCGCCAGACTGGCGGTGACGCCCGAGACGATTTTCTTCACCTGCAACCTGCCTTCGACCTGCAGACCATTGGGCCCATAGTCCTTGAAGCGTTCGGGCTGGAGCAAAGTGTTAAATGCCTGCAGCAATTCGATTCGGTCAGTCATGGAGATGCATGTTTTATCTTGTTGAATTGTCTGTCAAATCAGGATGAGTCCCTGGCTGCAGGCTGCTATCGCACCCGATACCCGCAGCGATCCAGCGCCGAGCCAACCTGCCGAGAACCGGGGCGAGAAAAGGCGCGGCCACTCTTAGCGTCGACGGTAACGCCTGCACCAGCACTTCGGCCGGCTCACTGATAGCACCACAGCGGTATATCCCACCCGCATCCTGCCAGCGCAGGGCCTTGCAGGCACCGTGGCGATGGCCAGACAGCACCACGCCCAACGGACACGGCTCAGCCAGACAACACACACCGCAACCGTTGCATGGTGCACCCTCTGCGGGCTTGGACGGTGCAGCGCTATGAATCAGAATGGTTTGTGAAGGCAGGGACATGAACCTTTACGCTGTGTTTACGCGGTGCGGTGGCGCATTGTGCGCCCTTGAAGCACAGCTGCAGCCTACAATTTGAGGCATGAAACGACTCTGGTTATTGTTCTCCCAAACTGCCACTGTGCTGCTGGCAGCTTATTTTGTAGTGGCCACACTCAAGCCGGACTGGGTGGGGCGTTCAACCACCTCCCAAATCGGCACCATCAGCCTGCTGGAGGCACCTGCCACCAGTTCCGGCAGCGTTCCCGCAGGCAGCTTCCGTCTGGCCGCTCAAAAATCGTCTGCGGCTGTGGTCAGCATCAACACCAGCAAGGGCGCCAAACCCAACCCGAACAGCAACGACCCGTGGTTCAAATTCTTCTTTGGCGACCAGGGCGGCGGCGAGCCGCAGGTGGGCCTGGGCAGCGGCGTGATTGTGAGCCCCAGCGGCTACATCCTCACCAACAACCACGTGGTGGAAGGCGCTGACGAGATTGAGGTGATCCTCAACGACAGCCGCCGCACGGTCGCCAAGGTCATTGGCACCGACCCCGACAGTGACCTCGCAGTGCTGAAGATCGAGCTGGACAAACTGCCCGTCATCGTTCTGGGCAACTCCGACGCGCTGCAGGTGGGTGACCAGGTGTTGGCGATTGGCAACCCGTTTGGCGTAGGTCAGACCGTGACCAGCGGCATCATCAGTGCACTGGGGCGCAACCAGCTGGGCATCAATACGTTCGAGAATTTCATCCAGACCGATGCTGCCATCAACCCCGGCAACTCGGGTGGCGCTCTGGTGGACACCAGCGGTAACCTGATGGGCATCAACACCGCTATCTATTCCCGCTCTGGTGGCAGCATGGGCATTGGCTTTGCCATCCCCGTCTCCACTGCCAAACTGGTGATGGAAGGCATTGTGAAAGACGGTCAGGTCACGCGGGGCTGGATTGGGGTGGAGCCCAATGACCTGTCGCCCGAGCTGGCGGAAACCTTTGGTGTGAAAGCGAAACAGGGCGTGATCATCACCGGGGTGCTACAGGATGGCCCAGCCGCCAAAGCCGGCATTCGCCCGGGCGATGTGGTGACCAACGTGTCGGGCAAAGCGGTTGGCAACGTCTCTGAATTGCTGACCAGCGTGGCCGCCCTGAAGCCGGGCACACCATCAAAATTTGAAGTGCAACGCGGCGATGGCAAGGTTTCTCTCGATGTCACACCGGGCGTACGCCCGAAGCCCCGCCGGGCGCCCTGAAGTCAGTTATTGATTGACACTTTTTGCTACTAAATTAATAGCTGCTCACGCACATCCGACGCGGTCTTAAGGCCAATTTAGCTTCAAGAATTGGCAGATTCGGCAGTCTCGGGCGGTGCCTGCGTGTGCTTGATGAAGATTTGCGCCGCCCAGATGCCGATTTCGTAAAGCAGGCACATGGGTATGGCCAGCGCCAGTTGCGACACGACGTCCGGCGGCGTCACGATGGCGGCAATGATGAACGCCAGCACCACAAAATAACCCCGGAAATCCTTGAGTTTCTGGATGGTCACGATGTTCATGCGGGCCAGAACAATCACCACAATGGGCACTTCAAACGCCATGCCAAACGCCAGAAACATGGACAGCACAAAGCCCAGATAAGCTTCAATGTCTGGCGCAGCGGTGATGCTTTTCGGGGCAAATCCCTGAATGAACTTGAAGACCTGGCCGAAAACGAAAAAGTAGCAAAAGGCAACGCCTACAAAAAACAAAATGGTGCTGGATGCCACCAGTGGCAGCACCAGTTTCTTCTCATGGGTATACAGGCCCGGCGCCACAAAGGCCCACACCTGCCACAGCACCACCGGCAAAGCCAGCATGAAGGCCGCCATCATCAAAATCTTCAGCGGCACCAGAAACGGTGAAATCACCGAGGTGGCGATCAGCGTGGCCCCCTTGGGCAAGGTAGCCACCAGAGGCGCAGCCATCAGGTCGTACAGCGCCGCGGGCCCGGGGAAGAAAGCCAGCAGCACACCCGCCACACCAACGGCAATAGCCGCCTTGATCAGGCGGTCGCGCAACTCCACCAGATGCTGCACGAACGGTTGCTCCGTGCCGGCCAATTCATCTTCCTTGGCATGGTTTCCGGGTTTGTTGTCAGCCATTTTTCACTTGTTGGGTTGTCATGCCGCCAGTCGGTGCAGGGAGTCGGCTGAAAGCAGCCCCAGCGCTTCACCGCGCCGGTCAGTTCGCACTGGCGCCAGGTTTGGGAGGCCGGAACCGGGCGACCCGGGCCGCGCCAGAGAGGGCTTTGGTCCGCACACCGTTGCGGGCTTTGTACCAGTTGGGAGTGGCGCCCTGCTTCACACGCCACTTCTTTTTAGGATGCTGGTAGGTTGGATAACTCTCAGGAAAGGCCAGGTTGTCGCTGGACTGGGAATTCGACTCCATGCTCGTCGCTTCAGCCCAGGTTTTCTCGAAATCGCTGGCGTTGGTCTGGATGGTGTTGCCGACATCACGGGCTGCCGTTTCGACCGTATCCTTCATTTTCTTGAGCTCATCGAGCTCAATGGAACGGCTGACCTCAGCCTTGACATCCGCCACGTAGCGCTGTGCCTTGCCCAGCAACGTGCCAACCGTACGTGCCACGCGCGGCAACTTCTCCGGCCCGATGACGATCAACGCCACCGCGCCGATCAGCGCCATTTTCGAAATGCCGAGATCAATCACGCAGGTCTACAGCCGGTTTGGGGCCAGTTTGGGGCAAAGCTTCAGGACTTCTGCTTGGCTTCCACGTCAATCGTGGTTTTGTCAGAAGCTGCAGCGTTGGCCACTTGAGCAGCTGGCGCCGCAGCCTTGTCATCGGGCGCCGCAGAGCCGTCCTTCATGCCGTCCTTGAAGCCCTTGACCGCACCGCCGAGGTCACTGCCCATGTTTTTGAGCTTCTTGGTGCCAAACACCATGACCACGATCAGCAAAACGATCAGCCAGTGCCAGATAGAAAATGAACCCATGAGTAACTCCTAACTTCCAAACAATTTGACTGATTTTAGTCGGCGAAGCAGGGCCGGACCACCGACCCGCCAATTTAACCCCTGAACCTAGCCCCTCAGCCAGGGGCGGGGGCCACCCATCACGTGAATGTGCAGGTGGTGAACTTCCTGCGCACCCTCGGCGCCCGTGTTGCTGACAATACGAAACCCCCCTGCCGGATAGGGATTACACCCTTCCTGCAACGCCAGCTGTGGCGCCAGCGTCATCATGCGCCCCATCAGCTGCACATGCTCAGGCCCGAGTTGCGCAAACGAAGGAATGTGCATTTTGGGAATCATCAAAAAATGCACCGGCGCCCACGGGTGAATATCGTGGAATGCGAAGATGTCGTCGTCTTCATAGACCTTGCGGGATGGAATCTGCCCGGCAGCAATTTTGCAGAACAGGCAGTTGGGGTCGTGCTTCATCGTCAAACCATCCTCATTGCCCAACCGGCTGGCTCTTGTTCATCGCCACCATGCCCCGCACGATGCGGTAAAGGAACCAGATGGAGATGAGGCCCCAGGCAATCCAGCCCGGTGCGATCAGCAGCAGCCACAGTGGTGAGGTGATCAGATACAAAATGCCCGCCCAGATGACCGAGCGAATGCGCCATGAGAAATGACTCGCCTGCCAGGTGCCCTGGGCCTCATCTTTTTTCACCAGATCCATCACCAGCGCAATGATCAGCAGCACGGCGCCAGCCTGCCCGCCCGGAATGATGGCGCCCACCGCCACGATCAGGTGCAGGATGTAGCTCACCCAGCCAACCGTCTTGAGTTGTTGCGCTTTTTC
>ERZ795044.2880-NODE-2880-length-14735-cov-4.761580_pt1 | contig 14735 bp, 17 predicted proteins | sample MGYA00375128_ERZ795044 | MGnify/ENA primary metagenome ERZ795044 (study PRJEB30173, sample SAMN05720213) | anaerobic digester metagenome | isolation source: active sludge of municipal wastewater-treating anaerobic digesters | place: USA | collected 2014-12-22 ... | reverse complement strand
TTTTATTATTCTTTCAGAAAAGAAATCAAATTTTAAAAACAGGATTGATAATATTTGGTCTGGCGTAAGTTTTATAAATTTCATCAACCAATTTACCTCTGCCGGTATTTTTATCAATACCATCGATTTTCAATTCTTTGGCTTTTTCAAAAAGAGATTTTTGGTCGGGATAATCTTCTATATCTATTTTGGCGTATTGTTTGATGATTTCTCGCATGGTTATGCGCGGATAAGGCGGGGTAAAATCAACCTCTTGTTCCCCTACTGTCATTTTTAACGGTAAATTCATAGCCTTGATAAGACGAGGCAATAAATCTTCCATCAAATTCATCAAATCTTGGTAATTGGCATAAGCCCAATAAAATTCTATCTGAGTAAATTCCGGGTTATGGTTATTATCTATACCTTCGTTACGAAAACATTTAGCAACTTCATATACTTTTTCAAACCCGCCGACAATCAAACGTTTGAGATAAAGTTCCGGAGCAATGCGTAAGAACAAATCAGCGCCCAATGCATTATGATGAGTGACAAAAGGCTTAGCATTGGCTCCGCCATAAAGAGATTGTAAAATAGGAGTTTCCACTTCATAAAAACCCTTGTCGTTAAAATAGTTTCTTAACTCTTTGACTAGCAAGCTTCGAGCAACCGCAATTTTCATGGATTCATCGTTTGCCAATAAATCCAAGTATCTTTGTCTGTAACGAGTTTCGATATCACTTAGACCATGAAATTTTTCCGGCATTGGTAAAAGAGCCTTGGCGATAATTTTAAATTCTTCCACCAAAACCGAGATTTCTCCTTTGTGAGTAATAAAAATTTTTCCTTTTACTTCTAGAAAATCACCTATATCAAAATTTTTGGTAAAAAATTTAAATTTATCCTTGCCTAAATCTTTTTCTGAAACAGCCAATTGAATTTTACCGCTAAAATCTTTCAGATGAGCAAAGCAAAGTTTTCCCATTTCTCGAGAAGATACTAATCGACCAACCAAAACAACACTAGAATCAACCGATAATTCTCGAGCTTGCGCAATAGTGTGAGTTTTTTGACAAGAACTTGGGTATGAATCTATACCTTGTTGTTGTAGAGACTCTAAACGGCCTAATCTGACCGCTTCTTCGTTCAAATTTTTATCTGTCATAAGTAAATTTTAATTATATTTTGATATTGAAATTATAGCTAAAATTGCCATAAAAGTAAAGAATCCCGCCTTCTTAAGGGCGGGATTTAAAAGTTTATTGTTTAGATAACTTCTTTTATCTCGTAGTTTTGCAATCCGGCCGGAGTGCGAACCTCTACTTTATCCCCGGCTTTATGGCCCAAAAAAGCGTTTCCAAGCGGTGATTCATTGGAAATCTTACCATTAAGAGGGTCGGCTTCTTGAGCACCGACAATTTGGTAAGTTTTTTCTATTTTATTTACTTCTACTACCACAGTATTACCTAAACCGATTTTATCGCTTTTGCTTTTTTCGATAATTTGAGCGCTGCCGATGATATTTTCCAATTCCAAAAGACGGCCTTGCGCCCAAGCCATTTCTTCTTTGGCTTGGTGGTATTCGGCATTTTCAGACAAATCACCTTGTTGTTTAGCTTCGTTGATTTTATTGGCCACAGCCGGAATTTGAACGTATTTTACGTCTTCATACTCCTTTTTCAGAGCTTCCAAGCTTTCTTTGCTTAAATAGTGGATTTTATCCGCCATATTTCATTAAAATTCAATTTTAGTAAAAAATAAGATTCCGAAAAACTTCGGAATATTGATATGTATATATTAACATTTATGAAAATAAGCGTCAAGAAAATTATCCCATTTTTATTATCTTGGAAACAACTATAACAATCGCCCCTTTGGCTGGCATACCCTTATTTTCACGCATTTTTTCCACAAATTTCTTCCATTTTCCGATAGAATAATATTTTGCTTTACCTATAAGCTTGTATCCTTCTTGTTTTTTATTCCAAACAGCCAAGCAGACATTATTGTTTTTTGAAATATTAGATACGGTTTGTTTCATGTAATTATCTGTAATCAAAATTTGGTTTTTAGAAACAACTTTAAGACAAGCCACACCGATAACATTTGGTTTATGGGTTTTGTCCACGGTGGCAAAAGCCGCAGCGTTATTTTCAATGATTTTTTTCGCAATCGGGGTTATAACTGTTTTAAAAGATTCGTTTAAGGTCATATGTTTATAAAATTAGTTAATTAGTTTGTGTAAATTTAATAACTTTTTCCATTATTTTAACACTCAATTCAACTCTCTTTTTCAACGGTTGTTTGCCCGGGGTTTCTGTGCACATACTGTAAGGAACTCCTTCGCGAAACATCCTGTCTTCAAAAGATCCATCTTTTCTATTGATTATCAATCCGTCTACAGCTTTATCGTTGTAAATTTTAGCACTTGTTTCTATGGAAAAATATTTTTTAGCAAGTTTTATAATGTCGCGATATACTTTTTCCGGTTTTTTTTCAAAATTGTAAAGATAAAAAGTTTTTAAATCCATGTCTTCATGTAAAGCGTGAAAAAAATATACTTTTTCTTTTTCCAATGTTTCATACAAAATTTTATTTTCCCCAATCAGTTTTTTACGACAAAACAGCGCATTAAGATTTTTCTTTTGCCAGTTCAATCTTTGGTTTTTATCAAACCCGGTCGGATTGGCTACGGGAAAAATTATCAATTTATTTTTTAATTTTTTAACATTTAACTTTTCTAAAAATTTCAAAATCGCCCAAGGTCCGGCGATTTCATAACCGTGAATTCCGGCGGAAAAACAAACAGTCTTTCCCTTGCCGTTGATGACTATTTTATAAGTTGGATATTCTTTTTTAAAACCAACTCTACCAATTTCTATCAAATCAAGTTTTTTCTTTTTACAAACCGCACTTAATTTTCTTAAGTAATTTTTATAATAGGACATAATTTTCCTGGATCTCCGCCTTTCCCAAAGGGAGGCCGTTGGCCCGCAGGGATGACAGTATTATATCATTTGTAGTCAGTAGTCTGAAGTCTAAAGTCTATTTCAAATATTTCTGTCCCCACCAACGTAAAAACTCGTTGGCTACTGGCATAGCGGCTGTAGAGCCTTCTTTTCCCTCCTCTATCAACACCGTAACGACTATTTTAGGGTTATTATAAGGGGCAAAAGCTGTAAACCAGGCGTGCGGATCGGCTTTTTTACTCCATTGAGCGGTACCGGTTTTTCCGGCTGCTAAAAATGGTAAGTAGTTGAGCAACTGACAACTGCCGGTTTTCACACATTCGCGCATCCCCTCTCTGACGATGTTAATATTGTTTTCAGAAACAAAACCACTATTTAATATTTGTACAGGAATTTCATAAGTAGTTTTGGCAGTGGTGTCTACCACATATTTTCCTAAATGCGGCCGGATAACTTTGCCGCCATTGGCTATAGCCGCTGTCCAAACCGCAACTTGTAGTGGAGTGGTCAATAAATCTCCTTGTCCAATAGAAAGATTGTAAGTGTCTCCGACATACCAACGTTCTCCTTTGGTTTCCTGTTTCCATTCTTTACTTGGCAAAAAACCGATACTCTCTCCCGGCAAGTCTATGCCCGTGCTTTTGCCAAGATTAAACTCCTGCATATATTTTATTATTTTATCAGCGCCTAATCCGGAAAAATTTTTGTATCCTCCACCGACGTAATAAAAATAAGTATTAACTGACCAAGCAATAGCTCGAATAACATTGGTTGTTCCATGTCCACCTACGCGCCAATCTTTGAAAAACCAATTCCCCACTTCTAATCCTCCACTACTAAGAAATGCTGTAGCACGAGTAACTACCTTTTCTTGTAAAGCTGCAGCCGCCACCACCATTTTTACGGTGGAACCTGATGGATAAGACCCTCCAACCGCACGATTAAACAAGGGGTTATTTTTGTCGTTTAAATATTTACGATATTGAGATACGGAAATACCGCCGGAAAAATCATTATTGTCAAAAGAAGGTAGAGATACCATGGCCAAAATTTCTCCGTTTTGAGGATTCATAGCCATCGCCACACCTTTTTTCAATTTCAATCTTTTTAATTGTTCGGATAATATTTTTTCCATTTTTACCTGAGCTTGCGCGTCTAGAGTTAAAATCAAATTTTTACCCGGAGTCGGCGGTTCTTCTGATAAAACATTTTGTTCTTTCCCTAAAGCATCTACCTCTACTTTCTTTTTTCCGTAAGTGCCTCTCAAATGTTCTTCGTAAGTTTTTTCTAAACCGGATTTTCCCAAGCTATCGGTTGGTAAATATCCTTGACTTCTGAGTTTTTTTAAATCATCTTCGTTGAGTTTTCCCAAATAACCCAATAGATGCGATAAACTTAGTGTTTCCGTTTCTTCTTCCGGATCTCTGTTGAGATAGAGACGTTTAGTACCTTTTTCTATTAAAATCCCCGGTAAATTGGCATTTTCTATGTATAACTTTAAAGCCGTTTCGTAGTCCAAATTTTCTTTTATGACCAATGATTCATAACTGTATGATCCGTATTTATCCAAAATTTCTTGAAATTTTTCTTCCGGTACTCCGGTAATTTCCGTCAATTGCCTGATAATTTCCCCGGCCTTCTTTTTATTTTTTGGAAAATCTTGCGGTACGATAGAAAGCAAAAAACTGGGCACATTTTGCACTAATTGTGTTTGAAAACGATCATAAATAATACCTCTTTCCGCCACTATAGGGCGCAAACGAACACGATTATTTTCCGCCATTTTTCGATAATCATCACCTTTGAATAATTGTAAATAGGAAACTCTCAGTATTAGTAAAATAATACCGAGAATAATTATTAAGAAAAAATAAAATATTTTTTTACCTTCTAACGACACGCCCAAATGATCTTTGGTGGTGGAAAAAACTCTTTGTTTGCCGGTTTGTTTTTCAAAACCGAAAGATTCTTCCACCCAGGTTTGACGATATTTACCGCGAAGGTCGCCATGGCTGTTGCTAAAAAATTCAAAAAATTTATTCTTCATATGCGACCGACATATTTAGGGTTTAATTTTTTTAACCAAACGGACAGAAATAGGAAAGTTACCATCACAAACAAAGCGGTTAACGCCATTTCATAAGCATAGTCGGCAATTGTTCGCGAAGTATATAAAAAGTTCTTTTTGATAAAAAAATTAAAAATAGAGTTTAATCCTAAAAAATAAATACGATAAATAAACATACTGGCCGCTGCGGCAAGGGTGACAATATAAAAACTGCGGTTAGTTAAAAAATATGTTAAAAGCCAAACAGTAGTTAGAAGACAAAAATATAAAGAGATTAGAGTTACACCAAAAGACGAAGAGACAAAAAGTTCAAGCCATAAACCGAAAATCAAAGCATACCAGAGAGTCTGTTCTATTTTTTCCATCAATAAAAACAAAAATAGAAAAGCAAATATAATATTGATGTGATCAAAAGGATAAGGTAAAACATTGTTAACCCAAATATGGGCGATGAAAATTCCAGCCAATAAAAAAAAGTTGCTTAGAAATCTGATAAAAAACTTAAACATTTTATTTTCTTAAAACAATAATACCGATATAAATAAAACGAGTATAATCGGCGCTTGGCGTTAAAATCGCTTGTTGGAAAGGTTGATAAGCTTCATTTTCAATAGCCGCCACCTTGCCTATAAGCAAACCCCGCGGGGTATCCTGTTCCAATCCGGAAGTAACAACCAAATCCCCTATTTTAACCGTTTCATTGCGCGGGATAAAATTCATTCTTACCGATAATCCATAACCGCCCTCCACCACTCCGAGACTTTTTTCGCGATTGATGATGGTAGTTGCAACTTTGCTTTGATTGTCGGAAAGCAAACGAACAATAGATATGTCTTTTTCTGTTTTAATAACTTTTCCTATCAAAATCCCTTCTTCTATTACCGCCGGATCGCCTATTTTAATCCCTTCGTTTTCACCTCGATCGATAATAATGGTTTTTTCCGTACCTTCCAGATTATTACCGATAACTTTGGTTAATAGAATTTCGTATTTATTTTTTTCTTTAAAATTAAGCATTCTTTTTAATTCCATGTTTTCTTCTTCCAATAATTTTAATTTAGCTTCATTTTCGTCTCTTTTTTGTAAAGTTAATTGAGCAACGCGATAAGCGTTGAAAAATTGTTCGCGATTTTGAAAAAATTCATAATCATCTTTTATTTTGACGCTAAATTCGCCACTTTGTCGAATAAAAGGGATAAATATTTGGCGCAATGATTTTTTGGCAAAGTTTAACCAGCCCAGGTAATTAAAAAAAACGAGGAATAAAATTATTCCTCCGACGGCAAATGTTGCTTTTTGAACATTGCTTTTACGCATATTTAATTCAAATTATCCTGACTAGGAAAAACAGCTACAGTTTGCAATAACTCTTCATCGTCAAGTAAAACTCCGCAACCGCGCACTACAGCGGTAAGCGGATCGTCGGCAACACGCACCGGAAGTTCGGTGGCCCTGGAAATAAGTTGGTCTATACCGCGTAATAAGGCTCCCCCGCCGGTTAATAGAATTCCGCGCTCGTGAATATCGGCGATTAATTCAGGCGGGGTAACTTCCACCGTGGCTTTAATATCGTCAACTATGGCTTTCAGAGAATGACTGAGCGCTTCGCGAACTTGTTTATCGTTGATAACCACTTCTTTTGGTAAACCGGTCACCATATCACGACCGCGCATCGGAAATTCCATGCGTTCAGAAAGTTCTACAGCTGAACCGATTTTAATTTTTATTTCCTCGGCCTGTCTTTCTCCTACCAATAGGTTGAAATTATCTCGAGCGTATTGCATGATATTTTGATTGAATTCGTCACCGGCTATTTTGATGGACTTACTTTTCACGATTCCGGAAAGAGAGATCACGGCTATTTCCGTAGTACCGCCGCCGATATCTATAATAAAATTTCCTACCGGATCTTTTACCGGCATGCGCGAACCAATAGCCGCAAGCATCGGCTCTTCCACTATATAAACACTGGCGGCTCCGGCATTAAAAACCGCATCACTTACCGCTTTACGTTCCACCTCGGTCAAATCAAGCGGTGCGCCGATAATCACTTTTGGACGAGCGATAAAACCGACATTGCCAGCATTAATTTTTTCAATATAATAAGTAATCATTTTTTCCGTAACTTCAAAATCGGAAATAATCCCGTTAGTCAGCGGTTTAGTGGTTAGGATATAAGGCGGAGTTTTGCCGATCATATCTTTGGCTTCATTACCCACCGCCAAAATTTGCTCGGTTTTGGTGTTAACCGCTACAACCGAAGGCTCGTTTACCACAATACCTCGGCCTTTGAGATAAATCAAAGTATTGGCCGTTCCCAAATCAATACCCAGCTCCTTACGAAATTTGTTAAAAATTTTATCAAACATAAAATCCTTTAGGTTTCTTTACGTGTAAAAATTATCCCCTCAAAAGTTAAATAAAAGAAAACGATTAATACAAAGGTTAGCCAGGTCAAGAGTTCTTCTTTTGCCAGATATAAAATACCCATGATCAAGCAGGCAAAAAATAATGCTTGACGAAAAATTTTCTTAATCTGACGAAAAACAATTTCATCTTCCTTGTACTTTATTTTTTTTGTTAAAATTGCTATAAAAGAAAAACCTCCCAAAAGCCCCATAAACAAACTGGAAAAGAAAAAAATCAAAGGCAAGGTAGCATTAACAGTGGGGTCAAAATTCAATATTACTAAAATACATATAGTAAAACAAAGCGCTGAGCCCAAGCCTATAGAAAATAGATATTCTTTTAAGTTCATAGTAAATTGATTTTAACAGAAAAAAACCACTTTTGGCAAGTTAAGAAATAGTCCTAATCCCGGTAATTTTAATAGAAGTATTTTTTTCTCTTATTTTAGCCAAAATACTGTTTTCATTAAGCTTGATTTCAGAGGCGACTACCGGACTTTGACACCAAATATATAAAATATTATTTTTTACATAACGGGCTTGCAAAAAGTCTGCGGATTGTTCTCCAAAAATATCAAGAAGTATTTTATTGGCATCCTCCACAGTCAAACTGGCCCCGGCACTGCGTAAAACCGGAGTTTCTTCCATCTTGTCTTTAAGAATTGAAAACAATGATTTCATATTATTCTCTAAATTCGCAAATATCTTTGAAATCGCAATATTGGCAAACAAATTTTCCGGGTGTGGCTTCAAAATTACGCGCATTAATATTTTCTATGGTAGAAATAATTTTTTCTTGAATTTTTTCCAAGTCTTTGGCGGTACCGATAAAAGTTAACTCGCTTTGATCTGAAAGATAAAGATATGATAAGGCTGAAACTTCGCCGATCTCTTTGAATTCCGGCAGAGAATTAAAGACCAATTGATAAATTAAAAGTTGATTTTTATCGTCGGTTTCCAATTTTTCTTTGGGTTCGCCTGTTTTATAATCAATAATTTTGAGTTTTCCTTCCGGGGTTTTATCTATCCTATCTATTCTGCCGGATAGTAGATAAGGACCAACTTTGTATTTGAAACTTTGCTCTAACGCCAAAGGAACTGTCCAATTTTTTTCATTATGACGATAATAATCGCGCAAAATTTCTTTACCGCGCAAATAGTAATCTTCTTTTTGTTTGGCGCTTTTATACCATTCATCTATAAAAGATTCTTCATAAATTTGTAATAATTCTTCCAGACTCGGGACTTTTAAACCGTTTGTTGAAGCGATATTTTTATCCGGCAATCCAAACAAACTCTCTTGCTTGACGGAATTCAGTTCTTTGATAAGTAAATAAAATTTTTGCAAAACCGTATGCATAGTTTGACCGAAAGAAAATTGCGGCCCACCTTTGGTTTGCAGTTGTAAAATATTTTTCAATTTATATTGATAAGGGCAACTCTGATAAGCGCTGATTTGCGAATAAGAAAAACTTTTGGGTAAATCATAAACAAACTCGCCTTTTTCTTCTGTGGGTTTATCAGGCAGTGAAATTAATGAACTTCTGGTTTCCTTTTTCTCATATTTATTTGCTATATACCCCAGTTCATTTAAGAATCTGCTGATTTTTTTATCTCGCGCTCCGCCATAATCGTCGCTTGAAAGCAGATAGAGTCTTTCTTTGGCGCGAGTGACGGCAACGTAAAACAAACGTCTTTCTTCCTGCAGATGATAATCTCCTTCGGGCATTTGTTCGTGTAATAAAGGTATCGGCATTTCTATAGCTTCACCTCTTCTGCGTGCCGGAAATCTATCCTCTACCAGATTGACTATAAAAACATACTTAAATTCAAGCCCCTTGCTCATGTGGGCGGTCATGATATTGACGGAATCGGGAGTGTCCACCGGTTGTTTGAGTACACCCAGATCACCGGCATCAAGTACATCGCTAAAATGCGCGATGAAATCTGCGATTTTGGCGCCAGGCACTATTTTTTCAAAATTTTCTATATAATCAAAATATTGTTTGAGCTGATAAATGCGACGAATAATTTCTCTGTCCCCCTGTAGTTCTCCTTGGGTTAAATATTTCAGATAACCGCTGGTTTCCAAAAAATTATATAGCACCCTGGTCGGTTTTTCGCTTTTTTGTTGCTTCATCCCTTCGTGTAAAAATTCTAAAATCAGATTGAATATTTTTTCACCTTCTTTACTTAACTGATATTCTTTTCCCAATTTGAGAGCTTCATAATAAGATCTGGTTTTGCGTTTGGCAAAAAATAGCATTTTTTGTAAATCATTTTCACTCAAATTCAAAAACGGTAAACGCAACAATCTATAAATAGCGGTGTTTTCATGATAACCGTCAATAGCTTTGAAAAAATTGTAGCAATCCAACACTATTTCTTGTCGGAATAGACCGCTGCTACTGAGAAATTCAAAAGGCACGCCGACATTTTGCAGTCGGTTCAAAAACGGTTCAGCGTGATTATTGGCGCGAACCAAAATGGCAAAGTCGTCCCAAGTCGCCTCTTTGTCTTCTTTTTTCAATCGCACAATTTCATCAACTGTAAATTTTACCTCGTCGTCAAGTGTCGCTTGGTGGACATGAAGTACTTCGTCTTTTTTTATTTCTCCTTTGGCCACTAATCTTTTATCAATATTTAATTTTGTTTCCAACCTATCGGGGTTGTTGTGAACGATGCTTTGATAAGCTGTATCCAAAATTTTTTGTCCGGAACGATAATTTTCCGTCAACACTACTTCTTTACTTTTTGGGTAATCTTGTTTGAAACGTAAAATATTGGAAACGTTTGCTCCGCGAAAAGCGTAGATGCTTTGATCATCATCCCCGACCACCGTCAATTGCGCTCCCCCGCTACAAAGCAGTTTTACCAATTCATATTGAGCGTAATTCACATCTTGAAATTCATCCACCAAAATATATTTAAATCTTTGGTGAAATTGTTGCAAAATATTCTTTCTTTTTTTGAAAAGTTCAACCGCATAATAAAGCAGATCACCAAAATCCAGAGCATTACTGTCAAGCAAAAGCTGGTTGTATGTATGATAAGCGTCGGAAAGTTCGGTCAAACGAGTTTTTTCTTCTACCTGTAAATTATCTTTATCCAAACGCAAATTTTCTGCGTATTCCAAATATTCTCGCGGAGAAATAAGTTCGTCTTTACATTTACTGAAATGTTTTATCAATTCATGTAAATGTCGAACCGGATTGCCCAGTGGTCGATAATAATCCAGATTAAACTTGTCCAGATTTTTTTTCATGAGCAACCAGGCATCGGTTTCGGTCAAAATTTTAAATTGATTGGAAAGGCCGATATCCAAACCGAAATTTTCCAATACTCTTTGCGCAAAAGCGTGAAAAGTGGAAATTTGCATATCCGCATAACCGATAGACAGTTTTTCATCCAGTCTCTCTTGCATTTCTCCGGCCGCTTTTTCATTGAAAGTCAGAGCCAAGATATTCTCCGGTTTAGCCAGATTATTTTCCAAAAGATAACGTATTTTTTCCGTAACCACTGTAGTTTTACCCGTTCCCGCTCCGGCTACAATCATCAGAGGTCCGTCTACATATTCTATCGCGGTTTTTTGCGCTTTATTTAAAGTATTTTTTGTCATAAATTATAAATTTTATTGTCTTTATCATAGCGTAAAAAACCAAAAAAGACAACTGTTTAAAATAATATATAAAAATAAAAATCCCCGGGATTGTCCCGGGGTTAAATTTATGACATTTCTATACTGTCTGTCGGTTCAGTATGTCCGCATTTACCACAAACATAATACTGACCTTTCACAGTCGTTTTGCTTAAACAAACACGACAAACGGTAGAATCGTCACTATCTTTGACAGGTGTTACTTTACCGCAATTACTACAGCGGTAATAAAGTTTTTTAGCCTTTTGACGAAGCAATGCCTTTTCTACAGAGGACTCCATGGTAGCGAAATTTGCAGTTTCATAACCTCCTTCCGCTTTCAAATTTGGGAATTCCCCTATCAAAACAGCACTACCGCCACAGTCACATTTTTTGATATCAATTTCAGCATCCTGTTTTTTGAGAGTTTGGTAATCCAAATCCTCGATTTTTTTTTCAGTAATCCCAACCATATTCTTCCTCCTTTCTTTTTCTCTTCGAATTGATAAAAAGACAAAAATGATACAAGGGCGGTCCGATGATCATAGCTATTTTTATCAAAATAACAAAAATAACAATTGTCACCACGCCAAGAAACCTCAACATCAACCTTCCGAAATTTTTACACATCCTTTCTTTCTCCTCTTAACAAAATTGATAAATTTTTCCAATCCTTTGATCAAAAAAAATACGATAAATGCCGATTGTACAGCACATATTGCCATGAAAATTACCAAAAAAATCAAAATTCCTTTTATGATTTCCAAGATAACACCTCCGTTTATTTGTTAAAGAACTTAATATTTTATTGAACGCCTAAGTTTAATATATTTTGCCATTTTTGTCAAGCTAGCTTAAAAAATAAAAAGTCCCTTATTTTATTCATAAGGGACGACATTTTAACTTTTTTAACTTTTCTCTCCTTTAAGGAACCAAAAGATTTCCATGCCGGCACGACCTATTGCTCCTGTAATAATCAGCAAAATGCTCAAAGCCGTGATACCTCCGACCAAAGCTATACCGACAACGTGCTCTTCCCAAAAATACTTGAACTTTTCTTTCATCTTTACCTCATTTAAAAAGTTGTTTATCTATATTTTATTTTATTATGCGATTTTGTCAAATAAAAAAGAAAGGCGGTTCTCCTTGACAGAATAATGTGAAAACATCATTCCAGGAAAAACCGCCTAAAGAGCTACCCTGTTGCATGTTGAAGATTCGCCTCCTTAAATTCAGAGAATTGTTTTACAGAAAATTGCATACTGCAATCTCTGCATTGGTAGCCACACCTGATAGAAAAGATCGGTTTGACCAGCATAACCAGTCCCTTGTGAGCTTGGTGTGAAAGTTCACTCAGGACGATGTTGGCACGGCATTGTTCCAAGGGCCCGCCGCACGAAGGGCACCTTTTTGTTTTTTCCGGTTTCATTTTTACCTCCCCCGGAAGTTGATAAAGGGCCTCTTTTGGCTTTTCTTTATCTTATTTGTATTATAGCAGTTATCTTAAAAAAATCCAGTCTTGACATTTTTTTAAGACCCTGATAACATCTTCTAATTGTTCTTTAGAAGCCCGCGCAGCCAGCGGGATTACCAGTCCGGAACAGTAATGGGAATACCGAGATTTCCAAGATCCTAGGTCACTTGGAATGTTTTAACCTCCCCTAGCAAAGACGGATAGGCAAATGTAATGGCTGTACCTTTTCAGCTGTCGTCCGTGACCGTACAAACCGAAGCAAAAACTCCTGAAACATCGGGGTTTGGCCCGATTGAGCTTCGATGGATTTCTTGCAGGCAAACAGGCAAGGTAAGCGTTCATCTACGTTTATAAAATCCAGGTCGAATTCCCCTGTCTCGGGGGTCTGGCTAGGCTAAAGAACGATTTCCCAGCGCGTACGCCATTCAGTATGCGCTTTTTTTATTCTTGCAATTTACCGGCTAAATAGTGTATACTTAAAAAGTAATTTTCTAAAAAATCTTTTTATTTATGAAAAAACTAACCGTTTTAGTCAAACAAATTTGGGCGGATCCGGAAAAATATTTGGACAAAGAAATTTCTTTGTCCGGTTGGGTGCGTACTTCTCGTTCCTCCAAAACTTTCGCTTTTATTGAATTCAATGACGGTTCTTGTTACAAAAACATTCAAGTGGTTTTTGATGATAAGTTACCAAATTTCTCCGATTTAGAAAATATTTATACCGGTTCTTCTCTTAAAATTGAAGGCAAGTTGATAAAATCTCAGGGTGACAAACAACCTTTTGAAATTCAAGCTACTGAAATTGAGATAGTAGGTGTTGCTGATTTGAGTAATCCTATTCAGACCAAACGTCATTCTTTTGAATTTCTTCGCACCGTTCCTCACCTGCGACCGCGCACCAACACTTTCATGGCAACTTTCCGTGTGCGTTCCATTGTCGCCCAAGCTATTCATCGCTTTTTTGAAAATAAGGGTTTTGTTTATATTCACACCCCTATTTTGACTAGCAATGATGCGGAAGGTGCAGGTGAACTTTTTCGTGTAACTACCCTTGATCAAAACAACTTACCCAAAACCCCTGAAGGCAAAGTCGATTATTCAGAAGAACTACTCGGTAAAGAAGCTTACCTTACAGTTTCGGGACAATTGGCGGTAGAATCTATGTGTTTTGCTTATCGCAATGTCTATACCTTTGGTCCGACTTTTCGCGCGGAAAATAGTAATACCGCCCGTCATGCCAATGAATTTTGGATGATCGAACCGGAAATCGCTTTTGCCGACCTTTTTGCCGACATGGAATTGGCGGAAGAATTTATCAAATATCTTATCAATGATTTGTTTGAAAAAGCTCCGGATGAAATGAAATTTTTCAATGAATTTATTGAACCGGGGTTGATAGAAAAACTACAAAACATCGTCAAAGAAGATTTTGCTCGCGTAACTTATACCGAAGCAATAGAAATTTTGAAAAAATCCAAAGTCAAATTTGAATATCCGGTTGTTTGGGAGGATGGCTTACAAAGTGAACACGAAAAATATCTCGCGGAAACTGTTTATAAAAAACCGGTCTTTGTTTACAACTACCCCAAGGAAATCAAAGCTTTTTATATGCGACTTAATGACGATGATAAAACCGTGGCCGCTACTGATCTGCTCGTGCCGGGAATCGGTGAAATTATCGGCGGGTCACAGCGTGAAGAACGCTTGGATGTTTTGACTCAGAAAATCAAAGATCACGGACTTAACCCGGATGATTATTCTTGGTATTTGGATTCTCGCAAATACGGCACATTTCCACATGCCGGATTTGGCCTGGGTTTTGAACGCGCTATTATGTATTTTACCGGGATGAAAAATATCCGCGATGTTATCACCTATCCGAGAACTCCAAATAACATTATATTTTAATCCCCTTCTCTTAATTAAGAGGAGGGATAGGGAGGAGTCTTTCCCTCTCCCTCCCAGTCTCCTTCTCTTGATAAAGGGAAAAATATAAAACCGCCCAAAAAAGGCGGTTTTAGTTACCCTTGTTTTTTTTAAATAATTAATTTATAATAATGACGGTTGTTTTTATAGTTCTTTTTTATCGGAGGAACACATGGGAAAAATGAAAATTCCTAAAGTAATCAGGCGTTTAATAGTTTGGAAAAAAAGACGAGACAGAAAATCTCTGGACTGTCCATGGTGTGGCGGTAAAATC
>ERZ795044.2876-NODE-2876-length-14746-cov-5.078075_pt1 | contig 14746 bp, 16 predicted proteins | sample MGYA00375128_ERZ795044 | MGnify/ENA primary metagenome ERZ795044 (study PRJEB30173, sample SAMN05720213) | anaerobic digester metagenome | isolation source: active sludge of municipal wastewater-treating anaerobic digesters | place: USA | collected 2014-12-22 ... | reverse complement strand
GTCTTTCTGTGCAGTTTAGGCGACATACCCCGTGGAACGGGGGTCACTCCCCCACGAGTTCGGCGTAAGCGTCCGCATCGAGGAGGTCGTCCAGGTCTGCGTCCGCGGAGAGTTCGATGTCGAAGAGCCATCCGTCGCCGTACGGGTCGACGTTGACGGTTTCCGGGGCGTTCGCCAAGATCTCGTTCACCGAGATCACGACACCCGACACCGGTGCCAGGACGTCGGACACGGACTTCGTCGACTCGAGTTCTCCGCACGTGTCACCAGCAGCGACTTCTTCGCCGACCGTGGGGAGCGAGACGTAGACGATGTCGCCGAGTTCGGTCGCGGCATGGTTGGTGATTCCCACGCGGACGCTGTTGCCGTTGCCGCTGCGGACCCACTCGTGGTCCTCGCTGTACCGAAGTTCCTCAGGAATGAGGGACATGTTGACTCCTTCTGTCGAACCGGGACGCATCACGTTCTCGCGTGGTGGGAACGTGAACCGACCACGAGTCCACCCTATCGAGCCCGACGGACATTGTGCCGGGTCGGGCCGCGATGAGGCTGCTCAGGCGGGACGCGCGAACTGCGGTTCCGACACTCGGTGCAGCGTCTCGATGATGACATCGTCCACCTGGTTGATCAGGACGCTGCCCCCGACGGCCGGCCCCTCGACCTGGCTCACGAGTCCCCCGCGGAACCGGGCCCCCTCCTCGAGCGAGTGGGGCGTCCCGATCGCCTCGATGGTGAGCGGGAGATCGAGGGCGACGTCATCGACCACGAGTGCGCCGGCCGAGCCACCGACCCAGCTGGTGCCGACAACCCGCACCTGGTCATTGAGCTCGATGGCCTCGGCGCCCGCGTCCCGCAGTTCGCCGATCGCGTCGAGCAGGATCTCGGGCGTCAACTGCTGCTGCGGATCGACGATCGTCATCCGGATCCCGGGGCCGGTCGCGGGCAGCGTCCCGGCCAGGATGCCGAGCTCGTCGAGGCGCTTGGTGGCCTCTTCGGCCGCGATGCGCTGGGCGTCCACGCCGCTCTCGAGCCTGCTCTTCGTCGACTCGAGCTCGGCAATGTCGGCCTCGAGGCGTCGGGACTGGGCGTTGAGGGTGTCGAGGAGTTCCACCAGGTCAGAACGTCGCATTGTCGAGTAGCCCGCGTCCGCAGAATTGGCCGTGACCTGCATGACTGCGGCAAGCCCGCAGATGAACAGGATCAGTGCCATCACTGCCTGGGATCGACTGGGACGCAGGAAGTCGGTGAGGAAGCGGCGCGCGCCCCGGGGGGCTTCGTCAGGCATGGATCACCTTCCGACGAATGGCGGCTGCGTTGGTGAAGATGCGAATCCCCAGCACCACGATCACGGCTGTCGACAGTTGGGATCCCACGCCGATCTGGTCACCGATCCACACGATCAGGGCAGCGATGGTCACGTTCGAGATGAATGACACGACGAACACCTTGTCCGAGAAGGTGTGGTCGAGATAGGCGCGCGTCGCGCCGAACAGCGCGTCCATCGCGGCGACGATCATGATGGGGAGGTACGGCTGCAGGACAGCAGGCAGCGTGGGCGACAGCCAGATGCCGACGGCGACGCCGAGCAGCAGTCCGAGGATCGCAATCATGGGTGTTCCTCCATCATCTGGCCCGGGTGGCGACGGTCAGGCCGAGGCCGGGGTCGGCGGGCAGCGTCAACGCATCGGACGTCTGCAGGTCGAAGGCGAGTCCGTAGTTGCGATTCAGGTAGGCCCACCACGAGCCGCCCGTGGTGGCTGTGAAGTCGGCGGGAAGCTTCCTGGGGTCACCGATGGCCTCGACCCGGTACGGCCTGTCCAGGGAACGATAGTCGACGGTGATCGCAGATCCGGCCTCGCGGATGGCCGTCCGCGTCGTGATGCGGTGGCCGTTGACGGCAACGGCTTCGGCGCCGGCGGCCCAGAGTCCGTTGACGAGTTGCGCGAGGTCCTGGTCGAGGACGCGTCCGTCGACGGACGCGGAGGCGGCCGCGTCGTCGACCACGATCACCACCCCGGGTCCAGTGACGGGGACGGCCCCGGACGCAATGGCGACGGTCCTCGACAGTGCCGGAAGGCTGGCCGAGCCGCCCAGCGCCTGCTTCTGGATCGTGTCAACCTGCGCACGTAATGCCGCTTGGTCGGTGCGCAACTGGTCCTGACGTGCCTCGGCCTCGCGGATGTAGCCCATGAGTTGCGCCCGCTCGGACGTCACCAGCGGCTTCGACCGCGTCGTCGAGACGAGTGCCGTGGCGAAGAGCGCGCCCGCTATCACCAGGGCGATGGCCGACATCGCTCCCGGATTCCGGGTCGCCCTTCCGTCGCTCGCCGCCCGCGCATAGTCGGGGTCGACGGCTTCCTCACGGAGCTGCCGGAGCAGGTCCATGCTGGCGTCCGGGGCCTGCATCACGCCCTCGAGACGCGCGGAACCGGATTGCGTGGAGTCTGGAGCAGGTGCCACGTCTGACGCACGTACAACAGCCCGGCCCACCAGTACAGGCCGGCCCCCCACAGCACGGCTGCCCAGCCCAGGACGCGCGAGGCGAGCGCAACGGTGCTGTCGCCTGCTCCGAGCAGGACGAGCGGGAAGGCGTAGAGCAGGCAGAACGTCCCCGCCTTGCCGACGAAGTGAACCGGCAGGCTGGTGTAGCCACGCGTCCGCAGGAAGGGGATCAACGCCACCAGCACCATCTCGCGTGCGACGAGAACGTAGACCAACAGCCAAGGGATGATGTCGCGGTGTGCCAGACAGAGCAACGTCGCGAGGATGTAGAGCCGGTCTGCGATCGGGTCGAGCATCTGCCCCAGCCGCGAGGTCTGGTGCCACGCCCGTGCAATGTGCCCGTCGAGCCAGTCGCTGAATCCGCCCAGCATCAGCACGACGACGGCCGCCGCGTCCCACTTCGGGCCGAGGAGCAGCCACACGAAGACGGGGACACCCAGCAGTCGCAGCAGCGACAGCACATTGGGCAGGGTCAGGACGCGGTCGGTGTCGTAGAGCCCATCCGACTGCACTTCGTAGTTGTCACCCGCCACGCCCACAGCCTAGGCGATGGCTAGGACAGTCGACCCCGATGCGTCCCATGGGCGATGGCCTCCTCGTAGCGGCGCACCACCTGGGGCCCGATCGCCGACCAGTCGTACTGCGCCGCGCGTCGGCGTCCACGCTCGAAGCGCAGGTCACGAGGCTCGGCCAGGCTCGCGATGATCGCGCGGGCCAGATCGTCAGAGTCACCGGGCGCGGCGAGGTGACCCACCACTCCCTGGTCGTCGGTGAGCACCTCGCGGAAGGCGGGCAGGTCCGAGGCCACGAGCGGCGCACCGGACGCCAACCCCTCGATGAGGACGATGCCGAACGACTCCCGCCCCAGGGCCGGAACGACGAGCGCGTCACTTCGCCCGAGGCGCTCGTTGCGTCCGGAGTCGTCGCAGAAGCCCTCGTACTCGACCCCCGGCTCCCCGCCCGGGGTGCCCGACCCGATCACAGAGACGGCCAGGTCGGGGTGCACCGCGCGCACCTGCGGAAGCGCCGCCATCAACACGTCGAAGCCCTTGCGCGGCTCGCCGTGACGTCCGACGAAGGTGACTCGGGGAACAGCACCGTTGCGCCAGGGGCCCTGAGCGGGATCGTGGGTGGCGATGTCGTGACCGTCGAGGCGCAGCCCGTTGCCGATGACCATCGGGTCGAGACCCAGGTGCTCCTTCACCACTGCATGGGCGATGGTCGAGACGGCGATCCCCACGTCGAGGAGTTCGATCGTCCCGGGCATGAAGCGGTTGGCGAGCCGCATGGCGCCAGACCCCGGCGTGGCGGTGTGGAAGGTGGCAACGACCGGGGCGTCCGCGAGCCAGAGTGCCAACACGGCCACGCTCGGCGTGACGGGTTCGTGGATGTGGATGACGTCGAAGCGGCCACGTCGCAGCCACTTCCGCACTCGTGCGGCTTCGAGCGGGCCGAAGTTGATCCGTGCCACAGAACCGTTGTACAGGACCGGGAACGCCGGTCCGGCCGACGTGAAGTCGGCCCAGCTCAGCCCGTTGAGGCGCAGTGACTCGGCCGTCGCGAGGCTCGGCGCGAAGATGTTCACGCTGTGGCCCTGCGACCGTAGCCAGCCCGCAAGGCCGATGACATGGTTCTGCACGCCACCGGGGTGGCTGAAGGAGTAGGGGCACACGAGTCCGATGCGGTGGCTCATGCGCGGACATCCCGGAAGAAGGGCTGCAGCATCTGCCAGTCGGCGGGGTGGGCGGCCACCTGGGACGCGAAGAAGTCACACACGCTCTGCATCATCGCAGCGACCCCCCCATCACCGGGCACGGGGGGGATGGGTTCGGAGACCACGAGCCGGAGCTCGTCGCCCTCGTAGTGCGTGGCGATTCCGAGCAGCGTCGCACCGGTCTCCCGGGCGATGTGCGCAGGGCCGGGGGGCATGCTCACCTCGACCGGGCCGTTCGGGGTGGGCCACAGGGCAGACACCGACGTCCGGGAGAAGTCTCGGTCGGCCAGCAGGGCCACGAGGTGACCACTGCGCAGGTCATCGATGAGCCTGTCGGTGAGGCCGGTCTCGCGGTGACCGTGGACGGTGAATCCGAGATTCTCCCTGGCTTCCAGGAAGACGCGGAACTCCGCAGGGTCGAGCTGCTCGGCCACGGTCGCGATGGGCATGCCTTCCAGGCACGCCCAGGCGCCGCCCACGTCCCAGTTGCCCAGGTGCGGGAGTGCTATCACCGCACCCGTGGACGCATGGGCGTCCATGAGTCGCGAGCGCTCCTCAGGGGTGATCGCGATGCTTCCCATGATCCGTTCATGCGTCCAACTGCCCACCTGGAGGCTCTCGAAGAGGTTGCGTCCCCACGACGCCATCCCCGCGCGGGTGAGGGCGGCATCGGGACGCACGCCGGTGGCCGTCGCAACATTGAGTTGCCACTGCCGAACCGGTCGAGCCGGACGCACGGCCGACGCCCTCGCCCCCGCCGCGACCATGGGACGCCAGACACGCTCGGGAACACGTCCGACGAGCTGGAGTGCCGCAGCCTGACCGCGCATCAGGCGTCCGCCGCAACCGCGTCGCGCTCGGCAGACTGCCGCCGCACCTGAGCCATGCGCTGCCCCACTGTCACCGCGCTGGCGAAACACAGCCAGCACAGCGCCACGGGCAGCGCCCAGACGACGCCGAGACCGGTGAGCAACGTGCCCAGCAGCAGCACGACGATTCGATCGGCCCGCGCCGCCAGCCCACCCGCGACCGTGAAGTCGAGCGCCTCGCCGCGCGCCTTGACGTAGCTGGTGACCTGCCCGAACACCAGGGCCCCCAGACCGACGCCGGCCCAGAGCACCGAGTCACCCGGTCCGGCGTAGTAGAGCATGACGGCACCGAAGATCGCTCCATCGCCCACGCGGTCGAGCGATGAGTCGAGGAACGCACCCCACGTGGTCTTCCGGCCCATCATGCGAGCCATCTGGCCGTCAATGCCGTCGGAGAAGATGAACAGCAGGAGAAGCAGGACCCCTTGCCACAGGTAGCCGCGCGGGATCGTCAGCAGCGCGACGAGCACGGTGAAGATCGTGCCGCCCCACGTCACCATGTCAGGGGTGATGTGCAGTGCCATGAAGAGCTTGGCCGGGGGCGTCATGGCAACGCTCCAGCCCTTGCGGAACCTCTCGAACATGACAGTCCTTCTCGTGTGGGACGCGGGGTCAGCTGGCCGGCCAGGCGGCCACGAGGCTGACGCGTGCGTCCTCCAGCAGCTGGGGCAGCGCGCGGGTCTGGGCAATGATCGGCAGGAAGTTGGTGTCTCCCTGCCAGCGTGGCACGACGTGCTGGTGCAGGTGCTCCGCCACGCCAGCGCCGCCGACGGCGCCCTGGTTGATGCCGAGGTTGAAGCCGGCGGGGTGCGACACCTTCGTGAGGACGCGCATGGCCGTCCGGGAGAGTTCGGTGATCTCGTTCGCCTCCTCCTCCGTGGCGTCCGTGAACAGCGCGACGTGCCGATACGGGCAGACGAGCAGGTGCCCGGGCGAATAGGGGAAGAGATTCATCACGACGAAGGCCGTCCGTCCGCGGTGCACCATGAGACCCGTGGCGTCGTCCACGACCTGCGCGCGACAGAACGGGCACTCGGGTTCACCGTCCCGCAGGGACGGCTTGTCGCCCGTGATGTAGGCCATCCTGTGCGGCGTCCAGAGGCGCGCGAACGCGTCGGGGACGCCGGGCAGGCCCTCGGCCGGCTCGGTCATCGTCACTCCCCCGCGGTCGGTCCGCTGTTCAGTCGACGCTCGATGTGGTCGCAGATGTAGGCGATCGCCTCATCGACCGGGACGCCGTTGCGCTGGCTGCCGTCGCGGAAACGGAACGATACGGCGCCCGCCGTACGATCGTCGCCGCCTGCGATCAGCATGAAGGGCACCTTCTGCTTCGTGGCGTTGCGGATCTTCTTGGGGAACCGGTCATCGGACGCATCGAGTTCAACGCGAACCTTGCGTCCCCTGAGTTGGTCGAGAACCCCTGAGAGGTACTCGTTGAACTCGTCGGCGACCGGAATACCCACGACCTGCACCGGGGCGAGCCAGGCCGGGAAGGCGCCTGCGTAGTGCTCGACGAGGACGCCCAGGAACCGCTCGATCGATCCGAACTTGGCTGAATGGATCATGACGGGCTGCTGGTGCGAGCCGTCGGGGGCGGTGTAGGTGAGGCCGAACCGCTCGGGCTGCATGAAATCGAGCTGGATCGTGGACATCTGCCACGTACGTCCGATGGCGTCCTTGGCCTGCACCGAGATCTTCGGGCCGTAGAAGGCCGCGCCACCGGGGTCAGAGACGAGGTCGAGACCGGACGCGAGGCCCACCTCTTCCAGCGTCCGGGTCGCGACGGCCCACTGCTCGTCGCTGCCCATGAACTTGTCCTTCTTCTTGCCGTCCTCGTCGCGCGTGGACAGTTCGAGGTAGAAGTCGTTCAGGCCGAAATCGCGCAGCAGTTGCAGGACGAAGGCGAGCAGGTGACGGATCTCGTCGGCCACCTGATCGGCGGTCACGTAGCTGTGCGAGTCGTCCTGGGTGATCGAACGCACGCGCGTCAGACCCTGCAGGACCCCCGACTTCTCGTTGCGGTAGACCGTGCCGAACTCGAAGAACCGCAACGGGAGCTCACGGTAGGAACGTCCGCGGGCGCGGAAGATCTCGTTGTGCATCGGGCAGTTCATGGCCTTGAGCCGATAGTTCTGCCCGTCGTCGTCGATCGGCGGGAACATGAAGTCGCCGTAATAGGGAAGGTGCCCGGAGGTGTAGTACAGCTCTTCCTTGGCGATGTGCGGCGTGCCGACGTAGTCGAAGCCGTGGTCGATGTGCGCCTGGCGGACGTAGTCCTCCATCTCGCGCTTGATCACGCCGCCCTTGGGGTGGAAGACGGGCAGGCCGGGGCCGATCGTCTCGGGGAAGGAGTACAGGTCGAGTTCGAGGCCGAGCTTGCGGTGGTCGCGCTTGGCGGCCTCCTCGAGGCGCACCTGGTAGGCCTTGAGGTCGTCCCGGGACGCCCACGCCGTGCCGTAGACACGCTGCAGGGCATCGTTGCGCTGGTCTCCGCGCCAGTACGCGGCGGACGTCTTGGTCAGTGCCACGGCGTTGATGTACCCGGTGTGGGGCACGTGCGGGCCGCGGCAGAGGTCCTTCCAGGCGACAGAGCCGTCGCGGCGGACGTTGTCGTAGATCGTCAGTTCCCCTGCACCGACCTCGACGGACGAGCCGTCCTCGTCCGAGGAGTTGCCCTTCAGCCCGATGAGCTCGAGTTTGAAGGGTTCGGACGCAAGCTCGCCGCGCGCCTCGTCATCGGTGACGACGCGGCGGACGAATCTCTGACGTTCCTTGATGATCCCGGTCATCCTGCGCTCGATGTCCTTGACCGACTCGGGCGTCAGTGGATCGGTCTTGAAGTCGTAGTAGAAGCCGTCCGTGATGGGCGGACCGATGCCGAGCTTGGCGTCCGGGAGGATGGCCTGCAGTGCCTGCGCGGTGACATGGGCTGCCGAGTGACGCACGATCGCGAGGCCCTCGGGGGACGCCATCAGCACGGGCTCGACCGCGTCCCCGGCCTGGAGGACGTGCGCGAGGTCGCGCGTCTCGCCGTTGACACGCATCGCGACGATCGAACGGTCGTCGCCGAAGAGGTCGAGTCCGGTGGCCGAGGTCTCGACCACCTGCTCGCTGGAATGGCCTGCGCGAACGACGGTGATGGAGACGGACAACGGTGTTTCCTCTCAAAGGGCGACGCGACCATACCGGGGCCGGGACGCGGGGTGTGCTGCCCATTCTGCCCGATGCCTTCGGGCGGACGCCATGTGGATGGGCTCCGCCCCATACTGGGCGTGCCGACTAGGCGAACGCCGCCGCGTGGGCCTCGAAGGCTGCTCCGATGATGCCACTGTCGTTCTCCATGCGGGCCCTCACGACGGGGGCCTCGAGCTGGAGCAGCGGCAGGAACCGATCGGCATCGTGGCTGATCCCGCCACCGATGATGACCAGGTCGGGCCACAGCAAGCTCTCGGCGTAGGTGAGGTACTCCTGGAGCCGTGACACCCACTGCGCCCAGGAGAGGTTCTCGCGGACGCGAGCCGCGGCCGACGCCCAGGGGCAGCAGTCGAAGCCGTCGATCGTGAGGTGTCCGAACTCGGTGTTCGGCACCAGGTGACCGTCGACGAACAACGCGGAGCCGACTCCCGTTCCCAGCGTGACGACCAGCACCACGCCCTTCACGTCCCGGCCGGCTCCGAGCGCGATTTCGGCGAGCCCTGCAGCGTCCGCGTCGTTGAGCATCGTGGCCGGGACGCCGAGTGCCTCGCGGAACAGGGTGTCGGCGTTGGTGCCGATCCACGCCGGGTCGATGTTCGTCGCCGTGCGCACGACGCAGTTGCGGACCACCGCAGGAATGGTCACGCCGACCGGGGCGTCGGCCGGCACATCGCCGAAGTGGGCCCGCATGGCGCGCACGGCGATCGCCACCGCTTCGGGGGTGGCGGGTTGAGGCGTCGCGATGTAGTGACGGGGTGCTGTCAGGGCTCCGGTGCGGATGTCGACGGGAGCGCCCTTGATCCCCGTGCCCCCGATGTCGATGCCGATCGCCACCGGGTTCAGATCAACGACCGATGAGGTTGGGTCTGACGAGGTTGAAACTGACGAGGTTGACACTGACGATGTTGAGACTGACGGCGCTGACAAGGACGGTCCTTCCACGTTGAAGACTCATCGGATTCTGACGCCGTCCTGGTTGGCCGGCACCTTGCTCATCAGGACACCCGAACCGGTGAGTTGTTCCTGAATGGGGTGCGGCATCCCGCTGTCGGTCACGACGCGGCTGACGGCGTCCGCGGGCAGAAGTGGTACGGCTCCCTGGCGAGGGAACTTCAGTGACTCGGTCAGGACGATGACGTCGCGTGCCTGTCTGGCCATGGCCTTGACCACGGCGGCACGCAGGTGATTGCTGCCCGTGAACCCAGACTCGACGGTGTAGCCGTCGATGCCGATGAACAACTGGTCGACGTGGAAGTTCTGCAGGCACTGCTCGACCAGCGGACCAACGGTCACCTGGGATTCAGGCTGGTAGTCGCCCCCCAGCAGAACGATGGACGCGCCTTGCGCCGTGCGGACGTAGTCGGCGATGAATGCCGAGTTCGTGATGATCGTGACTCCGCGTTTCGTCTTCGCGATCTCGTTCGCCAGCAGGGCGCAGCACGACCCCGATTCGATCATGACGGTGCTGCCGTTCGGCACGAGATCGGCGGCGGCGGCCGCGATCCGGCGCTTGAGGTCGTAGTGGAAAGCCAGGCGGCTGAGCAGGTTGTCCGGCGCGATCGCCACGGCGAAGCCGTGCTGGCGCTGGATCAGACCCTTCTTCTCCAGCCCGTCGAGGTCCTTGCGAACGGTGACCTGCGACACGGCGAACATCCCGGCAAGCTCACTGACGTCGACTCGCTCGTTGTCGATGACGTACTCGAGGATCTTTGATCGCCGATCGGACACTGGACGGTCCCTTCCTGCCTGCATTGACTCCACTACGAACCATAGTATGCTTACGTACGAAAGCTCAAGTGATTTGTATTGAAAGTCATCGTGTGAAGGGACGCGGGATGCCAGAGGACGTCGGACGTATCTTCGACATCCAGAAGTTCTCGCTCCATGACGGCCCCGGGATCAGGACCGTCGTCTTCCTCAAGGGCTGCCCGATGGGTTGCGCCTGGTGCTCCAACCCGGGCTCCCGCAAGTTGCGCGTCCTACCGGTCCGGGACCCCGACAACCCCAGCGTCTTCACCGCCGACAGCCGCGACTACTCCATCGATGAAGTGATCCGCGTCTGCCTGCAGGACCTGCCCTTCTACGAGGAGTCGGGCGGTGGCGTCACCTTGTCGGGCGGCGAGGCCATGGTGCAGCACCAGTTCACCACCCGACTCCTGCGCAAGCTGAAGGCCCGAGGCATCCACACAGCGATCGAGACCACCGGCTACGCATCCCCCGGCATCTTCGGCAAGATCGTCGCCGAGGTCGACCTGCTGATCATCGACGTGAAGCACCACGACCGAAAGCTCCACAAGCAGTGGACGACCGTCAGCAACGAACTCCCCCTCCGGAATCTGGCGTGGGCCCTCGATGCCGGGGCGGAGGTGCTCGTACGGATCCCCGTCATCCCCGGTGTGAATGCCCGGTGCGAGGACGCTGAGGCCTTCAGCCGGCTGCTTGCACCCCTGGGCGTCCGGGACGTCCAGCTGCTGCCCTTCCACCAGTTCGGTGAACGCAAGTACGAACTTCTGGGTTGGGACTACCGGATGTCCGGCGTCCCTCCCCTCCACGAGGAAGACCTCACGGAATACGTGAGAACCTTCGACAACTTCGGCGTCCACGCCTTCTTCTAGTTCAAGCAAGAGAGGATCCCATGAGCACGTTGGTCGATTCGACGGTGAATGTCGAGGGCCCCCACTTCGGCCGGTTGACCCCCAGAATGGCGGCCTGGCGTGAGGAGTTGATGGAGACCCCGCAGTCGGTGTGCGTCGAGCGGGCCATGCTGACGACCGAAACCTACCGGCAGCACCAGGGTGAGCCGATGGTGTTGCGGCGCGCGCTGATGCTGAAGAACGTGCTCGAGAACATGTCCATCTTCATCGAGCCCGCAACGTTGATCTGCGGGAACCAGGCGTCCGCGAACCGCGCGGCCCCGATCATGCCCGAGTACGCGATGGACTGGGTCATCGCCGAACTGGATGAGTTCGACCAGCGCCCCGGTGACCGTTTCACGATCACCGAGGACGCCAAGGAACAGTTGCGCGGCATCGCGCCCTATTGGGAGCACAACACCCTCAAGGACCGGGGGCTGAGCCTGATGCCGCCGGCCAGTCGACAGTTCTACGATCTGGGCATCATTCATCCCGAGGGCAACATCACCTCGGGCGATGCCCACATCGCTGTGTACTACGAGCGGGTTCTTGCCGAAGGACTGAGCGGCTACCTGGCCCGCACCGCAGCCCTGCTCGCCGCGCTCGACCTCACCGAGCCCGATCAGCTCAGGAAGTCGTTCTTCTACCGCTCGGTGCACATTGCTCTCACCGCCGTGATCGACTTCGCCCACCGCTATTCAGCGCTGGCCGCGGACCTCGCCTCGTGCGAGCCCGACGAGGCCCGCCGGGCCGAACTGGTCGAGATGAGCCGCGTCCTCGCCAAGGTGCCCGAGCACCCCGCCGATACCTTCGCCGAGGCGGTGCAGGCGGTCTGGCTGGTTCAGTTGACCCTCCAGATCGAATCCAACGGTCACAGCCTCTCCTACGGTCGGTTCGACCAGTTCATGAACCGCTTCTACGAGGCCGACCTCGAGGCCGGACGCATCACGCCTGACCAGGCCACGGAACTACTGACGAACCTGTGGCTCAAGACCATGACGCTGGCCAAGATCCGCGGCTGGTCACACACCCGCTTCAGCGCCGGTGGCCCGCTCTACCAGAACGTGACCGTCGGGGGGCAGACGCCCGAGGGCCTCGACGCGGTCAATCCGCTGTCGTACCTGGTGCTCCGCTCGGTCGCCCAGACGAGGCTCCCCCAGCCCAACCTGACGGTTCGCTACCACAGGGGCCTCGCTGACGACTTCATGATGGAATGCATCGAGGTCATGCGGCTCGGCTTCGGAATGCCCGCGTTCAACAGCGACGAGGTCATCATTCCGTCCCTGATCAACAAGGGTGTCGAGAAGTCGGACGCCTACAACTACTCTGCGATCGGCTGCGTGGAAGTCGCAGTCCCCGGCAAGTGGGGCTACCGCTGCACCGGCATGAGTTTCCTCAACTTCCCCAAGACGCTGCTCACGGCGATGAACAACGGCGTCGATCCCAAGTCGGGAGAATTGATCGCTACGCCGGTGAAGAGCTTCATCGCGATGACCAATTTCGACGAGCTCATGGAAGCCTGGGACGTGACGGTCCGGGAATTCCAGCGTCATGCCGTGATCCTGGACTCGGCGTGCGACATCGCCCTGGAGGAGAACGTCGCCGACATCCTCTGCTCGGCTTTGGTCGAGGACTGCCTGGGACGAGGCAAGCCCATCAAGGAGGGCGGCGCCGTCTACGACTTCATCTCCGGTCTGCAGGTCGGCATCGCCAACCTCGGTGACTCCCTGGCAGCGATCAAGAAGTGCGTCTTCGACGATCGCACCATCACGAGCACCGAGTTGTGGGACGCCCTGATGAACGACTTCGCCGGCGTCCGGGGCAAGGAGATCCAGGCTGCCCTGGCGAATGCCCCGAAGTACGGCAACGACGACGACTATGTCGACGAGTTGCTCGTGCAGGCATATGACAGTTGCATCGACGAAATCTTCAAGCACCACAACACCCGCTACGGTCGGGGCCCGATCGGTGGCGGCTACTACGCCGGGACATCCTCGATCTCGGCCAACGTCCCGCAGGGGGCCAGCACCATGGCGACACCGGACGGCCGGAACGCCGGGCAGCCGCTGGCCGAAGGCTGCTCCCCCAGCCACGGCGCTGACACCCACGGACCGACGGCCGTCTTCAAGTCTGTCTCCAAGCTCGACACCGCGCGGATCACCGGTGGGGTCCTGCTCAACCAGAAGGTCACGCCCCAGGTGCTGGCCAAAGAGGCAGACCGCACGAAGTTGATCCTGCTGCTGCGCACCTTCTTCAACCGGCTCGACGGGTTCCACGTGCAGTACAACGTCGTCGACCGGGCGACCCTGTTGGACGCCCAGGTGCACCCCGAGCGGCACCGCGACCTGATCGTGCGCGTCGCGGGCTACAGTGCGTTCTTCAACGTCTTGTCCAGGGCAACCCAGGACGACATCATTGCCCGTACCGAACAAACGCTGTAATCACTTCGCAGGACCCTCACAGGCCAGCGTTGACTGGCCCTTTCCGAAAGGCTCATGATGCGGCTCGCATCGGTCGGGACGAGCGCCATCAGCGCGCAATTCGTCGCAGCGTCACACCACGTCCCCACGGCCACCTTCACCACCGCCTACTCCCGGGACGAGAGCCGTGCGCGGGCCTTCGCGGACGCGAACGGCATCGCGTCCGTCAGTTGCGACCTCGACGGCCTCCTTCACTCCGACGAGATCGATGCCGTGTACATCGCCAGCCCGAACTCGGTGCACTTCGAGCAGGCGCTGTCGGCCATTCGCGCCGGGAAGCACGTACTGCTCGAGAAGCCGGCCACCCCGGACGCCGAATCCTTCCGTCGTCTGACGGACGAGGCCAGGGCGAGCGGCGTCGTGGTCATCGAGGCCATGCGAAACGCCTACGACCCGGCCATGGAGGTCATCCGCGACCTGCTGCCAACGCTCGGGACGCTCCGGCGGGCGTCCTTCGCCTACTGTCAACGGTCGAGCAAGTACGACGCGTTCCTCAGCGGAAACACCTTCAACGTCTTCGACCCCGGGATGGCGGGGGGCGCGCTCCTCGATCTGGGCGTCTACTGCCTGAGTTCCGCGGTGCTGCTCTTCGGCCCACCCGACGCAGTGGTGGGACGCTCGGTCCCGCTCACCACCGGGGCCGACGGTGCCGGGGCACTTCTGCTCAGCTACCCCGGCCTGCTGGTCGACATCAGCTACTCCAAGATGAGCCATTCGACGAGGCCGAGCGAGATCCAGGGTGAACAGGGGACGCTCGTGATCGACCACATCGCCGACCCACGGGTGCTGCGAGTTGAGCCCTTCGGGGGGCCGAGCTTCGAGCGCGAGATCGCCAAACCTCCCGGCAATCTGCAGTACTCGCTGGAGCGTTTCGTTGAACTCGTCGACGGTGACCACGACTGTGCGTCCGACCATGCCCGAACCATCAACACCCTCCGCATCACCGATGAGGTGCGCAACCGGGCCTGACGCCGAGGTCAGCTCGGCCGAACCACTGCTGTTGAGGTGTCGGATCAGCCTGCGTCCGGCCTGATCCGCTCCTCGGCGAGCTCCGGCGGGGTGAAGCCCTCAGGGTGCACGCCGTGCTTGTCGGCGTAGAACTCACGGATGCGGTCCATGTCGGCGTGGACGTCACCGGTGAGGTTGATCGTCAGGCCAAGGCCGGCGGTGCGGGTACTGGAGTCCACATATCCCAGGACGACCGGCATGTCGGCATTACGGGCAATCCGGTAGAAGCCCGACTTCCACCGCTTCGCGCGGTGCCGCGTCCCCTCAGGCGCGATCACGAGGAAGAACTGCTTTCCCGTTCGCGCCTGCGCCGTGCAGGATCGGCAGCAAGTGTTCTCCGCGATG
>ERZ795044.2861-NODE-2861-length-14788-cov-5.601575_pt1 | contig 14788 bp, 17 predicted proteins | sample MGYA00375128_ERZ795044 | MGnify/ENA primary metagenome ERZ795044 (study PRJEB30173, sample SAMN05720213) | anaerobic digester metagenome | isolation source: active sludge of municipal wastewater-treating anaerobic digesters | place: USA | collected 2014-12-22 ... | reverse complement strand
AGCCTTTATACCGCTTGCGATAGCGCACAAGGCGCACTCAAACTGCATTTGCCCGCGATTGAATATTGCGCAGAAATTTCACTTGGCGCAAACCGACAAAAAAGTTTTGATGCCATAAAAACGCATTTAGATCATTTTTTTCAAAATAACGCGCTTAGCCAAATTGATTACAGCGTCAAAGACACTTGGCGCGTCACTTGGCAAGTTCAATCGGTCAGCGTTGAGCTTTATTGTTTTTATCGCGAAATGCCCGATGGTTGGGATAACGTGGCGTGGTTACGCATACGTTATGCGCCAAATCTAGACCGCTTTTACCGCACTGATTATCAACGTAATTTGGTGCTAAATGCAGCCATTCAATATGCTACGTTTGATTTTGCGATTGATTTAAATGCTAATTATCGGCAAGTTGAAAATGCCATTTATACGCCAGATTGCTTTAAGCCGATGATTACTGAAGCGCAGCCGCTGTTGATTTGGCATGATACACAACAGAATGTGATTGGCTTTGCCGATGCAACACTTGCATTGATATTTAACGTGAATGAAGTGGAAAAATTAACGTTGGCGGTGCAAAACTTTAGAGGTAGCGAAGGCCGCAATGGTTTGGAAGTGCATGTTCAACGCGAAACTACCCATTTAGGCGGTGTTTCAAACGTAGCTAAATTCAAGAAAAACATCAAGAAAATCACAAAACTCATCGATAAAGAAGTGAGCACTTATACTTATGATGAACACTATTAGCGACGTGACTCAGCCCTAAAAATTAGCGCCAGTTGGTTTTCACAAGTGGATGGGCAATTACATTTCTAAACAAATTTTTCCAAAATGCTGGTTGGTTTCTTGGTACCGAAAAGCCCCCACAATATTTTCTAATGCAAAAACCTTGTCAATCACAGGGCGCATGTTGTTAGCATTAATAGCTTTAATCATTTCTTGCTGTTGCGTGCGGTTGCCCACCAGCACGCCTTGAAGACGCAGTTGTTTAATGAGGGCGCTGACAATTGAAATCTCCCCGCCTAGCCCCGTTAAAATCCCTATCACTGAAATATGCCCGCCAATGCGCGCCGCCGTCATCGATTGTTCCAGTGTGGCTGGGCCGCCCACTTCAATGACATGGTCAACGCCTTGATGATTGGTTATTTCACGTACGACGTTTCCCCATTGCGGGGTTTTTTTATAGTTAATCAGATGGTCGGCGCCGAATGATTTGAGTCTTTCTAATTTCTCGTCATTTGATGATGTGGCAATGACTGTTGCACCGGCCATTTTGGCAAACTGCAAAGCGAAAATAGAAACGCCGCCAGTGCCTTGTATCAAGACCGTGTCGCCAGGTTTTAGCGCATCGTCAGACATTAAAGCGCGCCATGCCGTTAATGCGGCCGTGGTGAGGGTAGAGGCTTCAATGTGGCTCCAGCCTTTTGGCGCTAGTGTAAAAGCGTTGGCCATGGCGGTTACAACCTCACGTGCGTAGCCATCCACCCCGTCGCCAGGGGTGGTAGCAAAGCCTTCCACCAAGGGTTCACCAGCCAACCAAGTAGGAAAAAACGTGCTAACGACATGGTCACCCACCGAAAACTCAGTAACACCTTCTCCTACTTCTAATACAACGCCTGCACCATCTGCCATTGGAATGCGTGGCTCGGTTGGCCCCCACATGCCGCTTACCACCGCAAAATCATGATAATTCAGTGAGTTAGCGTGCAGCCGTACTTTAATTTCACCGGCGCGAGGGGCGGTTGCTTCACGATGACCGAAGGTGACATTATTGTAACCGCCACCCGTATTCACAATGATTGCACTATTTTTCATGACAAACCTTTTGAATTGATTGCAGTAATTTTACTTTTTAACATTAGAATATCAAGTGGATTTTTTAACCTAATTTTGAAAGTTTAAAAAATGAGCGCTTTAATCACTTCTCCCGTTACAGAACTGCTACTGCAACAAGGCATTGCTTTTAGCGTGATAGAAATTCCGCTGACTGAAGATAAAAAGCCGATTCGCAATTTAGAAGCCTTGCTCACCCAGCAAGGCATTAACCCGCAATCGGTGGTGAGAAGCGTGTTGTTTAAAGCGGGGTCTGAACAATTTGTGCTGTTAGCGGTGGCGGGCGGTGGCCGTGCGGATTGGGCAGTTTTACGCCAACATTTAAATGCGCGCAAGTGCCGCATGGCAGAATTTGATGAAGTGCAAACTGCCACGGGCTATATTGTCGGCGCCGTTCCGTCCATAGCATTACCGAGTGAGATTAAAATTTTGGTGGATAACAGTGTGAAAGATTACCCAATCGTCGTCATTGGCAGTGGCGTATTGGGTTATGCGCTGTCACTCAACAGTCAAGATTTATTCACATTATTGGCGGATGCTGAGCAAGGAAGATTTACCAGCGCGTGAGATTTTTACTTAGGCGCGCTGTAGAAATTAACAGCTAAATTAGCCTTAAAAAAATACGCAAAACTGGCTTTGAGATTTAAAGCTAAAAATTAAGCGGCAATTTTCTTACATTCTTTGGCACAAGCGTTACAGCTTTCACCGCAGGCTTTGCAGACATCGTGCTTATCCGCATGTTTTTTACATTCTTCTTCACATTGATTACAGGCATCCATAGCAATGGCTGCAAGCCGTGGCAGGGTGGCTGACTCTTGATTGGACAGTGATTGGAGTGCGCCACATAAAGCCAGCATTTCGTTGACACTTTTTGCACATGCGGCCATTTCTTTATCGCCTTGCCCAAGCAGGTACAGGCAGTGATTCAGGCAGACTTGGCCCTTTTGAATACAATCTGCCGCCGCAGATACTAGGGCGGTATTGGCCATTGCTGCATGGTGGTGATGTTGCATTTCTGCGGCTTGCGCACGACCCACAACTGCCGCTGCTGCAATCGCTGCGCCGCTCAGTAAAGCTTCTCTTCTGTTCATGATGCGATCCTTTAAAAAGTGGACTTAAAAAGGGTTATTATAGTCTTGATTAATTTTTATGCAGGGTTGAATGAGTCACCCAAAGAGCAAATCATCACTACAAATGCTTGTTACCAGCCAATTCCAGTAATCGGGTCAGCCCTCTTGGTTCATCTTTAAGCATTGGCAATACGGCATATCTTTTTGCGTGTTGTTGCGCGACTGAATTAATTTCCACTAATTCATTTAGTGCTCTTTGATGAAGCAATGGTGAGTGAGTCGAAGTGGCTGCAACGCTGTTGTTAATCACCCATGCCCAAGGCTCAATGCCTGCGCGTCGTAGGTCAGCTTGAAGATTCGCCGCTTCAAGTACAGGCGTTTTCTCCGCAAGGGTGACGATGAGTATTTTGGTTTGTTTTGGATCTTGCAATTGCATCATCGGGGTGGTGTAGTGCAAGTGCGATTTATTCATTTGGCGTGCAACTTCGCGATGATAAGCCCCTGTTGCATCTAGTAATAATAGCGTATGCCCTGTAGGGGCGGTATCCATCACCACAAACTTTTTACCCGCTTCACGAATGATGCGAGAGAATGCTTGAAATACGGCAATTTCTTCGGTACACGGTGAGCGCAAATCTTCCTCTAGCAAGGCGCGACCTTGCGCATCTAATTTTGAGCCTTTGGTTTCTAATACATGCTGACGATAGCGTTCAGTTTCTTCATGCGGGTCAATACGACTGACTGTTAAATGATTTAGCGCACCATTAAGGGTGTCTGATAAATGTGCGGCTGGGTCAGAAGTCGTGAGAAGTACAGGTAAGCCACGGCGGGCTAATTCAACCGCAATCGCAGCGGCTATGGTTGTTTTACCTACGCCACCTTTACCCATGGTCATGACTAACCCATGACCATCCTCGGCTATTTCATCGACGAGTTTTGATAAGCTAGGATTGTCCAACACTTTGGGCGAAATTTGTACTACCTGTGCATGATGCGGTGTATCAACGAGCAATTGACGTAGCGCTTCTAGTCCAACCAAATCAAATGGTTTGAGCATAACATTATCTTGCGGGAGCGATTTTAAGACTTCTGGAATAGCATTTAGAGCAGCCTGCTCGCGTTTATATATTGCTGCGGCTAACGCATCATTTTCGGCCTCAGCTTTTGGCAGAATGCCATTAACCACTAAATATTGTTGTTTTAAACCAATGCCAGCAAGCTCCTCGTGTGTACGCGCCACTTCGCGCAAAGTGGATAGCTGCGCACGTGCCACTAAAATTAACCGGGTACGTTTTTCATCCGCAAGGGCATCAACCGCCGCTTTGTATTGCTCGCGTTGCTTTTCAAGGCCCGCTAATGGGCCTAAACATGAGGCATCACCTTTACCTTCTTCTAAAAAGCCACTCCATGCGCCAGGCAGTTGCAATAAGCGGATGGTATGGCCAGTAGGGGCTGTGTCAAAGATAATGTGGTCATAGCCAGTAGTGAGTGGCGAGTCAATGAGCAAAGAAGTAAATTCATCAAATGCGGCAATCTCGGTGGTGCATGCACCTGATAGTTGTTCTTCAATGCCTTTGACTACCGCATCAGGCAGTATGCCACGCACAGGGCCAACAATGCGGTCTCTATAGAGTTGCGCGGCAGCTTGTGGGTCAATTTCAAGCGCTGATAAATTTTGAACTGCTGGCACAGCAGTTATATTGTTGCCAATGGTGATTCCAAATACTTGCCCAACATTAGAGGCGGGGTCGGTACTAACCAGTAATACGCGTTTACCTGCCTCAGCCAATTGAATGGCTGTTGCACAGGCAATAGAAGTCTTGCCAACGCCACCCTTGCCTGTAAAAAATAGAAAGCGTGGTGCTTGGTCAAGAAATTTCATTCGATTTCCTTCATTTAAATTAGCAACATTTACCGCCGCTACAGCATCCGCCAACAGGCGCAATTTCTGTTATTGCAACGATGCCAGCCCAACGGGATAACTCAGTGCGATTTGGGTAACGTCCTGCCAAAGCAAACTCACCATCCACTAAAATGAGCGGTAATGCTTCTTGGCCTGAACGCTCAAGAAAATCTCTCACCACTTTGTTATTTGCAAAATCCATGGGCTGTTGTGCAAGATTAAAACGTTCAATCTTTGCACCATTCTGCTTGGCCCAATCTACATCTGCACTAAAACTTACTAACTGTTGGTCAACCTCTACCCCACAAACGCCGCTACTACAGCACATGGCGGGGTCAAATACTTGTATCGTTTTCATCACCTTGTCTCCTTACACTACTATGGTGGCAATCTTATCCATTGCAAGCTTGAGTGCTGGTTTGTCGTGTTTTAATGTTTCTAGCGGTAGCGCTAAAAAGGTTTCGATACGCGCGCGTAAAATGCGGTAAGCTTTCATGAAAGCTGCGTCGATTTCTTCATCGGTCCCTGTTGCATGAGCTGGGTCTTCAACGCCCCAGTGACTTCTAAGTACAGGCCCAAGATAAGCTGGGCAAGTTTCATTTGCAGCATTACCGCAGACTGAAATCACAATATCTGGCGTGGTAGGCAGACTCTCCCAAGATTTACTGTAATAGCCTTCGGTTGAAATACCTTCACGCGCGAGCAATGCCACTGAGCGTGGATGCACATAACCTGCGGGTTTGCTGCCTGCACTCATGGCCCGCCAACCTGCTGGTGCTAGATGATTAAAAGTCGCTTCACCTAAAATTGAGCGACATGAATTACCAGTGCATAAAAATAGAATGTTCATGGTTTTATCAACAAATCATTAATTTTTAATGGAATCATCACAAGTCGTATTGCCGCAACATGCAGCATTGCCAGCACAACAGTTTTCTGTGAGGTAGGTAAGTAAGCCATTCATCGCTTCATAATTCGCAGCGTAATAAATAAAACGGCTTACTTGGCGAGATTTTACAAGCCCGGAAATACTTAACTCTTTTAGATGAAATGACAGTGTACTGGGTGGGATTTGAAGTTTTTCTCCAATCACGCCCGCAGCCAAACCATCAGAACCTGCTTGTACAAGCAGTCTGAATATATCCAAACGGGCTTCCTGGGCAATGGATGAAAGTAATTTAACAGCAGATTTAGTCTCCATGGTTACTATATTTCCATAAATGTAGAACTGTTGTCAACAGTTCTTTTGAAAATGTATTGAAAAAACACGCGCTTTGAAAATGCGCATCTTGAATTGATTTTGTTTTTGAACTGACTAGTTGGACTGCGAATTAGATGTAGTCAATACGCAAATAAGGGATGAAAATTAAATAATGAAATAGGCATTTGCTTATGTAAATCCATGCAACCCTTTTGAGCTACCCTGCAAGCCTTGTAAAAAAACGCTCGCAGGGCAGTTAAAATTGCTCGGGCAAAAACAGGCGGTTTTTATTGCGTTTTAAACTTAGTTGAGTTTGCTCCAACTCAACGGGTCAAATGGCTTACTTTGGCGGCGTAGTTCGTAATAAAGTCCATTGGTTTCATTGCCGCCGCTGTTGCCTACTGAGGCAATGGCGTCTCCCGTTTGCACGGTGTCGCCTACTTGCTTGAGCACGGCTTGGTTGTTGCCATATAAGCTCATGTAGCCACTGCCGTGGTCTACAATAATTAAATTACCAAAACCGCGCAGCCAATCCGCAAATACAACGCGACCCGTGGCAATGGATTTTACCTCAGCGCCTTCAGTCGCTTTGATGAACAGGCCTTTCCATGAAATACCGCTATCAGGACGGGTGGAGCCAAATCGGTTGGTCACGTCACCTCGAACGGGTAGTCGAAGCTTGCCTTTCAGTGCCGCAAAGTTGGCACCTGCAAGGCCGTCATCAGCACTCGGTTCATCATTGTTTTCAATGACTTCCTCTTCTGTTTGCTTGGTTGGCAATGGTTTGGTTGAGTCGGAATCTTGTTTGCCAGGTTTGGGCGTCGTTGTTTTTTTGACAATTTTCTTTTTCGGCGGCACAATTTTGGCAAGCCGCTCAACCAAATCAGAAAGCGCTTTCTCATCGCGTTTGAGTTTTTGAATTTCATTGCGTTGTGCGGCAATTTGTTGAGAAAGTGAGCTCACAACTTTAGACTTGGCTTGTTTCTGATTTTCTAAGGCCTTTTTTTCTTGCAACTGCTTTTGTTGAAGTTCAGCGACTTCTTTGAGCTTAGAGGCGGTTTCATCATTCAATTGATTGATTTTTTCTAAATTGCGCCGCATATCCTGAATGAGTTCAGCGCGCGCTTTAGCCACATATGAGAAATACTGCACATCACGCGCAATAGCGCTTGGTTGCTCATTTTGCAAAATGATTTGCGCGTAACTTTGCTCGCCACGCGTGTATTGCTGGTACAACTGGCTACTGAGGCGCTTTTGCTGATGACTGAGCGCTTGGTTGGTTGCGTATGATTGTTTTTCTAAATGACTGAGTTCTTTTTTGTTAACTTGCTGTTTATTGTTGATTTCATAAAGTTTTTTGTTAGCAATGCTAATCGCCACTTCACTTTCTTTTAGCGCGTCTGCCGCATCTTTATGTGCCTCTTGCGATTGGTCGAGTTCTTTTTTGAGCGACTCAATGCGTGCTTTGACTTCGTTTAAATCTTGCTTGGATTCATCAATCTTTTTCGCGGCATGTGCGGCTGGCGTTAGCAATAGCATAAAAATCAGCATCACAACGCTGAACTTTGGCACTTTTTGTAAAAATGCCAAACGGCCAGAAGGGTTGATGAAATGAAGCATATAATCGGCGTGCATCGGCGTTTATCTTCGGCTCATTATTTAGGTGAGTTTGATGATTTAAAATTGACAAGATTTTTACCTGTCATTTCACTGGGTTGCGCTACGCCCATCAGGTGCAATAAGGTGGGAGCCAAATCAGAGAGAGCGCCATCATCGGCCAAGGTGGCTTCTCGACCCACATAAATCAACGGCACTTTATTGGTGGTGTGCTGCGTGTGCGGCTGATTGTTTTCAACGTCAAACATCGTTTCTGCATTGCCGTGATCAGCAGTGATAATGACTTCGCCATCTATGCTTTGCATGGCATTCACAATGCGCCCAACGCAAGTATCTAGCGTCTCAATCGCCTCAATGGCTGCTTGCAGGCTGCCGGTGTGGCCCACCATGTCGCCATTGGCGTAGTTACAAATAATGGCATTGTATTTTCGGCTCAAAATTGCTTCTTCAAGCTTTTTGGTTAATTCAAACGCGCTCATTTCTGGCTGCATATCGTAGGTGGCTACCTGTGGTGATGGCACTAAAATGCGGTCTTCACCCGTGAACACTTTTTCTTCGCCGCCATTAAAAAAGAAGGTGACATGCGGGTATTTTTCAGTTTCAGCAATGCGTAACTGCGTTAACCCTAGGCTTGAAAGATATTCGCCAAAGGTATTTTTAACCGCAAAGGGTGGAAAAATCGCCGTGGCTTTGGTTTCTTTTACATCATGCATGGTGAGTGTGAAATAGCCTGATAATGCTGGCACATGGCGACGATGAAAACCATCAAATTCTTCACTTAATAATGAATGCGTGAGTTGACGTGCACGGTCCGACCTAAAATTCATGTGTACCACTAAATCGCCATCTTCTAAGTGCGTGGCAGCTTCATTGGGTTTGCGAATGGCTGTGCATTTTACAAACTCATCATTTTCGCCACGTGCGTAGGCGGCCTGCAAGGCTTCATTGGCTGTTGCAAAAGTAAATTCACCAATACCCTCGGTAATGAGTGCATAAGCTGCCTCAACACGCGGCCAACGTTTATCGCGGTCCATGCTGTAAAAACGTCCGCTGACGGAGATGATTTTGCCAACGCCTAGCGCCTGAATTTTTGCTTCAAGCGCTGCAATATAAGGCGCTGCGCTTACGGGCGGCGTGTCTCGTCCATCTAAGAATACATGCACGTATACGTTGGTTAAACCTAGTTTTTTAGCCATTTCCAGCATGGCGTAGATATGCTCGTGGTGACTATGTACGCCGCCGTCAGACAACAACCCTAAAATATGGAGCGCTTTATTGTTATTTTTAATATTCAACAACGCTGATTTAAGGGCTTGATGCTCAAAAAACTCACCGGTTTTAATGCTGTTGTTAATGCGCTCAAAATCTTGAAACACCACACGACCCGCACCAATGTTTAAATGCCCAACTTCAGAGTTACCCATTTGCCCATCTGGCAAGCCAACGTAATGCTCAGAAGCATTAATTAACGTGTGTGGCATGTTGTTCCAAAGGGCATCAATATTTGGCTTGCGCGCAAGGGCAATGGCGTTATTGGCTGACTCTTCGCGATAACCAAAACCGTCTAAAATGAGTAAGCACACGGGTGTGAGATTGGCTGCGGGTAACATGATTTTCACCTTTAATTGCTTGAGAAATTTAGTTTGAATATTTTAGAGAGATTGCCACTATTTTAGCGTATTTCCACGTAAAATCGCTTTTTAAAATTTGTATGCCATTTGATAAATGAGCTAAAAATAGTGTTGTGATTGCGGCAATAGCCTCCATATACAACAAATAAATCATCGAGAGGAAGTCTGTGGAGTTTATTAAAAATAATATTTTGCTAATTGGGCTGGTGTTAGGCTCAGGAATCATGTTGTTATTGCCGAGCATTAAAAAAAGCGCGAACGGTGTGCCAAATTTAAGCCCTGCGGAAGCGGTGACTTTGATTAACCGCTCAAATGCTGTGGTGTTGGATGTGCGCGATGCCGCGGAATTTGCAACTGGCCATATTGCAGAAGCCAAGCATATTGCATTGGATGATTTACCGGCTAAACTAAATGATTTGAAGAAATATCAAAATAAAGCAGTGTTAGTCAATTGTCAGCGCGGTATGCGTTCTGCCAAGGCGTGTGAGATGTTGCGTAAAGCAGAATTTACGCAGGTGCATAATTTGCAAGGTGGATTAGATGCTTGGGTAAATGCAAAGTTACCCGTGGTAACGTCCCAAGCACCAGCAAAAAAAACAACAAGTAAACCTGCTGAGAAGGCCGAATCCTAATGCCTGTCATTACCATGTATTCCACCGCTGTGTGCCCTTATTGCATCAATGCGGAACGCTTGTTGCTTAGCAAAGGCATCGTAGAAATCAATAAAATTCGTATTGATTTGCAACCGGAAAAGCGCGATGAAATGATGCAGAAAACAGGTCGGCGCACCGTGCCGCAAATCTATATTGGTGAACGCCATATTGGCGGTTTTGATGATTTGCGCGCACTAGATTTAGCAGGTGGGCTAGATCCGCTGTTAGCCTAAATCGTTTAGAGTCCGTTAAAACCTGATAAAATAACCCCCTAAAAACAGCAGTATTTTTATTAACCTTGAGGTTTGGCTAGTTTGTTTGGCAAACTCATCAACATTTAAAGTAGAAAAATTATGGCACAAGAAGATAACGCACTAGCAGAACAACAAGCGCAACCAGGCTTTAGCATTGAAAAAATTTATGTCAAAGATGCTTCATTAGAAATTCCTAATGCACCGCAAATCTTCACAGACCGTACGCAACCACAAGTGAGCATCGAACTCAGTAACGCTGCACAAGCGCTTGAAGATGGTGTATTTGAAGTGGCTTTGAAAGTAACGGTCACTTCAAAAATCGAAGATAAAACCGTATTTTTGGTTGAAGTTACACAAGCGGGTATTTTCCAAATCCGTAATGTGCCTGAAGAAAACTTAGACATGATTATCGGCATCACATGCCCGAATATCTTGTTCCCCTACGTGCGTGAAGCAGTGTCTGATTTAGTCGTGCGTGCAGGTTTCTTGCCTGTATTGCTCAACCCTATCAATTTTGAGGCTTTATACGCGCAGCAAAAACAGCAACAAGCTGAAGCCGCGGCTAAACATTAATTTTGCTTACATTAAAAGGTTGTGGCAAATTAAACGCAAAGTAACCATTGTTGGTTTGTTAGTGCTGATGCCGTTAACGGCGTTTGCGCTAGACTTTCGTTCGATTGCGCAACCGAAAGCCGTCTTGTATGACGCGCCCTCTGCCGCTGCGACAAAAGTATTGTTGCTGAATCAACATTACCCAGTAGAAGTGGTGGTGAATTTAGGTGATTGGCTGAAAGTGCGTGATGCCCAGGGTAGCCTAAATTGGGTTGAGGCTAAATATTTATCTAATAAGCGCACAGTGTTAATTACGCAAAATAATGCGGAAATTCGCCAAAGCGCTGATGCAAGATCAACATTATTGGCTACCGTTGAAAAAGACGTGTTGCTTGAGGTGGCCGACGCAAAGCCGAGTCGTGGCTGGCTAAGAGTGAAACACCGTGATGGCCTGACGGGCTATATGTTGCTTTCTTCAACCTGGGGGTCTCAATAAATGGTTGGCGAAATCTTGGCGACTCAACGGGTGCGTAAAATCGCAGTATTAGGCGCGGGTGCGTGGGGTACGGCGCTGGCGATGAATATTAGCGAGCGTCATTTGGTGAATTTGTGGGCGCGTAACGCTGGGCATGTTTCAGGTATGCGTAAAGCGCGCGCTAATCCATTGTATTTAGGCGACTTTCAATTTAACGACCAATTGCAGGTGCAAGATGATTTGGCCACGGCGATTTCGGGCGCTGATTTAATTTTATCTGTAGTGCCTGCCGCCGGATTTCGCGGTATATTGGAAGACCTCAAAGCGCTTGGTTGCAACCTGCCAATTATTTGGGCACATAAAGGCCTAGAACCGCAATCAGCAAAACTACCCTACGAAGTGGCGCTAGAAGAATTAGGCGACCCAAAACAAACAGGACAGCATTGGGGCGCGTTGTCAGGCCCAAGTTTTGCGGCAGAACTCGTGCGCGGTTTGCCAACGGCGGTTACCTTAGCGGCAACAGATGAAGCGTTTTCAAATGAAGCGGCCTTGTTGATACATGGCGCAAATCTGCGGGTGTATCACAGCACCGATGTGATTGGTGTTTCTGTGGGTGGCGCGTTAAAGAATGTGATGGCAATTGCCGCAGGTATTAGTGATGGCATGGGTTTTGGCAATAATGCGCGTGCTGCTTTGATTACCCGTGGATTGGCTGAAATTACCCGTTTTGGTGTGGCCTTGGGTGCTTCAACTGAAACATTCATGGGGCTCGCTGGCGTGGGCGATTTAATTTTAACCTGTACTGGGCAATATTCGCGCAACCGCGAAGTGGGCTTGCAGCTCGCCAGCGGCAAATCGCTTGCCGACATTCTGCAAGGGCTAGGCCATGTAGCAGAAGGCGTGAATACGGCGCGTGAAGTGATGCGCCGCGCTGAAACCATTGGTGTGGATATGCCGATTACCTATGAAGTCAATCAGGCTTTATCTAGCGGAAAAAGTGCAAAAGATGCGGTGACTGATTTGCTTGGGCGTGAACAAAAACCAGAGGCCATCTAGTGCGTCCGTTTTGAGCGGTCAGTCCAAAACAGCACCAGTCTAACTTCACCCTCACTTCACACAAGCGATTTAAGCTAGGCACGTCATCAATCAGTTAGCTAAAACGCCAATGCCTACCATCTTTTCGCACGTTGCCGTACCCATTGCCACCAGTTTAGGCATTGGCAAAATTGTTAGCCGCCGTTTGCTGGCTTTTTCAGCTTTTTGCGCCGTTTTGCCAGATTTTGACACCATCGGTTTTAAGTTAGGTATTTCTTATGCCTCGCAATGGGGGCATCGTGGTTTTACACATTCCATCACCTTTGCGGTAGCTGTTGCACTATTAGCCATGTGTTTTTCGCGCCCATTAAAGAGCCGTGCTTGGGTAGTTTTTTTATTGACTTTTGTTGCTGTGGTGTCGCACCCATTGCTTGATATGCTCACTAGCGGCGGCTTGGGCGTAGCCCTTTATTGGCCATATTCAAACGAGCGCTTGTTTTTTGAGGTTCGGCCGATTGCGGTTTCACCGATTAGGATTGCCAATTTTTTTACCGAGCGCGGTTGGCGGGTGATTAAATCAGAATTGCTTTGGGTGTGGTTGCCATCGGTAATTTTGCTATTTACTTTGCGTGGCATGCGTAAATAACTACACGCCGCCATCAAAGCCAATCTGCCGCCAAGCCTCATATAGCAATACTGCCGCGCTGTTAGATAAATTCAAACTGCGGCTATCTGGCAACATCGGCAAGCGCAGCCGATGTTCTGCTAAAAATTCATTGCGAATATCCTCAGGCAAACCGCGCGTTTCAGGGCCAAACACAAACACGTCTTCATCTTTAAACTGCGTATTTGCGTAATGGCTGCTGCCTTTGGTGGTAATTGCGAACATACGTTTGCCCGCTAAGGCGGTTTTACAAGCTGGCCAATTTTCATGCACTTGCAGGTTGGCGTATTCGTGATAGTCCAGCCCCGCGCGCTTAAGTTGCTTGTCGTCTAAGCTAAACCCTAGCGGTTTTACCAAATGCAGTTGCGCACCGGTGTTGGCACATAGCCGAATAATATTGCCCGTGTTGGGTGGAATTTCTGGCTCAAAAAGGACGATATGAAACATAGCAGTATTTTAACTTAGAAGCTTTCAATGATTAAGGTTTTTTGTACGAGAAAAAATAATGCCTCTGCGAGCCTTTATTTATAAGGCTTACAGAGCATCAAAAAAGGTTGTGTGCATTTTTTGCTATTTTTGATATGTTTTTCTTGGGCTAAGTAGGCGGTAAAGTGCGCGCCACCACCCAGCATTCTACGTGTGCCGCGCCAGCTTTTTTAAGCATTTTGGCAAGCTCATTTAGGCTGGCACCTGTTGTCATCACATCATCCACAATGGCAATGCGCTGATTACTTAAATCGGCATGAACAGCAAACGCGCCTTTGATGTTTTTAGCCCGTTCTTTGAGAGCAAGACTTGCTTGTGGTGGCGTGTATATGGTGCGAATGGCGCTTTGGAAATCAAGCGGAATGTGCGTGGATTTGGAGAGTATGCGTGCGATTTCTAGCGATTGATTAAAACCACGTTCTTTTAATCGCTGCGGGTGCAACGGCATGGGCATGATTAAATCAATTGCGCGTTTGTCTTGCTGTTTCGCCAGTTGTGTCGTCATGAGGTGCGCGAAAAGGTGCGCGGTTTGTAGTGCGCTGCCGTATTTATAATGTTGCATCACTGCGTCTAGCGGAAATTCATAACGCAAGGCGGCAAATGTGGCATCAAAATCTGGCGGTTCATGCAGGCAGTGGCCACAAATGGGATGGTTGGACGGTAAACCGCATTGCAGACATTGCGATACATTGTGCCATGGAAGCGCCTGAAAACAGGCCGAGCATAAGTCAGCATCTTGTTGGCTGGGTGCGGTGCATAGCAAACATTGGCCAGAAAATAACCGTTGATTAAATTTTAACCAGTTGTTAATGATTTGTGTGGTTTTCACTTTACAGCTTATAATTCGGTTATTCATCAATACGCTTAATGCGCCAATTAAAAGGTTTTCACGATGCAATCAACAACAGAAATGGTGATTAACACCGATAGTTTAAAACATCATAGCAAACAATGTTCACCAACAGTGAATCGCTGGCGTGTTGAAGAAATTGCAGCGTTGTATGAATTGCCATTTAACGATTTGATGCATCAGGCGCAAACGGTGCACCGTGAAAATTTTGATCCAAACGGTGTGCAAGTGAGTACGTTGTTATCAATAAAAACAGGTGGTTGCAGTGAGGATTGCGGATATTGTCCGCAGGCTGCGCGTTATCATACCGATGTTGAAAATGAGCCGATGATGGCGATTGATGAAGTGCTGGCAGCCGCCAAAGAAGCCAAAGACAATGGCGCAAGCCGCTTTTGTATGGGCGCGGCATGGCGTAGCCCGAAACAGCGCGATTTAGAGCCGGTGCTTAAAATGATTGCTGAAGTTAAAGCGATGGGCTTAGAAACATGCGCAACGTTAGGCATGCTTAAAGATGGCCAAGCGGCGCAACTCAAAGAAGCCGGGCTGGATTATTACAACCACAATTTG
>ERZ795044.2847-NODE-2847-length-14857-cov-7.103972_pt1 | contig 14857 bp, 11 predicted proteins | sample MGYA00375128_ERZ795044 | MGnify/ENA primary metagenome ERZ795044 (study PRJEB30173, sample SAMN05720213) | anaerobic digester metagenome | isolation source: active sludge of municipal wastewater-treating anaerobic digesters | place: USA | collected 2014-12-22 ... | reverse complement strand
CGATGAGTCTTGAACAGGTCACGCAAGCCGACCAGCCTGTCACCGGCGACGAGGCGATGCTGGTTCGAGTACAGCGGGAAGATTTCTCGATCGACGAAGAACTTCGTCGTGTCCGCGCGCGTTCCAAACGCATCGGCGGCATTGCGATCTTTCTGGGGACTGCCAGAGACCGTTCCAAGGGCAAGGATGTCGACGGCATCACCTTCGAGCATTACGAAGGCATGGCGCAGAAAAAATTGCGGGAGATTCGTGAACGCGCGCTGAAAGATTTCGGGATTATTGAACTGTTGATCCTGCACCGATACGGCGAGATCGGCATCGGCGATAATATTGTCTTGATTATTGCCGGCGCGGAACATCGAGCGGAGGCCTTTCAGGCCTGTAAGTGGGCCATCGACGAATTGAAGCAAATCACGCCGATTTGGAAACTCGAGCATACCCCGGACGGCGAGGTGTGGGTCGAGGAGCACCCTTAGCCCAATTCCACGGCAGTAAGGGAACGAGGCCCGCGTCCTCGACATATTATGGACCACAGCTCGCTCGATACACCTGTTCCTACCATCTATGACCGGCTGGGACGCCCGCTCCGCAGCCTGCGCCTGTCCGTGACCGACCGCTGTAATCTCCGGTGCAAGTATTGTATGCCCGAGGATGATTACGCCTGGTTGCCGCGCGATACCATTCTCACCTTCGAAGAGATGGCGGAGCTCACCGCAGTCTTTACCGAGCTGGGGGTAGATAAGGTTCGTCTGACGGGCGGAGAGCCGCTGTTGCGGCGAGACCTGCCGCGATTTGTCCGGCAGTTGTCGGAAAATCGCCGAATCACAGAGATTGCTCTCACCAGCAACGGCGTGCTCATGGCGGATCAGGCCGCCGATCTCTCGTTCGCCGGACTGAATCGCGTGACCATCAGCCTGGATACCCTCCGGGCGGACCGATTCCGTACGCTGACCAAACGGGATCTCCATCACCAGGTGTTCGACGGCATCAAGGCCGTGGTGCAAGCCGGGTTCCCGTCGCTGAAGTTCGACACCGTGGTCATCAAGGGTTACAACGACGATGAACTGATCGATCTCCTGGAATATGGCAAGAGTGTCGGCGGCGAGGTACGGTTCATCGAGTATATGGATGTCGGCGGCGCGACGGACTGGTCTATGAAGCAGGTGTTGTCGCGGGCGGAGATGCTGGAACTGATCGGCCGCCACTACGGCGACGTCAAGCCGGTCATTGAGAACAGCGTCGCGCCGGCGGAACGGTTTGTGCTCCCGGACGGCACCACGTTCGGCATCATTCCTTCGACGACCACGCCTTTCTGCCGTTCCTGTGATCGCAGCCGGCTGACAGCCGATGGGATGTGGTATCTCTGCCTCTATGCGAAAGACGGGCTGGATCTCCGTGCGCCGCTCCGGCAGGGCCGCACCCGCGACGAATTGAAAGCGTTGATCATTGCCGCCTGGGAGGGCCGGGCGGATCGTGGCGCTGAAGAGCGCAAGGCGCTGGAAGTGCTCGGGTTGCGTGAACAGCGCCTCATTGAGATCAACCGACTCCGTGAAGATCCCCACCTGGAAATGCATGCGCGGGGGGGATGACCGCCGGTGTGTGCTGCTCCCGTGGCCGGATCGGCCGACGTCGCTCTCCTGGAGCAGGCAATGTTTGATCCTCATACCCTGACCATCTTGAGCCTTGGATTCGTGCTGGGGCTGCGTCACGCCCTCGATGCGGATCACCTTGCCGCCCTGTCCACGGTGCTGGCCGAACGGCCCAGCGTTCAGGCGTCCACCTCGATCGGGTTTTTCTGGGGGCTTGGCCATACGCTGATGCTGTTGTGTGTTGGAACTCTTCTGCTGGCCTTGAACCTGACGATTCCTGAATCCATGGCGAATCTGTTCGAGTTTGCCGTCGGCGGGATGCTGGTGGCGCTGGGGCTGTCCTTGGCCCGAAGGATCTATCGTGAACAGTGGCATCTCCACACGCACGAGCATGGGGGAAAGCCGCACGTGCACTTGCACAGCCACCATCGGCAGGCAGATCACGCGCATGGGCATTGGTATCAGGGATCGCTGCGGCCTCTCCTGATCGGGATGGCACATGGGTTGGCCGGATCGGCGGCGTTGATGTTGGTGGTACTGTCGACGGTGACGGGCATGGGACAGGGCATCGGCTATATCGTCGTGTTCGGAATCGGGTCTATTCTCGGAATGGTGGGAGTCGGCGCGGTGCTCAGTCTGCCGGTGGTGTATTCCGTCACCGTCGGGCCTCGAGCCTATTGGCTGGTCCAGGGACTGGCCTGTCTTGCCAGCATCGGCTTGGGTGTGCTGATGATGGTGCGGATCGGACTGGGTGGTGGCTGGTCCTAGTCACAGGGTTCGTGACCCGTCCCCCTGCCTCACGCGGCTATTTTTCTTCTGTCATGACGATCGGTGAGGGGGGCGGCACCCGTGCAAATCTGTGTGCGCCTTTTGGAGAGGTGTGTTATTCTGCCGCCCAGTGCGGAGGACTCGTCCACAAGATCGTGATGGCATGCCGATACGCCGGGGCACGTCCGGAAAGCCACGGCCATGAATGTCCGTGTGTTGGGTTGCCATGGGTCCGGGCAGCTCGTCTCAGGCGACAATGGTCCGGTTCAGTGTGGGACCTGCGGCTTTCTGGTCAACGATCAACTGCTGGTGGACGCCGGCACGGTCGGATCGAGGCTGTACCTCGACGAGCAACGACGGATCCGGGTGGTCCTGCTGACGCACGCGCATTTTGATCATATTCGTGAGCTGCCGACCTTGGCCGATAACCTGGTCGGTGAGATCGAGGAGCCGGTCGTCATCGCGGCGATTCCCGAAGTCCTGGACGGGTTGCGCAGACATATTTTTAATGGCACGGTCTACCCGGATTTTTTCCGGTTGCCCGATCCCGCCAAGCCGCTATTTGTGTCGCGCGAACTTTCCCCCGGCCAGGAGACACTGCTGTGCGGGCTGGGAGTGACGCCGATTCCGGTGAACCATGTCGTGCCGACGGTGGGCTTTCTCCTCCGCGAGGGGACCCGCGCGGTGCTGTTCAGCGGCGACACCTATCAGACTGACGCACTCTGGCGGGCGGCTGGAGCGGTGGACGGATTGCAGGCCGCGTTTATTGAAAGTTCGTTTCCCGATGAGATGGCCGAATTGGCGCGAGTGGCCAAACACCTCACGCCGGCGTTGTTGGCTGAAGAGTTCGCCAAAATTGCGAGACCGGACTTGCCGGTGTATGCGTACCACTTGAAGCCGCGGTTCCGAGTACAGATCCGGGAGGAACTGGGACGACTCGGCATTCGTCATTTGACCGCGCTTGAAGAGGGCCAAACCCTTGTACTATAGGTGAGCACAGATGGCATGGTTTAAAAAAGGAAAGACCGAGGAAGCGGAGCCTCCCAAACGCTCGAAAACAGCGGAAGGGATGTGGCTGAAGTGTAATCATTGCCGGGAGATCGTCTATCGCAAGGAAGTCGACCGCAATAACAAGGTCTGCCCGAAGTGCGATTATCATTTCCCGATCTCGGTCATCGAACGCATCAATCTCCTGGTTGATCTCGGCACATTTAAAGAGTGGGACCCCGAGCTCGAGCCGCAGGACCCGCTGCAGTTTCAGGATACCCGCACCTATAAAGACCGGATTAAGGCGCAGCAGGAAAAGACGGGTCGAAAAGATGCCATGGTCATCGGCCAAGGCGTCATCAACGGGCGGAAGGTCGCGCTCTGTGTCTTCGATTTCGGGTTTATGGGCGGCAGCATGGGCTCCGTTGTGGGGGAAAAAATCTGTCGCGCCGTCGATCGGGCCTTGGAATTGCGTATCCCCTTGATCCTCGTGACGGCCTCCGGCGGCGCCCGCATGCAGGAGGGCATCCTGTCGCTGATGCAAATGGCCAAAACGTCGGCGGCGGTCGCGAAATTGGGCGAGGCCAAATTGCCCTTCATTTCGATCCTGGCGGATCCGACGTTTGGCGGCGTGACGGCAAGTATCGCCATGCTCGGAGACGTCATTATTGCCGAGCCGAAGGCGCTGATCGGATTTGCCGGCCCCCGGGTCATTGAGCAGACGATTAAACAACAATTGCCGGACCAGTTTCAGCGGGCGGAGTTTTTACTCGATCATGGCATGATCGACATGATTGTCGAGCGGAAGCAGTTGAAAGAAGCGGTCAGCACGTTGGTCGGTCATTTCTAGTAGGACGGAAACACTCCGCGGCCGACGTCCTTATCGTGCGCGGTGGCTCGACGTGTTAACCACGTGCGCCTCGTCTTACTGCTGGTTTCGTCTTGGCCGCGCGATTGTGTTCACATTCTGCCGAACGCTCTGATTTCACCATGCTAGGTGCGTATCCCGTGAGCACAATGACGTACCCCTCCACCGTGCAGTTTCTGTATGGTCTGCAACAGCACGGGATCAAGTTGGGGCTCGACACGATTCGCACCCTGCTCGGGCGGGTAGGGGATCCACATCGTCGATACCCCGTGTTGCACATCGGCGGCACAAACGGGAAAGGCTCGACTGCGGCGATGGCTGCGTCGGTGTTGCAGGCTTCCGGCCATCGAGTGGGGCTCTATACCTCGCCGCACCTAATCGATTTTCGCGAACGGATTCGCGTCAACGGCGAAATGATTCCCGAGTCGCGCGTGATCCATGGAGTCGACACATTGCGCGCCGCCTCCGCGCCCGATCTCGCTCCGACATTCTTTGAGTTCACCACGGCGCTCGCGTTCCACTATTTTTCCGAATGCCAGGTGGATGTCGCCGTGCTCGAGGTCGGTTTGGGAGGTCGGTTCGACGCGACGAATGTCGTGGACCCGTTGGCAACGGCCATCACGACGATCGGACTCGATCATGAGGCCTACCTGGGATCGACGATTGAAGCGATTGCGATGGAGAAGGCGGGCATTATTAAGCATCGCGTGCCGGTGGTGCTCGGCCGTATCGGCGAGCCGGCGTGTCGAGTGATCGAAGACCGCGCCGTGGCTGTAGGCGCTCCGGTCTTTCGTCTTGATCGGGACTTTCGTTGTGAAGGGGCCTCACCGGCCGACTGCCACTACACCGGCTTCGCGCTGCGGGCCAAGCGTCTGAGATGTCCCTTGCAAGGCCAATTTCAACTCGACAATCTTGCGTGCTCCTTGGCTCTCATCGAATTGGCGCGTGAGCGGGGGATCACTGTGTCCGAGACCGCGCTACGTGCCGGCTTGCAGCACGTTGCCTGGGAAGGGCGGTTGGAGATTGTTGGCCAGGCGCCGACGGTGATGGTGGACGGGGCCCATAATCCTGCGGCTGCGACGGTTCTCGCTGAATATCTGGCCGAATGGCGACGTGCCAGGCCTGCCGCGCGAATCCATCTGATTGTGGGGATGATGCGCGATAAGCATCCGCGCGAATTTCTTGCGCCGCTCCTGCCGGTGGTCGATGCACTGATCCTGACCCAGGCGGATCTTCCGCGTGCCGCGACCGGGACCGAACTTCGTCTGTTGCTTGAACGCGACGCGCCTTTTGCGCAGGTCGCGACGACCCCGTCGGATGCCTTGGCCATGGCCAAGCATGCAGCCGCTGCGTCCGATCTGATTTGTGTCACGGGCTCCTTGATGCTGGTCGGCGAGATCAAGGCCCTTCTTCGAGGGGACTCCCTCTCACCTGTTCGTGGTTGAGATGGGGCCAGACCGTTATCCGTTTGCAACCTGGCCGCGGCTGATGAGCCGCCTTCTTTCCGCCCTGTTCCTGTCCATTCTCTCCGGTGTTCTTCCGCTCGTCACGCCCTGGGCGTGGGGGGAATCGACCGTGACCACCGTTTCACCGACCAATCAGCCCCTGACGGTCACTGCTGAGCGCGTCGATCATCTGCAAGAGCGGGAGGTCTACGAGGCGGACGGCTCCGTTGTGGTGACGCAAGGCAAACTGCGGCTGACCGCCGACCATGTCACGATTAACGCGTTGCCCGGCACGCTGACGGCAACGGGTCGTGTGCATTTCTGGGATGCGAGCTCCGATCTCAAATCGGAACGGCTGGAATTAAATGTGAACACCGAAGGCGGTGTCATTGCCAACGGGTCCATGTTTATCCGGCCGAGTAATTCATTCTTTACCGGCCGCAGTATCCGAAGACTGTCCGAGGATCACTACCGGATCAAGGAAGGCACCTTTACGAATTGCGATGCCAAGGAAGGCGAAGTGCCATCCTGGCGTTTTACCTTCGAAGATCTCGATGTGAACGCGGGGGAAAGCATCGGCATGAAGCGGGCATGGCTCTGCGTGCGCGATACTCCGGTCATTCCTGTGCCGACCCTGACGTACCCGCTCAGCAACCGGCATAGCGGGTTTCTCGTTCCGACGCCCGGCTACGACAACCGGTTCGGGTTGCACTATCAGCAGGGGTACTTCTGGGCGATCAATCCCAGCCAGGATCTCACCATCGCGCCTTCGTACTATAACAACCTCGGTTACGGCAGCGATTTGACCTATCGCTATTACCTCGATCGGCGGTCGAGCGGACAATGGTTTGCGAGTTTTCTACAGCAGACCAAGTTGCCCAATGTGTCGGGGGTTGATCAGGTCAGCTCGGATGAGCGGCGTCTACGCGGGTTGATCAGCGGCCAGCATGTGCAGCAGGTGACGGAAACGCTCATGGTTCGCGGGCAAGCGTCGTTCGTATCAGACCGGCAGTATCTCCAGCAGTTGAGCAATTCAGGCGCGCAGCGGGCCTCCCCCAGCGGTGAATCGGCGTTGCTGGCCACGCAGCGGCTGCCGTATGGCAGCGCCTATTTTCTGGGGCAATATCTCCAACCGTTGAATTCCGGCGGCCCCGACACGTTTCAACGCCTTCCCGAGGTGGGGTACGTTCTGCCGAACACGTCGCCGTTCGGCCTGCCGTTTCTCCTGAACCTCGACACGAACTTTGTGAATTTCTATCGCGAACAGGGGTTCGCGGTGAATCGCATGGATTTCATGCCGGGAATCACGACGGATGTGCTGGATGTCGGGCATGTGATCGGATTGACCCCGCATTTCAAATTCAAGGAGCTCTACTATACGCGCGGTATTCAAGAGTCGAGTCCGTTGCATCGCGAGACGTTTTGGGCCGCGATGGATGCCACATCCAAATTGAGCCGACGGTACACCGGTGGAGAGGGCGGGAGTTTTCTCCATACGATTGAGCCGAGCGTGATGTATGAATACGTACCGGGCAGCGACCAGAGCAACATCGCGCAGATCGATCAGATCGACGACATCCCGAAGAAAAATTTGCTGACCTATGCGCTCCGCACAAAGTTATTGGAGCAACAGCTCAACGGGCAGAGCTTCAACTGGTTGGATCTGACCGTAGCGCAAAGTTACCACGTGGGGGCGGTGCAGACGCGCGCGCGCGAATTTACGCCCGGCGTATTGCCGTTTCTGGGATCCTTGACACAACCCTTACAGCCGGCGACGGTCGATGTGCAGGGGCGGAAAATGTCGGATATCTGGATGCGCGCGGTCATCGGCAATACGGCACCGGAATTTTTTCGTCCTCCCGGTCTCAACGAAGCACTCGGAAAGAATCTGACGAGCGGACAAATGCTGCCGCCGACGAACTCCTATCTGCAGGTAGATGCCTTTCTGGACCCGTATCGGGGGACGTTCAGCCAGTGGAATACGGATCTTCGAGTCCAGCAATCGAATTATTGGTACATTGAGGTCGGGCAACGGTTCAGTCACGACGGGAATCGAGTCCGGCGCGGCGATATTTGGAATCCGGTTTCCTTCAATGAAGTCTATGCGCCCACCAAGGAAATTCAGTTCGCGACGGCCGGTGGCGGATTCCGGACGCCCTGGGGGTGGACCGTCGGGGCGAAGGGGTACTACGATGTCAAAGGCGGACGCAGTCCGGAATTCGATGTGGTGGCGCTGTATCAAAATCCGTGTAAGTGTTGGTCTCTCGGCCTGTACTACTTGCAGTTCCCGGATCGGCAGAGTTACTCCTTCATGTTCAGCATGACGGGCATTGGTTGGACGGAGAATTTCGGCACAATCGTGGCCAGGACCATCCTGGGTCCGTTGCTGGTAGGGGATCGTGGTTTGCCGTGGGCCGCCCCGGGTGGTCCCTATGGCCGCGTACAAAATGCGCTCCCTGTGCAGTCGATGCCATTCGGGCGTTATTAGGTTCAGTGCGAGGTGCGCTTTTCTTCGGAGATGCCGGCGCTGTGATCGGAACGAGCCATCCTATTGTCGTCCGGCGCTCTGTTCTTGCGACCGGTCTGCTGCTGCTGGCGATTGTCGGACAGGAACTTTGTCCAGCTAGTCTTAACGCTGCAGACCTCCCGGGGCAGTTAGCGCGCGCGGCCGTATTCTTGCGGGCAGGTGACTATCGTCAAGCGTTGGAGGCCTGTCAGGAGGAAGTGAAGCAGGCGCCCTCCGCTCGGAGTTATGTCTATCTGACCTATGCCTATCATGCGCTTGATGGCTATTTGCAACACCTGGCGAACACCGATCAATGGGTTCGAGTCGAGCAGCTCTATGTGAATTTGTCTACGGGTCGGGTCGAGGATCTGCTTGATCCGCCGGATGTGCTCGCACGGATCGCCAAGGAGGTGATTCAGCAAGCGGTGCAACGGCAGGCGGATGTGACGGCAGCGATGGCCGCGCGCCTGGATGAGTCCCTGGTCAAGCGGCTGTGGCAGGAGCAGACGGCATGGCGACAGGCACGACCGGATGATTGGTGGTCGGGTGCGCCACCCGAATGGCAATGGGGGAGGCCGTGATTTGACTCTCCGCAAAACCATGTTATAGGATGACGAACAGTGCCTGAAGCCGCTTCAGGACATGAACCAGACAGCCGTACGAGAGTAGAGAAGGAGGGGATTGTGGCAGGCGATGCGTTGAAAGCGACTGATGCAACGTGGGATGAGGATGTCATGAAGGCATCCGAATTGGTCATGGTAGATTTTTGGGCCGTATGGTGTGGCCCCTGTCAGATGGTCGCCCCGATCGTCGATGAACTGGCGACGGAATATGCAGGCAAAGTGAAAGTTCGTAAACTCAATACCGATGAAAACCCGGAAATTGCCGGCCGGTATCAAGTGATGAGCATTCCGACCATTTTGTTCTTCAAGAACGGTCAGGCCGTTGAACGGTTGGTCGGTGCGCGTCCCAAACGCCAGTTCAAAGAGATCATCGATACGCTCCTTGCTCAACATTCCGGCGCCGCCTAGCGCCAGACTCTCAGCGGCATGCTGACCGAGCTGCGCATCTCGAATTTTGGTGTGATCGAGCAGCTGGCCGTCACCTTTGGCGCCGGTTTCATCGTGTTTACGGGTGAAACCGGCGCCGGAAAATCTCTCCTCATCGATGCCGTAACACTCCTCGTCGGAGGGCGTCCTTCTGCCGAACACATTCGTGCTCAGGCCGAAGAAGCGGAGCTCGAAGCGGCCTTTCAGTTGTTACCTGACCATCCGCTCCTTGCACTGCTGCACAGTAAAGGTTTTGCGCGCGCCGGGGAGACGGATATTCTCATTCGACGCGTCATCTCGCGTACGGGCCGCAACCGAACCTATCTGAACGGTAACCTCTGCCCGGTCCATCTCCTGGAAGAATTGGGCGGCGCACTGGTCGACGTACACGGACAACACGAACAGCAATCCTTGTTATCGCCTTCGGCTCAAATGGAGGCGCTGGACGCGTTTGGTAGCCTTCACGCGCTCCGGCAGGAGTACCAGACTGCCTATCGGCATTGGCAAAGCCGGGTAGCCGATTTGGAAACCTTGACCGCACAAATTGCGCAACGGCGGGAACGTGAGGATCTTCTCCGGTTTCAATTTCAGGAGATGACGGATGCGGAAATTGAGGCGGGTGAAGATGTGCGGCTTGAGCAGGAACGTCCGCGATTGATGCATAGTCAGCAGCTCGGGGAATTATCTGACCAACTTCATGAAATACTGTACGCCGGCGACCAAGGAGTCTTGAGTCTGTTGGCGGGTGCCCGGAAGCTGGTATCCAAAATGGAGTCGATCGACGCCACGACGATCGATTGGGCCAGAACGGTGGATGAAGCGGTCGTTCCGTTGCGGGAACTGGCTGAGCAGGTCCGCCGGTATCGTGATCACGTAGAGGCCAATCCAGACCGATTGCTGGAGATTGAGCAGCGGCTGGACCGGTTACATCGGCTCACGAAAAAATACGGCGGTTCGCTGGATGCTCTGCTGGCCTTGCAAGATTCCCTGCGCGCTCAACTGGCTCAGCTGGACCATGCGGAGGCTCATCTGCAGGAGCTGACCCGCGCGGTCGAGCAGGGGATGCTGAATGTGCGCGAGGTTGCTGAGCGTCTGTCTCGCAAACGGCTTGAAGCGGCGAAGAAAATCACGGCTCAGGTGATGAAGGAATTGGGCGCGCTGCGGATGGAGCGGACGCGTTTCAGCGTGGACGTCTCGCGTCTGGCCGGTGACTCGCCCTTCGGTCAGAATGGACAGGATACGGTGGAATTTATGTTTTCCGCGAATCCGGGAGAACCGCTCAAGCCGCTTGCGAAGGTGGCCTCGGGAGGAGAATTGTCGCGGGTCATGCTGGCCTTAAAAACGATTCTGGCTGAGAGCGATCACGTGCCGGTGCTTATTTTTGATGAAGTCGATGCCGGTGTCGGGGGAGCGGTCGCCGAAGTCATGGGCGCACGGCTTAGGAATCTCAGCCGGCACCATCAGGTCTTGTGCGTCACCCACCTTCCTCAGGTGGGATCTCAGGCGCATGCGCACTATCTCGTGGAAAAGCAGGTTCGGCAGAATCGAACGGTGACGCAAGTCCGTTTGCTACGCCCGGATGAACAGGAAGAAGAAGTGGCGCGCATGTTGGCCGGCGTGACAGTGACCAAGAAGGCGCGCGCGGCGGCGGCTGAAATGATTGCGAGCGCGAAGGATCGACAGTAACGGGAGATCAGCTGGTCGGCGAGGTCTTGGCAATCGCGAGCGCCGGCAGTGAAGATTTGCATTCCCGCACCACTTGCGCGAACAGCTCCGTCAACTTGGCATCGAAGTGTGTATCGGCGTGCAGTAGGATTTGTCGAATGGCGTCATCAATTGATGTCGGCTGGTGTCCCGGCATATCTACGGTGAGGTTGTCGAATGCCTGGGCAATGGCGACGATCCGTGCCAGAAGCGGGATGCCTTCGCCCTCCAGGCCGTGCGGGTTGCCGACACCGTCGAAGCGCTCCTGGTGATAGGCCACGATTTGCCCGACTTCTGCTTGGAAGCCCAGCGGTAACAGCATCCTGGCCCCTGATTCGAAACACTCTTTTCCGAGGCTGGTCGTCCTCAGGCGCTCATCATCATCCGCCGAGTACTTGTAGTTGGAGAGGCTGATCTTGCCGATATCATGGAGAAACGCTCCCAGTGCTAAGGCTTTTTGGTCGGGCAGTGGAAGTGTCAGCTGATTGGCCAGAAGCGAGGCATAGAAGCTCACGCGACTGCAATGATTGAGCAGTTGCCGGTCCTTGGCTTCGAGCAAATCCGATAACAATGGAATGAGCGCTGTGACGTCCGCCGCGCTTCCCCTCGCTTCGGTTGACGAATTGCCGATCGCGAAGTAGTTCGATTGCAGGTCCTTCCACGCTTGTGCCGCTTCCTGTTCAGTTCCCCACAAGGCGGTCGACGTTTTTAGAAATGATCGTAAGTAGTCCAGCCGTTGTTTCTTCTCCAGGGTCTGGTTGATCAGCGTGATCAGCTCCGTCACATTGAACGGTTTGAGGAGATAGCCCGCTGCGCCGTGCCGGATGCCTTCCATCGCCGATTTCAGGCTGCCATACCCTGTAATGATGATGACCTCGATATCGGCGTAATCCTGTTTGATGTCCTGCAGGAGGTCGATACCTTGACGGTCGGGTAATTTCTGATCCAGCGTGATGAGATCGATGTGCTGGTCCTTGAGGACCCGGAGCGCGGACTTGGCGTTGTCGGCGGAGTGAATGGTGAAGAAGGGGCGAAGAATAACTTTCAGCGCGTCCCGCGGGCCTGTTTCGTCATCAACGACCAGGACCGACGGCTTTGTGCTGATTTGTTCAGGTGCTGCCTGAGTTCCCATCCAGAGCGCTCCCGGTGTATTGCGAACTGCAGGACGATGAAACGCAAAACCTGTACCGGTCTACGTATTCATCCAAACGGTCAATATATAGCAGGTCTCTCTACTTCAGGCCACAAGATATTTGATGCACGACACTCGGACCGAATAACGGATGAGACATCTGGAGAGACTGTTGTGCCAGGGTGTGTCATTCCTGAGGCAGTGAAGCCTCGGCGTTTGCCCCGGCGCTGTCGGGTCTGCTGATTCCCAGGGTGTCCATGCGATACTTCAACATGCGACGGCTGATGCCCAACATGGTGGCCGCATGAGTCTGTACGTATGTCGTCCGTTTGAGCGCATCCAAAATGATTTCCCGCTCGAATTCCATCACGGCTTTTTCCAGGGACAATCGTCCGGCAAGGGTGTCATCTCGCAGGGACGACGAGCGGGTATCAGTCCGGAGAATATTCGGCAAATGCTCCGGAGTGATCACCGTGGAGCCCTTCGACCAGATGAAGGCCTGCTCAATGATATTTTCCATCTCGCGCACGTTTCCCGGCCACGGATAGTGGGAAATCAGTTCGAGCGCGTCCTTGGTGAATTCCTGTGCGGGGCGCTTCTCTTCCTCAATGCGTTTCGCAAGAAAGTGCTTGGCCAGAAGGGCAATGTCCTCGCCACGTTCGCGTAAGGGCGGGAGGTAGAGCGCAATCACGTTGATACGGTAATACAGGTCCTCGCGGAATTGGTTTTTTCTGACCATGTCATCGAGGTTTTTGTTGGTCGCCGCGACGATCCGGACATCAACCTTGATGGATTGCACCCCGCCGACTCGCGTGAACTCCCGTTCCTGCAACACCCGCAAGAGTTTCGCCTGCGTTGCGGGACTGAGATCGCCGATTTCATCGAGAAAGAGCGTGCCCGTGTGCGCCAATTCGAACTGCCCCACTCGCCGTGCCGTGGCGTCGGTGAACGAGCCCTTCTCATGGCCGAACAATTCACTTTCAATCAGTGTCTCAGGCAAGGCCGCGCAATTGAGTGCGATGAACGGGCGGTCCCGCCTGGCGCTGTTGTAGTGAATGGCTTTGGCAACCAGTTCTTTTCCGGTCCCGCTTTCACCGGTGACCAACACGGTGGTGCGGCTATCCGCGACTTGTTCGATTTTGGCGTAGATCTCCTGCATGGCAGGGCTTTTTCCGATGAGGTTGTGGAAGGCATAGCGTTGCACAACCTGGGCGCGTAATTGGCGGACCTCTTGTTCCAGTTCCTGTTTGCCCAGCGTTCGTTCGATGACAATTTGAAGTTCCTCCACGTCGAACGGCTTGGACAGATAGTCGGCGGCTCCGAGCTTCATGGCATCAACAGCGGTTTTCACGGCCTTGGTGCCGGTCAGCATAATCACCGGTACGGCCCGATTCTCGGTTCGCATCGTCTGAAGCGCAGACAGACCGTCCGCTCCCGGGAGGATGACGTCGAGGAGGACCAGATCGGGGGCATCGTGTTTAAAACTCCGGAGACCCTCAGCCGCATCCGCCGCTTCGAAAATTTCATACGTCGGCTCTAAGACCGTTCGCAGCGAAGCTCGGACACGCGGCTCATCATCGACCAGTAGTACTCGTTTTTTCATGTTACTCCCGTGCTGCTGACACTGTGGAACCTGTCTCGGGAACTGGAAGATTCACGGAGAACGTGGAACCTGCTCCCACGCGACTTTCAACCGTGAGGGTGCCGCCATGCTCTCGAACAATTTGATGCGCGGTTGTGAGCCCGAGCCCTGCTCCTTCACTGGCACTATTGGAATGTTTGGTGCTGAAAAACGGATCGAAAATGTGCTCGAGGTGATCGGCCGCGATACCGCATCCTTCGTCCTCGACTTGCAATTGCACCCTGGGCGGCCGGCCTGCCTCCGACAGGAGGCGCGTATGGACTCGAATGAGGCCGTTGCCGTTGGGCATCGCATCCAGAGCATTCAGCAATAAATTCAGCAGGACTTGCTTGAATTGTTGACGATCAAGCGAGAGGAGAGGGAGCTGAGGGGACAGGAGTGTCTGTACTTGAATACCCCGATGCGCGGCGCCTGAGGAAATAAACCCGATACAGGAGGAGACGAGTTCGTTGATATCTACCTCAGTGGGGCGAGGCGTCATGTAACTGGCATAGTCGAGAATCTCGTGCAGCAAGCGTTCGATGCGGTGAATGTCCTCTATGGCCAGTTTACTGAACTCTTTGATGAAGACCGGATCCTGCTGTCGCTGGGGCGCCAACTGAACGAATGTTTTAATCGATGTGAGTGGATTGCGGATTTCATGGGCAAACCCTCCGGCCATGATTTCCAAGGAACGGAGTCGATCGGTTCGTCTCATCAGAGTGGATGAGCGGCGGAGATCGTCTTGCGAAAGATGATGATCCAGGCTATTGCCAGCGATATGTGCGATTGTTTCGACAATGGAGATGGTTGCTTCGTCGAGGTGCCCATCCGCGCGGGATGGACCCAGGGTGCACAGCCCGAGGAGCCGCCCTTTGTTTCGGAGCCCTACACAGAGGGTTGCACGCATCGCCGTCATGGCCAAGTCGATAGGAGAAGATGGGTTCTGTCCGGCTTGAAGCACGTTTGGCTTGGCGGAAAGACCTGAAACGAGGGGGTGATCTACGGTCAACGTCAATGGCAGTGACGCGGGATGATTGTGGCCATACGATGCAAGCAGACGATACTGTCCGTCGGCGGACTCACGAATCCACAGTGCTGCTTCGGGCTGCCGGGTGTGTTGCGCAAGCGTCGTCACAATCGGATCGCCGAGACATGACACGTCTCGTGCGGATCCCAGGGTCTCTG
>ERZ795044.2844-NODE-2844-length-14866-cov-5.119708_pt1 | contig 14866 bp, 13 predicted proteins | sample MGYA00375128_ERZ795044 | MGnify/ENA primary metagenome ERZ795044 (study PRJEB30173, sample SAMN05720213) | anaerobic digester metagenome | isolation source: active sludge of municipal wastewater-treating anaerobic digesters | place: USA | collected 2014-12-22 ... | reverse complement strand
GACCGCGGCGAGTTCATCCTCGCCAAGGGCGACAGGCTGCATCACGCCAACCTCGAAGAGCAGGATAGGTGGCAGAAGGAAATGATAGAAACGGCGGTACAACGGACCGGGTCGGATCCTTCGTCGGATGCCATATACGGTCCTTGCCGTGTGACCATAAGGCGGAAATGCAAATCCGGCCCCCTGGAGATCATAGGCGACGGCGACGTGGTGCTGTACGAGGATGCCATCAGGGTAAGCCGGCTGGACGGCTGCCCTCCCGTCTTCCGCATCGACAACATAAGCGGCTTCTCGGTGGAGGCGATAAGGGGAAGGCGCAACCGCATAGTGGAGTTCCTGCATGACGGCACCGTATACAGCTTCGTGTTCCATGACGAGCTCGAAAGCACCTATAAATGGCATCTCATGGTACGGCGGCTCAAGGCCGGCCGCGGCGGGAAGCACGTAGGCGGCGAAGCGGCCGACGACGGCGCAGGCATTGGCGGTAGTTGTGCCGAGAACAGGGCCAGCGGAGGTTGAGCCGGATACCGACTGACGGCGAAGCATGCGAGCGAGGCGTCCGCCCGATCGTATTCCCCGGCTCGGCGGCGGGTCGGATGAAAACCTCCTGACCTATCACTGAAACAGACGAAGCGATTGCGGTGATTTGAGTCGACCTTGAGCTTTTATTGAGTATCCCTTGAGGAACGGGATATATCATCTTCATGAAGCGCGCAGAAGGGCCGTGTCGGCCGAAGCCGTACCGGCGTCCGATGGGCGCGAATGAGGAGGCCCCGACCAGAGGAACCGGGCATCGGCCCGCTTGTCGCTTCTCATACGCTTATGGGGGTATATGCATGTTGACTAAGAAGAAGATCAACCTAAGGCTTATTTCGCAGATCCTGTTCTTCATCATCATCGCAGCGATAACCGTAAATCACAGCTTGGCCGAACAGGGCTCGGCCGTTGAGGCGGTCCCCTCTGCTTCGATACATGCCGTCTGTCCGTTCGGCGGGGTCGTCAGCATCTACAGGTTCGTGACCCAAGGGTCGTTCGTCCAGAAGGTACACGAGGCCTCGTTCTCGTTGATGGTGATCGTGTTTTTCTCGGCCGTGCTCTTCGGGCCCGTGTTCTGCGGCTGGGTCTGCCCTTTCGGCAGTTTTCAGGAATGGGTCGGCAAGCTGGGACGCAGGTTCTTCGGTCGCAGGTACAATTCGCTCGTTCCGAGAAAGGCGGACAGGCTCCTCGGCTACTTGAGGTACCTTGTCCTAGTATGGGTGGTCTATGCCACTGCGGTAAGCGCAAAGCTGGTGTTTTCCACCTACGACCCTTACAGTGCCCTGTTCACGTTCTGGACCTCGGAAGTACAGCTAACGGCTGTGGCGATCCTGATCCTGGTGATCCTTGCGTCACTGTTCGTGGAAAGGCCATGGTGTAAGTACGCATGCCCTTACGGCGCGCTCCTCGGGCTAACGAACCTGGTGAGGCCGTTTTCCATAAGGCGCGAGCCCAGCACCTGCATATCGTGCGGCAAGTGCGACAGGACTTGCCCTATGAACATCAAAGTGTCGGAATCGACGAACGTAAGGGACACCAGGTGCATAAGCTGCATGGAATGCACGTCGGGATCAGCATGCCCCGTGAAGGAGACCGTGGAGCTTACCGCTCCTTCTCCCAGGAGGTCGGCAAATGAAGCTGAGTAAGACCAATGTATTCGTAGCGGTGCTGATCATAATGCTGGGCGGCGTTGTGCTGGCGTATTCCGTAGGGCTTTTCAGTGTCGAGAGCAAGAAGGAAGCTGCATTGATAAAGACCGGTGAATTCGCAGGGCAGGCGGATCCGAACGACATCAGGGGGTCCTACTCTTTCGCTGACATAGAGAAGAACTTCGGGATCTCCCCCGCGTTACTGGCGAAAGCCTTCGGCATAGATGCCGCGGCCGTGGATATCCTAGCCTATCAGTGCAAGGAGCTGGAGGATAAGTACGCCGCGGCTCCCGAGGAAATCGGCACGTCCTCTGTCAGGTTGTTCGTGGCATTCATGATCGGAAGGCCCGTGGAACTTGGGCCGTTCCTTCCCGAGACCGCCGTCCGGGTACTCATGGAGAATGCGGACGGACTCACCGCAGATAGGAAGCAATACCTTCTTGAACACACGGTGGTTATCGGACAGTCGGCAGAAGGGGCCGGGGTGAAGGCGTCACAGGCGGAGGCTCCGCCGCCTGTCGAAGAACCGGACGGCGCCATACCTAAGAATACGGAGGTATCTCCAGCAAATGTATCCGAGGCTGCGACAGTAGAAGAACCGTCGGTCGGACAGGGTGGTGCGTCTTCGCCCACCGTAGAGCACACACAGGAGAAAGCGGTCGGAGAAGTCAAGGGCAATACTACGATCTTCGACCTGATGAGCTGGGGTGTCAGGAGGGAGGACATAGGTCCCGCCATAGGGGTGGAACTTCCCTCCGACAACGGCGCCAAGCTAAGGGACCTCGTTATCGCCGCCGGGAAATCCTTCGAAGATGCCAAGGTGATCTTGCAGAATTTGGTCGACAAGGCGAAGTAGAGCTTGTTTACTCAACGACATATGGCTTGGTAAATGGATGTAATGGGCTAAATCGGGCGGGGATCGTGGTGTCCCCGCCCGCTATCGTTTGGATCGGCCTTTCCACACCGAACCGCCGGGGATATAAATCCAAGGCCCGCATAGCAGAGGATTTGTGAGAACATGGAAACCGCCCGATGTTAAGCGTTACGTTTCTTGAGATCATGGGGCTGCATGTTCGGGCGATTCGTACGGTTTTGGCTCTGGTGTGAGAAATGCATGACATCCGATGCGGGTGAATCCCAGGGAGGCGGCTCCCCAGCCATTATGCCGGCACTTAAGATAGTGATAAGATCTACTGGGAAAAAGAGGTATTATATCTTGTAGATTGATGGCCTGCGAAACAGGGACCCGAACGGATTGTGAACCGGAAGAGCGACCAAAGTCCTGATGGTTTGCGAGGGGGAGCTAGCATGGGGAAAAAGGTTGGAGCAAACGCTACTTACGCAGTGATTGTAGTTCTGCTTTCTATCGTATTGGTCCTGGGACCGACGGTCGCAGACGCCACAGGTTCCGCGGTCAAGCTGACGGTTGCTGAAATGGCAAATCTTAGGTTCATCCGCGAGGAGGAGAAGCTGGCCAGGGACATCTATAACGTCCTCGGCGAGATGTGGGGCCTCAAGATCTTTATAAAGATCGCAGAAAGCGAACAGAGGCACACCGATGCGGTGAGGTTGGTCATCGAGAAGTATGGGGTGTCAGATCCCGCTAAGGCTACGCCGCCTGCGGTTTTCGTTGACAAGCGGTTGCAGGAACTGTATCTGGTGCTCCTTTCGGAAGGCAAGGCCTCGTCGCTAGAGGCGCTGAAGGTGGGCGCGCTGACTGAAGAAAAGGACATATCCGACATCAACCGTGCGGTCGGGCAGACGAACAGACCCGACCTTCTCGAGCTATACGCTTACCTCAAGGACGGATCGTCCGTCCACTTAAGGGGATTCATGGCACAGATAAGGGCGGCCGGGGGCGATTACTCGCCTCAGTTTATTTCTCAAGAAGAGTTCGATGTCGCGATGAGAGGTAGTAAGTAGAATTCTGTGTATGAGAGGAAGGTGCGGACAATTCTCGCCGTCGTTGACACCTCAGTACACTTCGTTACTAGCGCTCTCTTAGATTGATGTAGTGTAGTCCGTAAACATAAAGGCTGAAGGCAGAACTTTCTATGATAAAGGCCGTCTTGCGGTTTTTATCGCCCCTATGTAGATACGCCTCGGTTGAGCCAAACTAAAAAGCCCGCCAGACATCGTAATGTGACGAGCTTTGTTGTTGGCACTAATTTTTAGGCCTAATGCGAGATATTCAGTGATTTTGGGGCCTATTCGTAAATTCTCTTACTTATATCGATCAGAGCACCATCCTGCGCAAAGCTATAGAGCGCAGCCTTGTCCTTCTCGCCAGCGGTAATGACGGCGAACGTGCGGGTAGAGTTAGGATCGTCAGTATTATGGTCTATCCAGGTTCCGCTGTTGATATAGCAGGTTGTGTCGCTGATATTAAGCAGCGCAGGCACATGTGTGTGACCGAAGACGACGAAGTCCACAGCTTCGTTCGGATTATCGATGTACTGTGCCTTGGCTTGTTCATAGAAATATCTCCAATCAAGCGTTCCGGATACCGCCTTTATAAAGGTATTTGGGACCTTGACGTTGTTAAGTTTCTGCCGTTTTTCCCATGAGCGTTGGATGTTCCTGAAAAGCACGGGTGCCGAGATCGTTCCGTCTGCTTGCTCTGCCGGTAAGAAATCTAGATAGGTGTAAGCGTCGTTAAAACCGGCGATGCGTATGTCGAAAATCTTGTCGTCAAGGCCTTCATTGGGCGTCATCCGCTCAGAAATACTCTTGAGCAGCGAGTAATAGACATAGGCGCCGTACTGGTCCGTATTAGTTTTCTCCGGCACATTTTTGACCACAGGCAGCTCCTTTGGCACTTTCGGACGACCTTCCAGTACCCATGTGGCTGCATAACGAGCATAGAAATACCCGGCCGGGAATATCGTATCGTCATTGCCGCAAAGTTCAGCGTTGGAAACTGTATCCGGCGCCGAGAATACGTCATAACGATGCCCGTGCTCGATTGCGATTTCCTTTCTGTCGCCCGTGTAATACGTGCCCAGTCCTTTGGTATCTATCGCCTGCTCCACTTCCGGTATGGCTTGTTGCAGGATCTCCGCCTCCAGGGTCATATCGTGGTTGCCGATGACGTATACAAGCTTGATGCCGCTCTCAATGATTCTGTTCATCTCGTCTATTACGCCCTGATTATTGGCGATGACTTTTTTGTAGAACTGTTCCTGATCGGTATAGGCCGGATAATAGACGGGTAAGAACCACTCGTCCAGGAAATCGCCAGCAATCACCAGTTCGCGAACGTCTTTCGTGTTTTGTAACCGCTTTAAGAAGTCGATTAGCAGCGGACGGTTATTTAATGTTTCCGTATATCTATCATCGATTCCTAAATGGATGTCACTTATTACTACTATCTTGTTTCTTTCATCGCCAGCTTCCCACAAGGGTTTTGCCGCCTCTGGCGTGCCTGTTTGCGACGTGCATCCGATTGCTAGTAATGCGATAGAGGCTACTATGCTGCACGCCAGAAAGAAATAACGAAGCCTACTCTTCATATATGCACTCTCCATATTAAAATGTTATTGCTTCGTTTTAGATTATTCGTACACATCAACATACTAAGCGCAGGGCTTATTAAAACGAAAATCAGCGTTCACCTTTAAATAAGTCTGTTTCTACTCGCCAACTAGCGACGTGAGGGCAGAAAGCTCTCAATCCACCATCCGCCTCGTTCACAGCCCCCCCCTATTTAGTGCGTTCATTTTTTAACATGACAGTACACATGAGAAGGTAGCGAGTGCCCCTTATGTGGGCAATAGCCGCTTGCATAGGCATACAGGATACATCCGCGGGACGTTCTATCGTGCCCATAAGCCAAGGAACTATTAGCTGCTTCTTCTCATATTGCTCCTTTGTGTCCATAAAACGCACATCCGATTGAGTTTCATTTGCTCGGTTCCTGGTAGAAGCACAGCAGCTCTACTTTATCCCGAGCAGTTCTGTCGATCGTTTCTTTGAAATGATCAGCTAGCTAATGCACTTCACTAAAGTATGCTTCATTATAAGCCTTGTAACCAGCCATTAAGCATTAACCTCAATGAAAGCATCTCATAAGACTTGCTGAAGCCCTTTTAGAACAGCTTAAGCCTTTTCAAGAAGCTTCTCCGCATTCTCTTTATCCATCAGGGTCAGGTTAATGTTCTTATGCTTATCATCCTTAATCTTTTGATAAGGAACCATTATTGGTCTATGTACTTGGTATTTCCAGCTTATCTGCCTTATTAATGCCCTTTGAATGTAGTGGCTCATCCATTGGTATAACTCCTAATAGTCTTATAAGAGGCAGAACTTAGTGTTCTACCGACTAAACGGAAGGCCTTTACCGTATAAGCCGACCAATAAAGGATCCGAAAGTGTTTCAAGGCTGCATTCGTCGATAAGGACTCTGGGCTCCATGTATTTAGGCATCCTTGTATATCCTTACATTTTAGTGATAGAACCCCTTATTACAGTAGTCTCGTAGTTGAGTGGGTATAGGCAAATCAGCACTGCGTTAGATATGTTTGTTCACACATATGAAAATTTTGATATTGCAGCCGCAAAACGGATTGGCGCCCTAGTTTTCGGAGATGGTCAGAATTGATTTGCCTTCTTAGCTGATATCTAGCAAATTTCGTAGCATTTCTATAGTAAAAACAAGTGAGTGGAGACTCTAACATCTCCACTCACTATCATCTAGCTGCTATTAAACTTGGTACGCCACCGGGGACTCGAACCCCGGACCCACTGATTAAGAGTCAGTTGCTCTACCATCTGAGCTAGTGGCGCAAAACATTAATTATTTTATACCCTTTTACTGTTTCTATCAAGATAAACCGGTTGCCCGGACCTATTACTGGTAGCGGCGACTGGATTTGAACCAGTGACACTGCAGGTATGAACCGCATGCTCTGCCAACTGAGCTACGCCGCCATAACGCATAAATTATCTTACATTTTCGTCATGCCTATGTCAATTCCATACTTAGGCAGCTCAGTCTCAATCTTGAGCATCCGTGCCCATTTTCTCGCCCTCAAGTCAATAATCCTCTCCAGCCGACATCCAGGAATCTCCCGGGATCTTCCGCTCCGGCCCTTACCCTATATCAGCCCGAGCTCCTTGCCGACCTTCTCGAACTTATCCAGGGCGAATTCGAGGTCTTCCTGGCTATGCGCCGCCGTTACTATGGTCCTTACCCTCTCCTTGCCGACCGGGACCGTCGGGAAGGCTATCCCTACCACGAACACGCCCTCCTCAAATAGCCTGTCCGATAGCTTCATCGTCTTGGCGCCGTCTCCTACCATGACAGGAGTGATCGGCGTCTGGCTCAGGCCGGTGTCGAAACCGAGGTGGCTTAGGCCTTCCTTGAAGAACTTGGTGTTCGACCACAGCTTCTCCATATGCCAAGGCTCCTGCTCGAGCAGGTCGAACGCCTCAAGGCACGCCGCCGTTACCGCCGGCGGATGCGAAGTCGAGAACAATATCGGCCGCGCCCTCATGATCAGGTAGTCTATCAACGTTTGCGACCCCGCGACATATCCGCCCAGCACACCGATGGCCTTCGACAGTGTACCGACCTGGATGTCCACCTGGCCGTGGATGTTGAAATGGTCGACGGTGCCGCGTCCGTTCCTCCCCAGGACGCCGCTCGCATGGGCGTCATCTACCATAGTGATAGCCCCGTACTCCTTCGCGATCTTGCACATCTCGTCGAGCTTGCCTATGTCTCCGTCCATCGAGAAGACACCGTCCGTGATCACAAGCACATGGGCCCCTTTCGTCATGGCCTCCTTGCACTCCTCGAGCCTCTCCCTGAGGTGCTGCATGTCGGCGTGCCTGAACACCTTGATCTCGGCCCTAGATAGCCTGCACCCGTCTATTATGCTCGCATGGTTCAGCTCGTCGCTGATGATGATGTCGTTCTTTCCCAACACCGCCGAGACGGTGCCCGAGTTGGCCGTAAACCCCGACTGGAAGACCAGCGCAGCTTCCGTATGCTTGAACTTGGCTATCTTCCTTTCCAGCTCGGTATGGCCTTCCATCGTGCCTGCTATGGTCCTGACGGCGCCAGATCCCGCCCCCAGCTCCCTTACAGCCTTCTCTGCCGCGGCGATCATCCTCGGGTGGTTCGCGAAGCCCAGGTAGTTATTGGAAGAAAGGTTCACAAGCTCCTTACCGTCATAGACGCACTTAGCAAGCTGCCTTCCGTGGAGTACCCTGGGGTACCTGAAGAGCTTCTGCTCCTTCATCTTTTCTATTTCCTTGGCTAGATAATCTAGGGCGTATCCCATCTGGTAAATACCTCCTGTACAGTTTTGGTCCAAGCTCGGGCCCGAAGCGCAGAGCTTCGTCATCTCCCCATCCTTACGGATAGAGTATCACCTTGCCGCACTCTCCCGCTTTCATAAGCTCAAGGCCCTTTTCGATCTCCTCAAGGGGCATCTTGTGCGTTATGAGCTTGCTGAGGTCGACTCCTTTGGCCAGAAGTGCCTGCCCCTTGAACCAAGTATCCCATATCCGCCTTCCGTTGATGCCCTTAACGACAATGCTCTTGAAGACTATGTCGTTTGCTATGTCGAACTCGACCGGCTTAGACGGTATGCCCAGCAGGGAGGCCGTCCCGGCCTTCCTTAGGGACGCGAAGCCCTGCTTGATGGCGCCGGGATTCCCGCTGACCTCCAGGAGTACATCGACTCCCCTGCCCTGGGTCAAATCCTTTATGAAAGTGACGGGGTCCTCGTTCTTGGGGTTGAGGGCGTAATCCGCGCCCAGCTTCCTTGCGAGGGCCAGCCTGTATTCGGAGACGTCGGTCACGAACACCCTCCTTGCGCCCGAGAGCTGCGCGACCGGTATTGCCGCAAGGCCGATAGGGCCCATTCCGGTGATGAGCACGTCCGCTCCGACAAGGTCCGCCGAAAGCGCCGTATGCACCGCGTTACCGTACGGGTCCTGTATCGCCGCGATCTCGGCTGGCACCTCTATCTCCCACGGCCAGCAGGCGGTCTCGGGGACCGCCACATATTCGGCGAAGCAGCCATCGCGGTCGACCCCGATTATCTTCATCGTTTCGCAGACATGCCCCATGCCCTGCCTGCAATAGAAACAATGCCCGCAGGTTATGTGGGTCTCGACCGACACGAACTGGCCGAGTTTGACGGAGCTTACGCCTTCTCCTACCTCGACTATGTCTCCGCAGAACTCATGTCCGAAAATAAGTGGTGGTGTTATCCTCTTGCGGGACCAGTCGTCCCACTCATAGATGTGAACATCGGTGCCGCAGATCGCGGCCGCCTTGACCTTGATGAGAACGTCCCTTCTGCCGATCTTCGGGATCGGTGCCGTAATGAAACTGAGTCCCGGGCCGGGCGCAAGCTTCGCCACGGCCTTCATAGTCCCCTCCACAGAAGCATACCCCCCAATCGAATCTTCATATGGCTCTTAAGGCCCAACGCACAAATCAACCAGGAGATCCAGGTCCTAAACACAAGAACTGATGAAAGAGTAGCTCGAATCCGATTCCTGCCATCAATATCGATCCGTCTTCCGTGCATAATATACGAACAAAAACCGGCGCTCACTTCGCGCCGGCCCTGTTCCTAGACTGATTCTACTGAAACTATCTCTGGTATCTGCTTCTTAAGGAGCTTCTCGATGCCCATCTTCAGCGTCATCTGCGACATGGGGCAGCCTTTGCACGCTCCCTGCAGCCTCACCTTGACTATATTGTCCGGTGTTACCTCCACTAGCTCGACGTCTCCGCCGTCCGCCTGAAGGCTCGGCCTTATCTGGTCAAGCACCGCCTGTACCTTCTCAAGCATATCTAAACCTCCGTTCGATCGCGCCCATGGGCGGGGCGCTCGCCGAATAATATTTTAGCACTTTCATACCCTTTTTCCTATTTGCCGTGGCTGAACCTGTAGTTCATAATGTCGCCGTCCCTGACTATATAATCCCTGCCCTCGAGCCTGAAATGACCGGCGGTCCTCGCCCCTGCCATGCCGCCGTCCGCGATGAAATCATCGTACGCTACGGTCTCGGCCCTGATGAAGCCCTTCTCTATGTCAGAATGTATCTTGCCTGCGGCTTCTTTGGCCGTCGACCCGTTTGCGACCGGCCAGGCGCGCACTTCGTCCTCGCCCACCGTGAAGAAAGATATCAGCCCAAGGCTCATGTAGACCGCCGCGGCGACCTTGTCCACGCCGCTTTCGGCTATGCCGTACTCCTCCATGAGCTGCAGCCTGTCCTGTTCTTCGAGCTCGGCCATCTCGGCTTCCACTCCGGCGCAGAGCTCCACCAGCGGCATGCCGTAGGAAGAGCAGTGCTCCCTGACCTTCCCCATGTCTTCGTACGATCCGGAGAGAAGCTCCTCCTCCCCCATGTTCACGCACATGATGATGGGTTTGACCGAAAGCAGGCCGTATCCTGTAAGCCTTGCCCTGTCCTCATCGCTCAGTTCGACCTGCCTCAAGCTCTTGCCCTCGCCGAGCTGGCCCAGCAGCCTCGTCATTAGCTCCAGCTCCGCCTCTTCCTCGGCGGTCCTCTTCTTTTGTGCGGCCAGCCTTTCAACCCTTACGTCAGCGGTCGCCATGTCCGCCAGGATGAGCTCGTCCGTCGCGTGCGTCGCGTCCTGATACGGATGAGGCAGGCTGCCTGCCTCCTCAAAGCCCTTGACCACGTTTATGAGAGCGTCCATCGTCCTCATGTGGTTGACCAGCCTTATGAGAGCCTTCTTGTCCTGGCCGCCTGAAGCCGCGCCCGCCAGGTCAAGGACCTCGACCTGGGCGTAGACCGTCTTCTTGGGCCTGAACGCCTCGGTGAGCACGTCTATCCTCTTATCCGGCACCTTGGCCATCCCGATCGACGCTTCCTGCCTTGCAGCCTCGCCCTTTCCCGTAAGGAGCTTGAAAAGGGTGGTCTTGCCGGAACCGGGTCTTCCGATTATCCCTACTTTCATCGAACAACCTCCGCTGTTTTTGACACCCATATATTATGAATACAAACGAACGTACAGTCAAAGAGGCGGCATACTTAGTCTCTGCTCCCATCCGTAGAAGGCATCCCCGCCGTTCCCCTCCCGCTCCCGCAGCATGCATATCGGCTTATATCCGGCCCAGGTACCGGCTTACATATGCGAAGGGCCACGCCCCTTGACGCGTGGCCCTAGCCGCCGTTTCTAATCCGCCTGACTTGTGTCAGTCCCTGTTATTCCTGGTTCACCTTGATCTTGATCTCGGGCACGGCTTCCTTTGCCTTCTTCGGAATCACCAGTTCGAGAAGCCCGTTCTTGTAGCTGGCCTTCGCGTTCGCGGTATCGAGCCCTTCCGAGAGCTCGAACGCCCTGTAGAACGACCCGCTCCTGCGCTCGCGCCTTATGTAGTTCTTCTCTACCTTCTCCTCCTCGGACTTGGTCTCCGCTTTGATCTCGAGCATGTCCTCCTTGAGGCTGATGTCGATCTCATCGGGATTGAATCCGGGTATCTCCGCTTTCAGCGTGACCTGCGTGTCGTTCTCCTCGATGTCCACCGCCGGCGCCCAGCAGCATTTCTCGCGGTTGTAGTTCCTGGCCAGAGGATCCTCCTCCAAGAACCTGTTCATCGTCCTGATCATGTCATTCACGTCCCTATAAGGGTTCCACCTTACGATGTTCATTATCGTTACCTCCTCCTTGAGAAGTATTATTTGCATTCTCATTATAAGAAAGTTGTAATATATAGTCAATATATCTTGTCTAGGTGCTTCATGTTTATTGCCCTCATCAATGGAACGAAGCTGCGTGAGGATTTGTTCCTGCCGCTCTATGGTGGACGGGACATGCAGGATGTGATAACTTAGCGTCGAATATGGAGCTCATAACACTGAAGGGAGGCGTATGGCTTGTTCCAGGAGTTCAAAAAGTTCGTCATGAGGGGGAATGTCATAGACCTGGCGGTAGGCATAATCATAGGCGGCGCTTTCGGCAAGATCGTCGCGTCTTTCGTCAATGACGTGCTGATGCCCCCTATAGGCATGCTTCTGGGGAGGGTCGATTTCAAGAACCTGTTCGTCGCGCTCGACGGCAACAAGTACGTTACGTTGGCGGACGCCCAGGCGGCTGGAGCGGCTACGATAAACTACGGCAATTTCATCAGCACCGTAATCGACTTCCTGATAATCGCCTTTGTCATCTTCATCATGATCCGTATGATGAACAGGGCCAGGGATCGCTTCGACAAGAAACCGGAAGCTCCTGCGGCAGCGCCGACCACGAAACAGTGCCCGTACTGCTTCACCGACATAAGCATAAGGGCCACCCGTTGCCCGAACTGCACGTCTGAGCTGAAATAGCCGGGCGGGTTGTAGAATCAAGAACCGGCCGCAGGGGCATCGAGCACGCGGCCGGTTCTTTCTATGACCCTATATATGCTAGCCCTGCAGCCTTCTGGGAAGCAGCTGGGGCTTCATGATGTCCTTTATGGTCTCTCCCCTAACTACGACCTGGGCCCTTCCGCCCCTTACGAATACCACGGGAGGCTTGGCGTGCATGTTGTAATGGGATGACATGGAGTAGTTGTACGCCCCCGTGGTCAGCACCGCGAGCAGGTCTCCCGCCTTGAGCTCGGGTAGTTTTATATCCCAGATGAGCATGTCGCCTGACTCGCACGCGTTGCCCGCTATGGTATAGAGCCTTTCCGGTTTCTCCTTTGCCTTGTTGGCGACTATCGCGTCGTACTCGGCCTGGTAGAGAGCCACCCTAGGATTGTCCGTCATGCCCCCGTCCACTGAAGCGTAGGTCCTGATGCCGGGGATGTCCTTTATCGCGCCGATGGTATACAGGGTCACTCCCGCCTCTCCTACAATGGACCTTCCGGGCTCTACCATCAGCTTCGGCACCTTCAGGCCGTGCTTCTTCGATTCGGATACCACAGTCGAGCAGACCAGCTCCGCGAGCTGGTCGATGCTGCTCGGCCTGTCCTTCTCGACGTACCTGACCCCGAGGCCGCCTCCCAGGTTGAGCTCCTCGTAGACGAAGCCCGTCCGCTCCTTTACACTCGCTGCGAAAGCTATCATGTTCTCGGCCGCGAGCTTGTAAGCTTCGATGTCGAATATCTGCGACCCTATGTGGCAATGGAGGCCGTGCAATCTTACGTCGGGAAGGCCCAGCGCCATGTCCACGGCCCTGTCTGCCCTGCCGTCGGCTATCCCCAGCCCGAACTTTGAATCGGTCTGCCCTGTCTGTATATATTTATGCGTGTGGGCTTCTACGCCGGGGGCGAGCCTCAGCATTATGTCGGCCTTTTTTCCAAGAGCCGACGCGGTGCCGGCGATAAGTTCTAGCTCATCGAAATTGTCCACTATGAAGCGCCCGATTCCGACCTCGAGGCCCCTTCTTATCTCCGAAGGCGTCTTGTTGTTGCCGTGGAAATGCACGTTCCCGGGGTCGAATCCCGCAGAGAGGGCGCATTCGAGCTCGTTTCCGGATACTACGTCTATCGAGAGGCCCTCCTGCCTTACAAGTGCGGCCATCGCCCTGGTAAGGAACGCCTTGGAGGCGAAGAGCACTTCCGTGCCCGCTATCCTGGAGCGGAAAGCCCTGAGATATTCCCTACATTGCCCCCTCATGTAATCCTCGTCCATGACATACAGCGGGGTGCCGTACTTCGCCGCAAGCTTAACCAGCGAGACTTTCCCTAGCTTGAGCGATCCGTCCCTTCCGGCTTTTATGTTAGCCCTTCCGTGCATTAGGATGCCTCCCTCTACATAAATATACTAAAAGATAACATCCCGAAGCGGATTTCCGCAAGGCCGGGCGCACAGGGCGCCGGCACAACCCCGCCCCGTTCTTCCGCTACGTTGCAAAATCGCGTTACTGCATGGTGGCAAACAGGTCAGGTGATGTTAATCTATTATTGTGCCGGAGTGGCGGAATGGCAGACGCACGAGACTTAAAATCTTGCGCCCCAAAAAGGCGTGCGGGTTCGAGTCCCGCCTCCGGCACCATAACTGGGTTTTCACAGGGCCATCGGCATCCCTTTTTCCGGCTCCCGCCGGATACCCTCGAATCTCCTCAAATCATCATCATCGCAACCTAAGTCAAGATTAAGCCCTCTTAAGACGATAGGATCGTATCGGAGGTTGACGTATGGAAGCGGAAAATGTATATGCAGTGCAGAAGATGCAGGATCATATCCGGGAGAACCTAATGGGGCCCATCACGCTGTCGGCCCTTTCAAGAAGCTGCGGGTACTCCCCCTTCTATTGCATCCGCATATTCAAGGAACTGATGGGGAAGACGCCTTTTGAGTACATCCGAATGCTCCGCCTGAGCAAAGCGGCGCTCAGGCTTCGTGACGGGAACGTGAAGGTCCTGGAAACCGCCCTGGATTTCATGTTCGACAGCCATGAGGGGTTCACCAGGGCCTTCTCCAAGGAGTTCGGGATCACACCTTCCGCCTATAGCAGAAGGCCGTCCCCGATAAGGCTGTTCATGCCCTCTTCCATACTGTCCTACTATCTCTTTGTGAAAAGGGGGGAAACCGAAATGAAGGAGAAGAACGAAACCGCCACTGTCTTCGTACAGGTGATCGAACGACCGAAGAGGAAGCTCATCCTCAAAAGAGGCAAGTCCGCCGGCGACTACTTTGAATACTGCGGCGAGGTGGGCTGCGACGTATGGGGGATCTTGTGCAGCATCAAAGAGGCTCTGTACGAACCGGTTGGCGCATGGCTTCCCGGAAGGTTGATACCGGAAGGCACTTCTCGGTACGTCCAGGGCGTAGAGGTGCCCGACGGCTACTCCGGCGTCGTCCCCGAGGGCTTTGAGATGATCGACCTGGAACCTTGCAGCATGATGGTCTTCCAAGGACCCGAGTACGACGACAACGATGATTCCTTCTGCGACGCGATCATGCTCATCCAGGAGGCGATAGAGAAGTACAAGCCGTCTACTTACGGCTACGGATGGGCGGACGACGACTTCCCGCGCTTCCAGTTGGAACCCCAGGGCTGGCGAGGCTACATCGAGTCCCGCCCTGTAAGAAAGATTGTCTAGGACATCGGCGCTATCCGTGGGGATGAGAGGCAGGCCCCGCCCCATCCCCAGCATGAACTGAAGAAGGGACACGTAACTGATCCGCGTCCCTTTTTCATTACTTTTACGGATGACTTGTCGGCGGTGCCCGGCAGTAGGCGTTTGTGCCATCCGCCCT
>ERZ795044.2841-NODE-2841-length-14872-cov-6.839711_pt1 | contig 14872 bp, 11 predicted proteins | sample MGYA00375128_ERZ795044 | MGnify/ENA primary metagenome ERZ795044 (study PRJEB30173, sample SAMN05720213) | anaerobic digester metagenome | isolation source: active sludge of municipal wastewater-treating anaerobic digesters | place: USA | collected 2014-12-22 ... | reverse complement strand
CGCTCATCACCAGGCCCTCGCTCATCACCAGGCCTTCGCTCATCACCAGGCCCTCACTCATCACCAGACCTTCGCTGAGCACCAGGCCCTGCGTGAGCACGTAGCCGCTGCCCGACACCAGCCAGCCCGACAAGGTGGCCGTCGGCATGAACGCGCCGGTCTTGCCGATCGACGAGCTGACGCCGGCCAGGGCATCGGCCGAGACCACCGCCGCCGTCGCCAGCCGCTGGTTCGGCGCAGCGACGTCGGTGAAGGACTTGACGAAGGTATTCGCCGGGATGCCGGTGCCCGACCAGTACACCGCCTCGCGCTTGCGCACGATGCCGCTGGCCCAGGTCAGGCGCGGGTCGTACAGCGGCTGGTAGGTCGTGAACAGCGCGTTGCCGCTGGCGATGTGCGTGCCGCCGGCAAAGACGATGCGCGACCAGTTGAAGGCCGTGCCGTTGATCGTCGAGGTCGTCGCCGGCATCGTCTTGCCGCTGGCCAGCATCGAGGCGCCGGCGCTGATCGTGCCCGCCGGGATGGCGGTGGCGAGGTCGGTGCGCAGCACCTTGGCCAGCGCCACGGCGCCGTCGACGTTGAGCAGGCCGGCGCCCTGCTGCAGCAGGTGGGCATTCGGCAGCGGCTGGGCGGTGTACTGGAGGATGGCCTTGACCAGCGGCGGCGTCAGGCCCGGGTTGGCCTGCAGCATCAGCGCCGCGGCGCCGGCCACGGCCGGGGCCGCGATCGAGGTGCCGCTGAGCATCATCTGCGTCTCGCCGTAGACCTGGCCCATGCCGGTGGGCGTGACCAGGCTCGAGTAGAAGGTGCTGGCGAGGAAGTTCCAGGTCGGCACGGCGACATTCGCGTCGGTCGCCGCGGCCGCGATGATGCGGTTGCCCGGCGCCACGAGGTCGGGCTTGAGCAGGTTGTCGGCACGGCGCACGCCGCTGGCGTCGACGTAGCCGCCGCGGGTCGGGCCGCGCGAGCTGAAGGCGGTGACGACGTCGTCGCTGCGCGCCACGGTGGCCTTGAAGTTGGCCGCGCCGACGGTGATCACCGAAGGATCGTTGGCCGGCGCGGCGATCGTGCCCAGCACCTCCTTGCCGGTGAGCGAGACGCCGAAATTGCCGCCCGCGACGACGACCGTGATGCCCGCGGCCGTCGCGCTGCGCACCGCGATGCACAGCGGGTCGGTGCGCCACGATTCGGTGGACGCCGCCGCCAGGCTCATGTTGATCACGCGGATGTTGTATTCCTTCGCGTGGTAGATCACCCACTGGATGCCTTCGAGCGCGTCGCTGACGGTGCCGAGGCCGACGTCGCTGAGCACCTTGACGTCGAACAGGTTGGCGTTCGGCGCGATGCCGGTGGTGTCGCCGGCGGTGCCGTAGAACTGGGCCCGCCCGGCGGCCACCGCGGCGACGTGCGTGCCGTGGCCGTAGCCGTCCTGGCGCACCGCGTAGTCGTTGGCGATCGCGTTCTCGTAGCTCGCCAGCGCCGCGCTGTTCGGCGTCAGCGACGACGCGCTGGCGCTGCCCGTCCAGTTGGCCAGGTTGGCGTTGCGCATGTTGACGTTGCGGATCAGGCGGTAACCGGCGTACGGGTCGGCGAAGGCCCAGTGTTCGCGCATCACGCCCGAATCGAGGATGGCGATGCCCACGCCGGTGCCGTCGACGCCGGTGTAGCTCGTCTTGGTGCTGGGCGAGCGCACACGCGTCGTGAGCGAACCGGTGATGCTCTCCAGCGTGCTGGCGGTGCGCGCCGTCTCGCGGTTCGGCGAGACGCTGGCCACGTCCTTGTGCTGCGCCAGCGCCTTGACGCGTTGCGCCGGGATCTGCACCGTGAGCGCATGGATGCCGGTGTGGCGGACCTGGACCACGCCGCCGAGCTTGGCGACGGTGGCGCGCAGGTCGGTCAAGGCCGGGTCGGTGGATTCGGCCACGACGATCACCTGCACCTGCTTCTGGCCGCGCACGTCGCGCATCCAGCGCGGCCGGGCCTTGGACGGTGTGTTGCCGCTGGTGTCCAGCGCGGCGTCGAGGTCGCGGGCGATCTTGAACTGCGGCGGCCGCAGGGTCGGGCGATCGTCGACGCGGGCCTGGGCCAGGCCACCGACCAGCAGGGCCAGCGCCGTCGCCAGCAGCATGCCCAGCCACGCGAAGGTCTGGCGTCGACGCTCGATCAGGACGGTGAATTCAGTCACTCGGGCCATGTTCTTCTCCAGGAGTCACCCGTCACGCCGGCCCGCGGTGAAGGGCCGATCAACCTGACAAACCGGATCTTTCGTATCCGTTTGTTTCGGTGTAGGGAATCCTAGGTCGAGAAGAACCTGGCTGTCAGCGCCGTCGGCGCCCTGTTCCGCGACAAAGCGGAACTACTTTGCGGTAGAAGTTGGCGGCGAAAAAACGACCCGCCTTGAAGAACACAACTCGCCTGATCGCACTCGGTTTTCGGCAGGCCCCCGAAGGACTTGAGGACCTGCCGACGATTTTTTTCAGGGGAACAGGAACACGACCGGAGCCACCGGCGCCGACAGGTCGATGTCCTGCCACTGCAGCGTCACGCCGTCGCTGGCCTCGAGCGTGTACAGGCCCTGCGCGCCGAAGTCGGCCGCGAAGACCGGCGCCACGTCGGGAACGTAGGCGGTGGTCACCGGGGCCCCGGTGGGCAGGTTGAAGACGAAGCTGCCGGTCAGCCCGTCGACCGGTGCCCACGCGGCCTCGAACACGCGCCCGCCGGTCAAGGTCTGCAGCGCCCGCACGGTGCCGGTCACCGGGGTGATCGTGCCCGTGACGGCGCTGGCCGCACTCGCCGGCGGCAGGATGGCCGAAAAGCTGCGGCTGACGTAGGTGTAGTTCGTCGCGACGACCGGCACCCCGGTCATCACCGCATTGACGCGGCCGGTGGCGCTGACGACCAGGTCGTAGCGGCCTTCGGGCACCGGGTACAGGTCGAAGCGCCCATCGAGGGCCGGCGCCGTGGCCTTGACCGGCACGCCGCTGGCCTGCACCGACACCGAGGCGACCGCCGCGATCGACGGGTCGACCCAGCCGACCACCCGGTGGCCGGCCTCGGTGACCCGCGGGATCACCGTGATCACCGGCTTCAGGTTGTATTTGCCCGAGTTGCCACGGCGCACGACGGACTTGCACGCATCGAAGTCGAGCACGAAGTCGGCCACCTCGCCGGCCTTGACCTCGAGGTTCACGTTCATCTTCAAGCCGCTTTGCTGGGCGCTGGGCGTGGTCAGCGCGGTTTCGACGCCGCCGGTGGGCGTCACCGAATTGGCCGGCACCGGCCCGCTGCCGTTGTCGGCCAGCACCAGGCGCAACTGGCTGTAGGTGCCGGCGGTGACCGGCATCTCGCCGAGTTCCACGATCACGCCGTTGCGCAGGTCGAGCAGGTCGACGCGGCGCACCGGGTCGAGCACGATCTCGGACCAGCCGGCGTCGCCGTCCTCGGCCGTGGCATTGCGGTGGACGCGGAGCTTCTCGATCGTCACGTGCACGGCGTCGTAGCCGCACGCCGGGGCGTCGGTGAGCCCGAAGCGCAGCGTGCCCTGGCCGGCCTCGCTGCCGGTGCCCCCGCTGCCGGCGCCGCCACCACAGGCGGCCACCAGGAGACCGGCGGCCAGGGCCAGCACGGCACCTCCGTGATGGCGTGCGGCGAAGCATCGAAGGGTGTGGAAGCGGTTCACGGCAGGATCCTCGGAAGCGATGTCATGGGCATTTTTCCCATTTTTCACCGGCGCGGTGCTTCAAGATGCAACCGGTTCACGCGCTTCGGGGGGCTCCGTCGACGAACACGCGCAGCTCGCCCGGGGAAAAGGCCGTCCAGGCCTCGTCGGTGGTCAGCGGCTCGGTGACGACCACGGCGACGCGGTCGGTCGGCGTGGTCAGCGCCGAGAAGTCGACGCTCAGGTCCTCGTCGGCCAGCCTCGCGGCGCGAAAGGGATGCTGCCGCACCAGCCAATGCAAGTGGGTGCTCGCGTGCGCCCACAGCGCCTCACCGTTGCTGAGCATGAAGTTGAACGTGCCGTGCGCGGCGATCGGTGGCACCAGCTCGCGCAGCGTCGCGGTGAGCTCGTCGACGCCGGGCACCGACGCATGGGCCTTGGCCAGCTCCTGCATGAGCCAGCAGAACGCACGTTCGCTGTCGGTGCTGCCGACCGGCCGGAACGCCCCGTGCAGGTGCGGCTGGAAGCCGACCAGGTTGCCGTTGTGCGCGAACACCCAGTAGCGCCCCCAGAGTTCGCGCTGGAAGGGGTGGGTGTTCTCGAGCGCCACGCGGCCCTGCGTCGCCTTGCGGATGTGGGCGATGACGTTGCGGCTGCGGATCGGGTAGCGGCGCAGCATCTCGGCCACCGGCGACTCGCGCGCGCTCAGGTCGTCGACGAACAGGCGCACGCCCGCCCCTTCGAAGAACGCGATGCCGAAACCGTCCTTGTGCTCCTGCGCGCGGTTCGAGAACCCGGCGAAGCTGAACATCACGTCGGTCGGCGTGTTGGCATTGAGGCCGAGCAGCTGGCACATCGTCGGGCTCCCAGGTCACTCGCCGAACAGCCGCCACAGGCCGCGCGGCGTCAGCAGGTTGCCCGGGTTGCTGGTCTCCTCGAGCACGCCGCTCATGCGCCGCAGCAAGCGCGGGCTGCGCTGCGCGCGCCAGATCAGCAGGTCGGCGAGCCACGGGTGTTCGTTGATGCGGTTGGCGCGCTCGTAGAGGTCGAAGCGCGGCTTCAGCGCACGCAGCGCGGCCTCGTAGCCGGCACGCACCGCCGCGTCGCCGAGGCCGTCGCGCCGGGCCTGCAGCAGTGCGTTCGCCGCGAGCAGACCGGTCTCGAGCGCCTTGCCGATGCCCTCGCCGGTGAACGAATAGGTGCTGCCCGCGGCTTCGCCGGTGGCGATCAGCCCGGGGCGGCTCCAGCGCGCGCCTTCCAGCGAGCAGCGCAGCGGCGCGCCCTTCAGCGGGCCGAGCGACTCGCCCCCGTCGAGCAGTTCGCGGGCCGGCGCGTAGACCTGCGCGAAGGCGTCGAACAGGGTGCGCAGGTTGGTGTCCCGGCGCGCCGGCCCGCCGCGCCGGCGCGGGTCGTGGCTGTCGGAGACGCCGACGCCGATGTTGAAGATGCCGTCGCGGCACGGGAAGATCCAGCCGTAGCCGGGGCGCAGCGCGCGGTGCCAGACGACGTCGAGGTGGCGCTGGCGCGTGGCCATCGCCGTGTGGCGCACGTAGCCGCGCAACGCCACGCCGCTGGGTGCCTGGCGCTCGCACACCCCGGCGGCCATCAGCGCCTGCGGCACCGCCCCGCTGGCGAGCACGACCCAGCGCGCGCGCAGATCGAACTGCCGCCCGCCGCGCGCCAGCGTGGCCCCGCAGACGATGCCCTGCTCCTCGACGATGCCGACGAAGCGCAGCGGCGCGTACATGCGGGCACCGCGCGCCACCGCGGCGCGACAGACGATGTCGTCGAGCTGCCGGCGCGGCAGCACCGCGAGCGTGCCGGGCACGTCGATGCGGCCGCCGCGCGGGCCGATGCAGCCGACGTGCGTCACCGCCCGGGCCTGCGCCAGCACCTCGTCGAGCACGCCCAGGCGCCGCAGCGCCTGGTGGGCATCGGGGATCAGCGCGTCGCCGCAGACCTTGTCGCGCGGGAAGGCATGCTGGTCGACGAGCACGACATCGACACCGCCCGCGGCGAGCGTGGCCGCGGTGGCACTGCCGGCCGGGCCGGCGCCGACGACGAGCACGTCGCAGGCCTCGGGAAGGCGTTCGGGATCGAGGTTCATCGGCGCACGGCGGGCTGGCGCCGATTCTAGGGAGCGAACAGCGACGGTCCGTCGCCGATGCGCGCGCCCTCGATCTCGAGCAGCCGGAGCTTGGTCGCGACACCGCCCGGCGCCGAGAAGCCGCCCGGGCGGCCGCCGGCGGCGAGCACGCGGTGGCATGGCACGAGAATCGCGAACGGGTTCGCGCCGAGCGCGCGACCCACGGCACGGGCCGCTCCGGGCTCGCCCAGCGCGGCGGCCAGCTCGCCGTAGCTCGTCGTCCGGCCGGGCGCGATCGCACGGGCGCCGACGTAGACGCGGCGGTCGAAGGCCGTGATGCCACGGAAGTCGAGCACGATGTCGGCGAGGTCGTCGCGGCCGCCGGCGAGCAGCCCGACGATGCGTTCGACGACGCGGCGCATGGTCTCGTCCGGCGGGGCGTCGACGGCGGCCGCGTGACGCCCCGGGCCGGCCGGACGGCCGTCTGCCCCGGGCAGCCGCAGCCCGAGCACGCCGTGCGGGCCCCAGACCAGCGTGCACGGGCCGATCGGCGTGTCGAAGCCATGGTGGCAAAGGGGGTCCATGATGCGGGGCAGCGTAGCACCGCCGCGCCGCCGTTGACCCGCGTCAAGGCCGGGGCGGGCCCCCGCTGCGACGATGAAGCCCTGCAACGCGGCTTCGTTGCCACACCCCCCGAAAGGACAGTTCCCGATGACGATGTTTCACGCCGTGGTCCGCATCGACCACCAGAGCGCGCAGATCCTGCAGTTCGACGCCGAGCATGTGCAGGCGCAGAAGGTGAAGGCGCATTCGCACCACACGCCCCAGCACGGCAGCACGGTGCGCACCGAACACGAGTTCTTCGGTTCGGTGTGCGACGCGCTCGCGGGCATCGAGGAGGTTCTGGTCGTCGGCTCGTCGACCGCGCAGGCCGACTTCAGGCACTACCTCGAGAAGCACCGCCCGGCTCTGGCAAAGCACGTGGTCGGCTACGAGACGGTGAACCAGCCGAGCGAGAACCAGCTCATCGCGCTGGCACGGCAGTACTTCCTGAAGTACGACCGCATGGCCGGCACGCCGACCCCGACCTGAGCGCCGGCCGCACCTGAACGACGAAGGGGCGCCGCTGGCGCCCCTTCGTGTCTGGGCCGTGCCCGGCCGTCGCTCAGGCCGCGGCCTTGACCTTCAGGCGCCAGGCGTGCAGCAGCGGCTCGGTGTAGCCGCTGGGCTGCTTCTTGCCCTTGAACACCAGGTCCAGGGCCGCCTGGAACGCGGCGCCGGCCGGGTTCGCGGCCAGGCTCTTGTAGGCGGGGTCGCCGGCATTCTGCTGGTCGACGACACGCGCCATGCGTGCGTAGGCCTCGCGCACCTGCGCCTCGGTCACGATGCCGTGCTCGAGCCAGTTGCACAGGTGCTGGCTGCTGATGCGCAGCGTGGCGCGGTCTTCCATCAGCCCGACGTCGTGGATGTCGGGGACCTTCGAGCAGCCCACGCCCTGGTCGATCCAGCGCACCACGTAGCCGAGGATGCCCTGCACGTTGTTGTCGACCTCCTGCTGGCGCTCGGCGGCCGACCAGTTCGCCGACGCGGCCACGGGGATCGTCAGCAGGCCGTTCAGCAGCGTCTCGCGTTCGGCATGCGCATCGATCTTCTCGAGCTCGCGCTGCACGGCGGCCACGTCGACCTGGTGGTAGTGCAGCGCGTGCAGCGTGGCGGCGGTCGGCGACGGCACCCAGGCGGTGTTCGCACCGGCCTTCGGGTGCGCGATCTTCTGCTCGAGCATCGCCGCCATCAGGTCGGGCATGGCCCACATGCCCTTGCCGATCTGCGCCTTGCCGCGCAGGCCGCACTGCAGGCCCACCAGCACGTTGTTGCGCTCGTAGGCCTGGATCCAGGCGCTGGTCTTCATGTCGCCCTTGCGCAGCATCGGGCCGGCCAGCATGGCGGTGTGCATCTCGTCGCCGGTGCGGTCGAGGAAGCCGGTGTTGATGAAGGCCACGCGCGCCGCCGCCGCGGCGATGCAGGCGCGCAGGTTGACGCTGGTGCGGCGCTCCTCGTCCATGATGCCGAGCTTGACGGTGTTCTGCGGCAGGCCCAGCAGCGCCTCGACGCGGCCGAACAGCTCGCTGGCAAATCCGACCTCGGCCGGGCCGTGCATCTTCGGCTTGACGATGTAGACGCTGCTGGTGCGCGAATTGCGCAGGCCGCCCTGGCGCCGCAGGTCGACCAGCGCGATCGTGGTCGTCACGACCGCGTCCATCAGGCCTTCGGGAATCTCGCGCCCGCCGTCCCACAGGATCGCCGGGTTCGTCATCAGGTGGCCGACGTTGCGCACGAACAGCAGCGAGCGGCCGTGCAGCGTCACCGTGCCGCCGTTCGGCGCGGTGTATTCGCGGTCGGGGTTGAGTCCGCGCGTGAAGGTCTTGCCGCCCTTGCTGACCTGCTCGGTCAGCGTGCCCTGCAGGATGCCCAGCCAGTTGGCGTAGCCCTGGACCTTGTCGGCGGCATCCACCGCGGCGACCGAGTCCTCGAGGTCGAGGATCGTCGACAGCGCGGCCTCGACGACGACGTCGGCCACGCCGGCGGCGTCGGACGCACCGATCGTCGTGCGGCGGTCGATGCGGATGTCCAGGTGCAGGCCGTGGTGCTTCAGCAGCACCGACGAGGGCGCGGACGCGTCGCCCTGGTAGCCGACGAACTGCGCCGCATCGGCCAGACCGGTGGACTCGGCGCCCTTGCGCGAGACGACGAGCCGGCCGCCTTCGACACGGTAAGCGGTGGCATCGGCATGCGAACCCTGCGCGAGCGGCGCGGCCTGGTCGAGCACGCGGCGCGCATAAGCGATGACCTTGGCACCCCGCGCGGGGTTGTAGCCGCCGACCTTCTCGGCACCGCCCGACTCGGAGATCGCGTCGGTGCCGTACAGCGCGTCGTACAGCGAGCCCCAGCGCGCGTTCGCGGCGTTCAGCGCATAGCGGGCGTTGGTGACCGGCACCACCAGCTGCGGTCCGGCCTGCAGCGCCAGCTCGGCGTCGACGTTGGCGGTGACCGCCTTCGCGTCGCGCGGCTCGGGCACGAGGTAGCCGATGCGCTCCAGGAAGGCGCGGTACGCCGGCATGTCGGCCACCGGCCCGGGGTGCGCGCGGTGCCAGGCGTCGAGCTCGGACTGCAGGCGGTCGCGTTCGGCCAGCAGCGCGATGTTCTTCGGCGCCAGGTCGTGGACGATCGCATCGAAGCCCGACCAGAAGGTCGCGCTGTCGACGCCGGCAGCGGGCAGCACGCGGTCTTCGATGAAGCGGAAGAGCTCGGTGGCCACCTGGAGGCGGTGAACGGAGGTGCGTGCGGTCATGGTGGGCGTCCTCGGTGTAGCAATGGAGCGGGGCAGGAGAGCGGGGCGTCAGGCGGTCTTCGCTGCGGGGAACAGGTCGAGCACGTCGCGCAGGCTGGTGCCGATGCGCGTGGGCTCGGTGTCGAGTTGCTCGAGCGGCAGCCCGGCGCGGTTGACCCACAGGGTCGTGTAGCCGAACCAGGTGGCGCCGATCGCGTCCCAGCCGTTGCTGGAGACGAACAGGATGTCTCGGGCGGGCAGGTCCAGCGCCTGCGGGCCGAGCGCGTACGCGGCCGGGTCGGTCTTGTAGCGCCGCAGCGGGTCGACGCTGAGGATCGGGTCGATCAGCGCGCCGAAACCGGCGCTGCGCACGGCGATCGCCAGCATGTCCGGGTCGCCGTTGCTCAGGATGCCGGCGCGGATGCCGCGCACCTTCAGCGCCACCAGCACGTCGCGGTTTTCCGGGAAGGCGCTCAGGTGGCGGTACTGGTTCATCAGCCGCTCCTCGGCGGCGGCGTCCATGCCCAGGTTCAGGCGCTGCGCGGCAAAGCGCAGCCCGGCGCGCGTCAGGTCCCAGAACGGCCGGTAGCGGCCGCTCATCGAGGTCAGCCGCGTGTACTCGAGCTGCTTGTCGCGCCAGAGCACGCTCAGGCGCTCGCCCTGGCCCGGAAACAGCTGTTCGGCGGTCAGGCCGACGCTGTACACGTCGAACAGCGTGCCGTACGCGTCGAACAGCACCGCGCGTGGCGCGGGGGCAGGGCGGGGCGTGCGGGCTTCCATGCATTCACTTTATTCGACACTCGGATAGTCATTAAGTACATCGAAAGTCATTGATTCATGACTTTTACGCAAAGATCCAATGGCACCATCGGCAGGTTCGCCACCCGCCCACCGACCTGGACCCCTGCACGATGCCGCCCGACCCGATTGCGCCCACCGACGTGCTGATCAGCGAGGTCGGGCCCCGGGACGGCCTGCAGAGCGTGGCGCGCACGATGCCGACCGAGGCCAAGCGGCGCTGGATCGACGCCCTCGTCGCCGCCGGACTGCGCGAGATCGAGGTCGGCTCGTTCGTGCCCGCCACGCTGCTGCCGCAGCTGGCCGACACGGCCGAGCTGGTGCGCCACGCGCGCGGCCACGCCGGCCTCACGGTGATGGCGCTCGTGCCCAACCGCCGCGGCGCCGAGGCGGCGCTGGCCGCCGGCGTGCACAAGCTGACGATCCCGGTGTCGGCCAGCGCCGCGCATTCGCTGGCCAACGTGCGCCGGACGCCGGCGCAGATGGTCGACGAGGTGCGCAGCATCGTCGCGCTGCGCCACGAGCGGACGCCGCAGGTGGCCGTCGAGGTCGGGATGTCGACCGCCTTCGGCTGCACGATCCAGGGCGCGGTGTCGGAGGACGAGGTGATCCGCCTGGCCGCGCAGCTGGCCGAGGCCGGGGTCGACGAGGTCGGCCTGTCGGACACCACCGGCATGGCCCATCCCGCCCAGGTGCGGCGCCTGTTCACGCGGCTGCGCGCCACGCTCGGCCCGCGGGCCGGCGCCGCCCACCTGCACAACACGCGCGGCCTGGGCCTGGCCAACTGCCTGGCGGCCTGGGACGTGGGCGTGCGCGCCTTCGACGCCTCGCTCGGTGGCCTCGGCGGCTGCCCCTATGCGCCGGGCGCCTCGGGCAACGTCGTCACCGAGGACCTGGTGTTCATGTTCGAGTCCATGGGCGTGTCCACCGGCGTCGCGCTCGACGCGCTGTTCGCGGCCCGCGACGCCCTGCGGGCCGGCCTGCCGGGCGAGCCGCTCTACGGGATGACGCCCGAAGCCGGCCTGCCGCCCGGTTGGCGCTCGGCGCGCCGCTGACGCCCCGATTGCGACCTTGTACGCGCATAATCATTGACCATGGACCGGCTAAAGCAGATCGAATCGTTCGTAGCGGTGGCCACCAAGGGCAGCCTGACGGCCGCAGCGCATGCCGAAGGCGTCGCGCCGGCGGTCATCGGCCGGCGCATCGATGCGCTCGAGGCGCGCCTCGGCGTGAAGCTGCTGGTGCGCACCACGCGTCGCATCACGCTCACGCACGAGGGCAGCGCCTTTCTCGAGGACTGCCAGCGTCTGCTGGCCGACCTGGCGAACGCCGAGTCCAGCGTCAGCGCCGGCGGCGTCAAGGCTAGCGGCTTCCTGCGCGTGACCGCACCGGCCGGCTTCGGCCGGCGCCACGTGGCGCCGCTGGTGCCGCGCTTCCTGTCGCTGCACCCCGACGTCAACGTGTCGCTGAACCTCAGCGACCGCGTGGTCGACATCGTCAACGAGAGCTACGACTGCGCGGTGCGCGTCGGCGACCTGCCCGACAGCAGCCTGATCAGCGTGCGCATGGCCGACAACCGGCGCCTGTGCGTGGCCACGCCCGAGTACCTGAAGCAGGCCGGCACGCCCCGGCACCCGAGCGACCTGGCGCGCCACCAGTGCCTGACGCTCAGTTCGGACGCGAGCCAGTCGCGCGGCTGGGCCTTCCTGGTCGACGATGCCGTGGTGCACCTGCGACCGAGCGGCCGGCTCGACTGCAGCGATGGCCAGGTGCTGCACGACTGGTGCGTGGCCGGGCTGGGCATCGCCTGGCGCTCGACCTGGGAGGTCGAGCACGAGATCCGCGCCGGCACGCTGGTGAGCGTGCTCGATGCCTTCGCGGCGCCGCCGAACGGCATCTACGCGCTGTTCCCGCACGCCAAGCACATGCCGCTGCGTGTGCGACTGTGGATCGACTTCCTCAAGCACACCTACGGCTCGCCAGGCTACTGGCTCGAGGCCGCCGCACCGCGCTGAAGGCGCGGCGCCCGGCCGAAGCCGGGCGCGCGGAGGTGGTCGCGGGAGGACTACTTCGCCGCGGCCGCGTCGGCAGCGCACTTCTTGACGAAGCTGTTCTTCGCTGCGCCGTGCAGCTTCTTGTCGGCCGCCTGCTTCTCGCAGGCCGCGCTGCCGGTGCCGGCATCCTTGTGGCACTTCGTGACGTAGCTCTTGCGAGCCGCGCCGGCGAGCTTCTTCTGGTCGGCCATCGCCTCGCACGAGCCGCCGGCACCGCTGGCGGCCATGGCGGGACCGGACGCGGCCGCTGCGGGAGCATCGGCGGCATAGGCGGTGACGGTGAGCGAAGCGGCGGCCAAGGCCAGGGCGGCAAGGATCTTGTTCATGGAGGGTTCCTCTGGAGGGGTGCGCCCGCGTCGGGGCGGCGCGGATTGAAGCACATCACCCTGACGGGCGACGGGACTTCAACGCGCGAGGAAGGTGTCGCGACGACAGCCCGTCGGACGCGCCGGCTCAGAGAATGCGGCGCGGATGCGCGAGCGTCTCGTGCGCGGCGTGCAGGCGCCGCACGAGCACGCGGATGAAGGCCTCGTCGAACAGGTGGCGGCAGTTCGGGCTGACCTGCGCCAGCGTCTCGGGCGTGAACGAGATCGTCGTGGCGGGCTCGGTGACGATGACGTCGGTGCTGTGGCGACGCAGGTCGGGGCTGGGCGCGAGGTAGGCCATCTCGCCCACCGAGGTGCCCGAGCCGAGCTGCGCGACCTTGTTGCCGTCGCGGAAGACCTCGACCTCGCCCTGCGCGATGATGTGGAAGGTGCGCCCCTCTTCGCCCTTGCGGTACAGCGGGTGGCCGAAGTGGAAGCGCTGCCATTTCGCGCGGTGCACGACCTCCCACAGCTCGACGTCGCCGAAGCTCGAGAAGAAGTCGAGCGAGCGCAGCAGGTTGAAGCGCTCGGAATCGAGCACGCCCTGCAGCTGTCCGCGCGGCACGTGCTGGTGGGTGATCAGCCCCGACAGCGCCTGCGCGAACTCGTCCCAGTCGCGATAGCGGTCGTCGGGGTTCTTCGCCAGCGCGCGCTGGATCACGTCGTCGACCCCCGGGGCCACGCCTGCGCGCAGCGGGCACAGCGAACCGGGCTTGACGTGGTAGATCTGGTGCATCATGGCCGACTGCACCTGCGCGTCGAACGGCGGCCGGCCGGCGATCAGGTGGTAGAGCACGGCACCCAGCGAGTACATGTCGGCACGGCTGTCGAGCGTCGCGCCGTCGAGTTGCTCGGGCGACATGTAGGCGAGCGAGCCGACGCGGTAGACCTGGGTGACCTCCGAGCTCAGGTTCAGCACGCTGCCGAAGTCGCTGATCTTCACGTCGGTGATCGTGCCGTCCTTCAGCACGGCGAGCAGGTTGGCGGGCTTGACGTCGCGGTGGATCAGGCCCAGGCGGTACACGTAGCCCAGCGCCATCGCGCACTTGAAGCCGATTTCGACGATCAGCTCCAGCGGCAGCAGCTGGTCGGCGCGGCAGTACGGGCGCAGTGTGTTGCCGGGCACGTACTCCATGACGATGTAGGGCTCGACCGGGTCGGCGACCGCGTCGAAGATCTGCACGACGTTCGGGTGCTTGAGCTGGCCCACGAGCGCCGCCTCGGCGGCGAAGAAACGCTCGAAGTAGCGACCGTCCATCGGGTCGCCGCCGGCGGCGGCCACCGCGCGCACGCGCTTGATGGCCACTTCGCGGCCGAGGAAGTCGTCGTGGCAGAGGAAGACCTCGCTCGTCGCGCCTTCGCCGAGCTTGCGCAGCACGCGGTACTTGCCGATCAGCGTGGGCATGGCGGCGGGCGCTTCGGGCCGGGAATCCTGAGGGAGCGTGACGGTGTTGGACATGGCCGGTTCGGCGGCGTCATGCCGCAACGGCGATGATCGTGGATGAAGCGTACCCCGGTTGCGCCGAACAGGGGCACAAAACCCGCGCATTCCTGCGCAGGCCGCCCCGCCCGCGGCGCCCGCGGGGCCGGGTCCGGGGCCCAAAAGTAGAATCGCCCGATGATCCAAGCCAAACAGGACCTCGTCGCCGCACTGCGGGCGGCGCTTCGCGAGGTCTGCCCCGGCGAGTTGCCGGAGTCCTTGCAGGAGGCCCAGTTCGAGTCCCCGAAGCAGGCCGCGCACGGCGACCTGGCCTGCACCGCGGCCATGCAGCTGGCCAAGCCGCTGAAGAAGAACCCGCGCGAGCTCGCCCAGGCGCTGATCGCCGCGCTGCAGCGCCAGGGCGCCGTGCAGCAATGGGTCGACGCGCTGGAGATCGCCGGCCCGGGCTTCATCAACCTTCGCCTGTCGGCCGCGGCCAAGCAGGCGGTCGTCGCCGAGGTGCTGGCGCAGGGCGCCTGCTTCGGTCGGCGCGGCGCCAACGGTCGGCGCGTGCTGATCGAGTTCGTCTCGGCCAACCCGACCGGGCCGCTGCACCTGGGCCACGCGCGCCAGGCGGCCCTGGGCGACTCGGTGTGCAACCTGTTCGAGACGCAGGGCTGGGAAGTCACGCGCGAGTTCTACTACAACGACGCCGGCGTGCAGATCGCCACGCTCGCGAACTCGGTGCAGGCGCGCCTGCGCGGCCTGAAGCCGGGCGACGAGCAGTGGCCCGCGTCGGCCTACAACGGCGACTACATCGCCGACATCGCCGCCGACTTCCTGGCGAAGAAGACGGTGCGGTCCGACGACCGCAGCTTCACCGCCTCCGGGGACATCGACGACCTCGACGGCATCCGGCAGTTCGCCGTCGCCTACCTGCGGCACGAGCAGGACCTCGACCTGCAGGCCTTCGGCGTGCGCTTCGACCAGTACTTCCTCGAGTCGGGCCTGTACACCAGCGGGCGCGTCGACGACACCGTGCAGCGCCTCGTCGCCTCGGGCAAGACCTACGAGAAGGACGGTGCGCTGTGGCTGCGCACCACCGACGACGGCGACGACAAGGACCGCGTGATGCGCAAGTCCGACGGCAGCTACACCTACTT
>ERZ795044.2833-NODE-2833-length-14890-cov-6.640782_pt1 | contig 14890 bp, 13 predicted proteins | sample MGYA00375128_ERZ795044 | MGnify/ENA primary metagenome ERZ795044 (study PRJEB30173, sample SAMN05720213) | anaerobic digester metagenome | isolation source: active sludge of municipal wastewater-treating anaerobic digesters | place: USA | collected 2014-12-22 ... | reverse complement strand
TTTTTTGACCGCATGGGCCTCTCCTCGGAGGAAATCATCCCGATCCACGCCGACGCGACCGACCTGCCGTACGCGGACGAATTTTTCGACGCGGTGGTCAGCGTCGACTCCTATCTCTACTTCGGGCGCGACCCGGACTACCTCGGCGCGCACCTGCTGCCCCTCGTGAAGCATGGCGGCTGTATTTATATCGCCATCCCCGGCATGAAAAAGGACTGCCACGACAACCTGCCGCCCGAGCTTTTGCTCTCGTGGACGCCGGAGCAGCTCGAAACCATCCACGACGCGGACTACTGGCGGGACATCCTCCGGCAGACGGAGGGGGCCGAGATCCTCTCGATTTGCGAGATGGAGGGCAGCGAGGAGTGCTGGAACGACTGGCTCGCCACCGACAACGAGTATGCCGTCGGCGACCGGAAATCCATGGAGGCCGGCGCGGGAAATTACATGAATTTTCTCGCGATCGTCCTGCGCAGGAAGTGAGCCGGGACCGGGCGTAAAAATGCGCCCCACGGGGCCCGGGCCATCCCCGGCCGGGCGGGGATACGGACCTTCGGCGCGGGAGGGGGACGCCCCGCAAAGAAAGGCGGGGGTATGCCGAAACCCGTTCTCCAAAAGACGCCCCGGCCGCCTTCTCTCGGGGCCCGGGCCATCCCCTGCCGGGCGTAAAAACGCCCCGGGGAACCATCGACAAAAAAACGGAGCTTCCGCGCGGAGGCTCCGTCTTTTTATAAGGAATTCGGGGCCGCGATGGCGGACCAGCCGCCGAAAAAATCTTTTTCGTTCCAAGACCGCCCTCAGCTTCCGACCGCATTGATCGCAACGTGCAGCAGAAACGGCAGAAATGTGCTCCCGCTCTTCTTTCGCAGAAGGGCCAGCGCGGCACCGATACAAAACCCGGTCACGGCTTTCCAAAAGAGGACCTGCGCGAGATCGGCCTCCGGATGAAACAGGAAGATCCGCCAAGCAACCACATCCGCATAGCCAAGATGCCATAGGCCGAAGAGCGCGGCATTGAGGATCCAGCCGAATCGTCCGGCGTCCGCGCCGAGCTGTTTCCAAACCAGCCCCCGGAACAGGATCTCTTCAAACATCGGCGTGACCAGCGCGTGATAAACAAGGCCGAGAAGCGCCTCCGTCCCCTCGCCCGCCGTGAAGAAAACCGCCGAGGCAAAAAGCGCGGCGGCTACCACGGCCGACAAGATAAATTTCCACGTAAAGCGCTTCGGAAGCAGATCTGGCCCGAAGCCGCACCTCTCGGCCGACAAAAGGAGCCCTATCGCCGCTGCGGCCATAAACCCCATATTAAATAATGTATCGGCCAAAACGGTCCGCTCCGCGACGGAAAACGCCGCCGTTTCTAAACCGATGCGGCAAAGCTGAATGCCCGCAAGCTCAAAAAGGATTCGCCGGATTCCGATCCGCTTGGTACGATTTCCACCGGTTTCTACGGTTTGTATCATCTTTCGATCTGTTCCGCGGCGGCCGCGATGTCTTTTGCGATCAGGGGGCGCATGGTGTCTTTGTATTGAGAGAGATCCGCCGTTCCCAGCGCGCGAAGGATCCGCTCCTTTAGCTCCGGTTTAAACTCCGCGAGCTCCGGGAGCGCCTGCACGCACTGGCGCGACGTGATGGGTTTTTCGTCCAAGATGTGCGCGAGGTATCCGTCCAGCAGCGCGTCGATCTTCCCGGAGGCGTCCCATCTCGCGTTGGCCGCGATCAGCAGGAGCGCGCGCGTCCGCGCGTAGGAATTTTTGTGGTCCATCATCTCCGCGAAACGATCAAAGTACGCGTACACCGCGGGCGACCGCCTGCTCTCCTCGAGCAGCTCCACGCAGGCGTCGTAGCCGGCGTAGGGGTCCTTCCCCGTCAGCAGGTCGATTTTTTCTGCGAGCTCCATGTCTTTTCCCTCCGTCCCGAAACCGGGCCGGGCGGACCACCGCCCATGGCCGTAGGACGCGGCCATGGGGGAAAGCCCGGCCTCGTTTCTCTTAGTTCCTGATGCTCAAGCGTTTTCTTCGGGACCTCCCGGCCCCTCTCCCGCGGGGAAGGGATCCTCCTCCGTTTCGTAGGCCGGGCCCTCCTCGTCCGGGGAGAGGTCCTCGTCTATTTCATAAGGCCGCTCTTTCTCTGCCGGGAAAGAGCCGTCCTCCCATCCGTAATCCCGCTCCTCCTCCACAGGGAAGGTCTCCTCCTCCGGCTCGTAAGCCGACTCCTCTTCCGCGATGGAGGGCTCCTCCTCCATCTCCCGGTAGGCCCGGCGCGCGAGGAACGCGATGCCTACGGTCATCACAAGGACGCCCAGCTCGATGACCAGAATGCTGCCGATCACATGGACGGAATACAGCACGGCAAAGCAGTCCACCAGCGCGTGAAACAGGACCGCCAGCAGAAAGTCCCCGATCCGGCGCTCCCGCACGGCGCGGAAAACAAAGACGGAGAGCGCGATGTGCAGCGCGATGGCGATCACGCGCTCCAGCCCGCCGACCAGAAACAGGGCCGGAGGGGTCGTCTGATACGAGGAGATCAGCGCCGGGGCGTTCTCGCTTCCGACAAACGCCGAAAGCCCGGATTCCCCTTTTGTCATCAAAATGGCGATCAGCACAAGATTGGAGATCATGGAGACGCCGGTGATCAAGATCGCCTCGATCCCGCCGTGGCCGATCCCGTAGGTGATCGCCGTCTCGCGCCCGCGCCGCCTCCTGAGCAGGAAGCGGAAGGCAAACCACCGGCCGGTCTCTTCAAAGATGCCCGCCGCGAAGCCGGCGTACAGGACATAGAGCGCCGTGTTCCCCGTGACCGCGGGCAGCTTCAGGACCACGACGTGCAGAAGCTGCTCCAAAACCAGCGCGAACAGGATGAACGTCGCCGCGCCGACCATCGCCGGAAGCACGGAGGCATGCGTCCTCCTCCTCCAGTAGACTAACAGCGCCGCCGGTACCCCGATGGAAATCAGCGCGGAGATTGCGACGCAAAGAATCAGGGAAAAATAGTCCATAATAACCTCCTGTAAAGCCGCGCGGCGGGGGCCGGCGGCGGAATGGGCGGCGGGGCCGGGTTTCGGCGCGGCGGAGGCCCGCCGCGCCGAAACCCGGGGCTATACCCGGCTCCCGCCGAAAAGAAACCGTTCGAGCGCCTCCTCCGAGGCGAAATAGTAGTCGCTGCTCTCGCGCATGGAATCCCGGATCTCCGGGATCTCATAGGCCCACCCGGCCGCGGCGAACTTCACGCCGCAGCGGCAGGCCATCTTCGCGCCGGAGCCTTGGTCGTCCACGACGAGCAGCTCCGCGGGCCGGAGCCCGAGCCGCCGCATGATGTCCTCGAGCGGGAACGGCGAGGGCTTCCTCTGCTCCTCCGGCAGCTCCCAGCCGTAGACGAGATCCGGCTCCGGCAGGCCGTTCCCCCGGTAATCCCGCAGGATGTTCTGCCCGACCGAGTAGGAGGCGACGCAGACGAACCCGCCCTCCGCCTTCTGCCGCTCGATGATGCGGCGCATCGTGGGATAGGCCTCCGGGATATGCCGCTGCACATAGTCCTGCCAAATCCGGTATTCCAGCTCCGTCTCTTCCTCCGTCAGGCACAGCACGTCGCGGTAGTAGGACAAGAGGCCGGGGCGGAAATTGATCCGGTAGTAGTCCTCGAGCGTCATGGCGATCCCGGGGCGCAGGGCGTCCATGGCCTTGAGAAACGCCGGATAGTGGATCTCCCGCGTGCTGTCCATCACGGTGTCGTCGTGGTCAAAGACCAGACATCTGTATCGCAGACCGTCCGCCATCCGTTCCCTCCTCTCGCCATGCCGCGCGGCGCGCGGTGTCGTTTTGCGAAACCTCGCGGGGCCGGTCCGCGGCTTTGCCGCTCCCCGGCCCGGGGGCCTCCGTTCTTCTACTTTCTATCATAAGGGATGACCCCCCTCCGCGTAAAGATGTTTTGTAAAAAAATACCGCGCCGGGAGGGCTCCGGCGGCTCTCCGGCGGCCTTTTCGGCCCGGGCCTTTCCCGGCGGGCGCGAGTTCGTCACCCGAAAGGCGTTCCCAGAAAATGTTTGGGACGAATCTTGTAAAACGCCCCTTCGCGTGGTATAGTATTTTGGTTTGTATATGATTTTTGGAGGCGAAGCCATGCCCACCCTGAAAGAAGAGATCTTCCGGCGCCGCACGTTTGCCATCATCTCCCACCCGGACGCCGGAAAGACGACTCTGACCGAGAAGTTTTTGCTCTACGGCGGCGCGATCGCGCAGGCCGGAGAGGTCAAGAGCCGGAAGGCCAAAGCCGCGGCTTCGGACTGGATGGAAATTGAGAAGCAGCGCGGGATCTCCGTCACTTCCTCCGTTATGCAGTTTCAGCACGACGGCTTCTGCATCAACATCCTCGACACCCCGGGGCATCAGGATTTCTCGGAGGACACCTACCGGACGCTCACCGCGGCAGATTCCGCCGTCATGGTCATCGACGGGAGCAAGGGCGTGGAGCCGCAGACCCGCAAGCTCTTTAAGGTCTGCGCGATGCGCCATATCCCGATCTTTACCTTTATCAATAAGATGGACCGCGAGACCAAGGATCCGTTCGACCTCTGCGAGGAGGTGGAGCATGAGCTCGGCATCGAGACCTGCGCGGTCAACTGGCCGATCGGCTCGGGCAAGGAGTTTCAGGGCGTCTACGACCGGGAGAAAAAGCGCCTCCTTTTCTTTCAGGACGAGGGCCACGGCAACAAGGCCCCTATCTTGGAGGCGGAGCTCGGCGACCCCGAGGTCGGCGCGCGGATCGGCGAAAAACGCTGGAGCCAGCTTCGCGAGGACGTGGAGCTGCTCGGCGCGGGCCGGGAGTTTAACCTTGAGGAGGTCCGGGCCGGAACCCTCAGCCCCGTCTTTTTCGGCTCCGCACTGACGAATTTCGGCGTCGAACCGTTTCTGGAGGCGTTTCTCCAGATGACGACGCCTCCGCTGCCGCGCACCGCGGACTGCGGCGAGATCGACGTCTTTTCCCCCGATTTTTCCGCCTTTGTGTTTAAAATTCAGGCGAATATGAATAAGGCCCACCGCGACCGCCTCGCCTTCCTGCGGATCTGCTCCGGGAGATACGAGCGGGAGGCCGAGGTCTACCACATGCAGAGCGGCAGAAAGATGCGCCTCTCCCAGCCGCAGCACCTGATGGCCTCCGAGCGCGAGATCATCGACGAGGCCTACGCGGGCGACATCATCGGCGTCTTCGACCCCGGCATTTTCTCGATCGGCGACACCGTCACCGTGCCCGGAAAGGCCTTCCGCTATTCCGGAATCCCGACCTTTGAGCCCGAACATTTTATGCGCGTCCGCCCGAAGGACACGATGAAGCGCAAACAGTTCATCAAGGGTACCGAGCAGATCGCGCAGGAGGGCGCGATCCAGATCTTTAAACTGCCGCGCGCCGGCATGGAGGAGGTCATCGTGGGGGTCGTGGGCACGTTGCAGTTCGACGTGTTTCGCTATCGGATGCTGAGCGAGTACGGCGTCGAGCTCGTGATGACGGCTCTGCCCTACGAGCATCTGCGGTTCATCCTCTCCTGCCCCGTCGATACGAAGGAGCTGAATCTCGCCGTAGGCGCGGAGATCCTTGAGGATTTCCGCGGCCACAAGGTGCTCGTCTTCGGCGGGATCTGGTCCCTCGATTACATGCTCAAAAAGAATCCCGGCCTCGTGCTCGCGGAGTCGCTGCCGGTGTGACGCGAGGCGGGCGTTTTTTGGCAAATGGGGCACGGTTTATTTTTTCTTCGCAAAAACGGTTTTATGAAGGGCGAGACGGATTATTTTTTTCGCGGATGCCCAAAATTCCTATGGAAGGATCCTTGACGCGGCGGGGGAAACTGTGCTATCATTTTTTGAGATTTTGATTTTGGTTTGGGGGGCTTCCGATGCTGCGAACGCGGAACGAACCGAACAAGAAACCGTTTTCGGGATGTACCACAAGCATTCCGTCTGTAACAGTCACCCTTCAGCCGACGGCGGCGCGCCCCTCCTTTGAGACGGCGCCGCCGCCTTTTCTTTTAAGGACTTCCGCAGGAAATCCCATGCCCGCGGGCATGGGCGCAGAGATGGGGCCGCCCGCCGGCGTGCCTCCGTTAAAAGGGGCGAACGCTCTCCCGGACCCTTTAAACGAACCGAAAGCGGAGGAACGGAATATGCATACGAAATTTATTTTTGTGACCGGGGGCGTCGTCTCCGGGCTTGGGAAGGGCATCTGCGCGGCCTCGCTCGGCCGTCTGCTCAAAGAGCGCGGACTCCGCGTCACCATGCAAAAATTTGACCCCTATATCAACGCGGACCCCGGCACGATGAGCCCTTTCCAGCACGGCGAGGTGTTCGTCACCGAGGACGGCGCGGAGACCGACCTCGATCTCGGCCATTACGAGCGCTTCATCGACGAAAACCTCGGCCGGGCCTCCAGCGTCAGCTCCGGCCTTGTGTATAAAGACGTCATCGAGCGGGAGCGCATGGGCGGCTACCTCGGCGGCACCGTGCAGATCATCCCGCACATCACCAGCGAGATCAAATCCCACATCTACGCGATGGCGTCGGACGACGTCGACGTGGCGATCGCCGAGATCGGCGGCACCGTCGGCGACATCGAGAGCCAGCCCTTCCTCGAGTCCGTCCGCCAGATTGGAAACGAGCGCGGGCACGGGAACACCCTGTTTCTCCATGTCGCGCTGATCGTCGAGATCCCGGGGACCGGAGAACAGAAATCCAAGCCCGTCCAGCACTCCGTCAAGGTCCTGCTCGGCACGGGCATCCAGCCGGATATTTTGGTCTGCCGCTCCGGCGGGCCGATCCCGGACCAGATGCGGCGCAAGATCGCGCTCTTTTGCAACGTCGAGCCGGAGTGCGTGATCCAAAACCTCACCGCCCCGACGCTCTACGAAGTCCCGCTCTACCTGCACAAGGAGGGCCTCGACGACCTTGTCTGCCGGAAGCTCGGCCTCGGCTGCCGGGAGGCCGACCTGTCCAAATGGAGCGCCATGGTGGAGCGCGTCAAGACCGCCTCGATGCCGGTCACGATCGCCATGGTCGGAAAATATATGGACCTGCACGACGCCTACCTGAGCGTGTTTGAGGCGCTCTGCCACGCCTCGGCCGCGAACGGCGTGAAGCTTACGGTGAAATGGGTGGAGTCCGAGGACGTCACCGACCAAACCGCCGCGGAGATCCTTGGGGACTGCGACGGCATTTTGGTGCCGGGCGGCTTCGGGGACCGCGGCGTGGAGGGCATGATCTGCGCCGCGCGATACGCGCGCGCGCACGGCGTGCCCTATTTTGGGATCTGCCTCGGTTTGCAGATCGCGGTCATCGAGTTCGCGCGGGACTGCGCCGGGCTCCCGGGGGCGCAGTCCGCGGAATTTGACGCGGGGACTCCGGATCCGGTCATCAGCCTGATGGAGGAGCAGAAGCGCCGCCTCGGCAAGGGCGGCACCATGCGGCTCGGGGCCTATCCCTGCGCGCTCATGCCCGGCGGCAAGGCCGCCGCCCTTTATGGCGGGGAAACCGTCTCCGAGCGCCACCGCCACCGTTATGAGTTAAATAACGAATACCGCGCCCGCCTCGAGGAAGCCGGGCTCGCGGTCACCGGCCAGTCGCCGGACGGTGTGCTCGCCGAGATCGTCGAGATTCCGGCCCACCCGTGGTTTCTCGGCGTCCAGTTCCACCCGGAGTTTCGGAGCCGCCCGAACCGCCCGCATCCGATCTTTGAGGGATTTATCAAAGCTTCTCTTGAAAATAGAAAGAAAAAGGCTTAAATTATAAGAAATATCCCCGGCCCCCATCTCGCGGGGACGGCGGGGTGAGCCGGAAAGAAAGACCTCCCCGGCCCCCATCTCGCGGAGACGGCGGGGTGAGCCGGGAAGAAAAGCTCCCCTTCCCCCATCTCGCGGCGGGGTGGCGGGGTGGGCCGGAAAGAAAGGGCTCCCCGGCCCCCATCTCGCGGCGGGGTGAGCCGGAAAGAAAGACCTCCCCGCTTCCTATCTTGCGGGGACGGCGGGGTGAGCCGGATCGCGGGCGGGCGGGCCTTCGCACGGGGGCCGGCGCCTTTCCCGCGGCGGGAAAAAATTTCGTTTCAAATCAGCGCAGACGGGCGGCGTTTTCGCCCGACAGGAGGGATCACATGAGCAACGCGGCGGAACTGTTTGGATCGATGGTGTTTTCGGATCGGGTGATGAAGGCCCGGCTGCCGGAGACGACCTACCGGGAGCTTCAGGAGTGCATCCTGACCGGAAACAATCTTCAGCCCGGCACGGCCAACGTCATCGCCGGCGCGATGAAGGACTGGGCGCTCGAGAAGGGCGCGACCCACTACTGCCACTGGTTCCAGCCGATGACCGGCTTCACGGCGGAAAAGCAAAACAGCTTCGTCACGCCGCAGGACGACGGCGGAGCCATCATGGAATTCTCCGGCAAAGAGCTGATCCGCGGCGAGCCGGACGCCTCAAGCTTCCCGAGCGGGGGCCTCCGCGCGACCTTCGAGGCGCGCGGCTACACGGCGTGGGACCCCACCTCCTTCGCCTTTATCAAAGACGGCGTGCTCTGCGTCCCGACCGCGTTTTGCTCGTTCGGCGGCGAGGCGCTCGACAAAAAGACCCCGCTGCTCCGCTCGATGCAGGCCGTCAACAAACAGGCCATGCGCATCCTGCGGCTGTTCGGCAACGGGAGCGCCTCGTGGGTCCGCCCGACCGCCGGCGCGGAGCAGGAGTATTTCCTCATCGACCGGAAGCTCTTCGAGCGGCGCAGGGATCTGATCTATACCGGCCGCACGCTGACGGGCGCGCGCCCGTCGAAGGGGCAGGAGCTCGGCTGCCACTATTTCGGCGCGATCAAGCCCCGGATCGCGGCCTTCATGCGCGACCTCAACGACGAGCTGTGGAAGGTCGGCGTGCTCGCCAAGACGCAGCACAACGAGGCCGCGCCTGCCCAGTACGAGTTCGCCCCGGTCTACATGACGGTCAACATCGCCGCCGACCAGAACCAGCTCGTGATGGAGACGATGCGGAAGATCGCCGACAAGCACGGCATGGTCTGCCTGCTGCACGAGAAGCCGTTCGCCGGGGTCAACGGCAGCGGCAAGCACAACAACTGGTCCCTCTCCACCGACACCGGCGAAAACCTGCTCGAGCCCGGCGACACCCCGGCGGAAAACGCGCAGTTCCTGACCTTCCTCTGCGCCGTGCTCAAGGCCGTGGATGACTATCAGGACCTCTTGCGCGTCTCGGTCGCGAGCGCCGAAAACGATCTGCGCCTCGGCGTCAGCGAAGCGCCGCCGGCCATCCTCTCGGTCTACCTCGGCGAGGAGCTGACCGCGATTCTGGAGGCCATCGAGCGCAACACCGTCTACCGCCCGGAGGAGAAAAAGCAGTTTAAATTCGGCGTGTTCGCCCTGCCGCGTTTCCCGAAGGACACAAACGACCGGAACCGCACCTCGCCCTTCGCCTTCACCGGCAACAAGTTCGAGTTCCGCATGGTCGGCTCGTCGGCCTCGATCTCCGGGGTCAACACCATCCTCAACACGATCGTCGCCGAGGAGCTGCGGACGTTTGCCGACCGCTTGGAGAAGGCCGAAAACTTCGACGGCGAGCTGCACGCGCTGATCCGAAACGTCATCCGGGAAAATAAACGCATCATCTTCAACGGCAACGGCTATGGGGCCGCGTGGGAGGAGGAGGCCGCCCGCCGCGGGCTGTTAAACCTGCCCGCCACGCCGGACTGCGCGCCGTATTACCTCAGCGAGAAGAACCTCGGCCTTTTCGCGCGCCATAAAGTCCTCAGCGCGGCGGAGGTCCGCGCCCGGTACGAGATCCTGCTGCAAAACTATTGCCAAGTGGTCACGGTCGAGGCCAAGACGATGATCGGCATGGCGTGGGAGGAGATTTTCCCGGCCGTCAGCGCCTTTTCCGGCAAGCTCGCCTCGGACGCGGCCGCGAAGCGGGCGTTTCTCGGGGACGCCCCCTGCGCCTACGAACGGGACACGGTCTCCCTGCTCGCGGAGCTTTTGGATTCCGCCCACGACATCGCGGGGGACCTCTCCGCCGCGCTCGAGACCGCGGACGCCAAGCCCACGATCGAGGAGCGCGCCCGGCATCTCCGCGACGGCGTGCTGCCCCTAATGCGCGAGCTGCGCGGGGCCGTCGACGCGATGGAGCGCCTGACCGACCGGAGCTTCTGGCCCTATCCGTCCTACGGCGAGCTGCTTTTTAACGAGGACTGACCGCGACCTTGGAAAACTATATAAAACGAATTAAAAAGACACCGGCCGCAAGGCCGGTGTCTTTTTATTGGGAAGTTTGTTTTTCGAGAGACGGTTTATTTTTTGGAATTGCGCCATCCTGTGATCCCCAGACAGATCATCACCGTGACCGGGAAGACCAGCCAGCCCGGATGCCACGCGCCCCAGAGGAACCCGATCGCGAGATACGCCATCGCGGCAAGCGGCATCATAAAGGCCCAGATCCAGCCGTTTTCCTTATCCTCGGCCAGCTCTTTCACATGGGCGGCGTTGTCGGCGATCATGCCCTCGGCGCCGAGCGCCGAGCCCGCGTAGATAAACAGGAAGACGGCGACCGCCCACATCGGCGGAAGAAACGCGTCCGCCCACGTCCCGGAAACCGCCGGCAGGCTGTCGATCAGCACCTTGCCGGCGAAGCTCGCGATGACGACCGCGATGCCGACGACGATCAGCAGGCCGTACCGCTTGCGGCGCGCCGCGTAGGCGTTGCGAAACTCCTTGAGAAAGGCGGAATCGAACGTCAGCGGCTGCGTCTCGAGCTGTGCGTACCGCTTGGGGCGAAACCCCTGCGCGACAAGGACGCCGACCCCCGCGGCCGCCCCCAATAGGAACAGCACGACGCCGGGGTTCCCGCCGGGAACAAACGTAAAGATCAGAGAGCAGATGAGCACGGCCACCCCGATCCCGATATGGAGCGCCCCCTGCCGCTTGGAGAGGAGGAACCCGTCCACCGCCTCCCGGCTGGCGTAGTAGCCCGCCTCCTCGTCCGCGGCCGCCCCGGCGCGCTCCTCCTTTAACAGGTAATCCAAAGAGACGTTAAATAAATTGCCGATCTGCATCAGCTTCTCCGTCTCCGGGAAGCCCTGCCCGTTTTCCCATTTGCTGACGGCCTGCCGGGATACCCCGAGCTCTGCGGCCAAATCCTCTTGGGACATGCCGTTTTCCTTCCGGATGTTTTTTAGCTTTTGATAAAATTCCATACCTCATCACCTCGGGAATATCGTACCGGAAACGCGGGTGGAAGACCACCAAGTTCGTTTTGCGTTTGCGCAACTTCCGGTTGCGGTCGCGACGGAAAGCCGCCCGGGGCCCGCCCAACAGGGATTTCGGGACAAAATTCTGGCTTTTCACCCGGCTTTTTTCGGGAGAATCCCTCTCGCGCCGCGAAACCGCGCCGCCCCGGCCCCCTTTCGGTATCTCCGTCTCTATTTCTTTTTCGCGCGGAAGCGAAAGGAGCGGCGGCCATGCTCGGCCATGCCCGCCCCCGCCTCGCGCCAGTAAGGGACGCCTACCGGCGTTCCTCGTCCAAACCCGCCGCCGCGGCGATTTTCTCCGCAAAATTCGCCGCGCGGTCCAGATCCTCGCGGCTCGGGTGCGGAAGGGAGAAGAAAAGAAACGAGCCCTTGCAGATAAACTCGCCGAGCACCTCGATCCCTTTCCCCTCAAGGATCCTGCGCGCCGAGGCCTGCCCCTGCGTGCCGCCGCCGCAGCTCGTCACCAGCGCCGCGCGCCGCACCTTGGCGGCGTCGAGTTTCTTTAGATAGTCCAGCAGCGCGGGCATGCTCTCCCCGCCGTAGATCCCCCCGACGACAAAGAGCAGGTCGGCGCTTTCGGGGGCGGGATCCCGCAGGAGGTTTTGGGGGGTCAGCCCCAGCCTCTCGCCGATCGCCCCGGCAAGTTTCCGCGAATGCTGCGTCCTTGTCGCGTATAGAAGTTTTACATCCATTCCTGCACCCGCTTTCTTTTATCATTGCGCGGGGAGACGCGGCTCGTCCCCGCTTGGCACAAATCGGTACAGAACCATCCTATCACGATGCCGAAAAGAAAGAAAGGGAAAATTTGAAACCGCCGCCCGGCCCCGCGCCGCCGCCCCCGCGGGCGGGCGAAAAAAGGAGGAATCACCTCGCGGAGTTTCTACACGGAATCCATGGGCTCTTGCTCCCACCCGGCCGGAGATTTCTTCCCGGCGGGGCCAAAAAAACAGCTCCAAAAAATCGGCGGCCGCTTCCGGCGCTTCGCTGCGGAAGTTTTTACCGAATGATTTTGAAACCGCTTGACGAATGGCAACCGGTTGCGTATAATATTAGTAACTGGTTACTCTTTTTTGGGGTTGGAGGAATATGCATGGATGAGGCGGAGAAAAAAGCGTATATCTTCGGGACGATTTTTACGCTGTCCAACAGATTGCAGATCGCCGGCGATCGGATCGACCCGCTGTTGTCGGTGAAGCAGTGGCTTTTTCTTGCCGGGGTGCTGCGGTGCGAGGGGAGCGCCCCCACGCTTTCCGAGGTCGCCGCGCGGATCGGGAGCTCGCGCCAGAACGTAAAAAAGACCGCGCTGATCCTCGAACGGCGGGGCTTTGTATTGATGGAAAAGGATCTTTCCGACGCCAGAGTGCTGCGCATTCGCCTGACGGAGGCCTGTGCCGCGCATCTGTTGCGGCGCGAGGAGCGGGAGAGGCGCTTTATTGAGGAACTGTTTTGCGGCATCGGCGGGGAGGAGCTCTCCGCTTTCCGCGCGTCGCTCCAAAAGCTCGAAGAAAACGTCGGGAGGATGGAGCGCGGCGATGAAGCAAGGGAGAGGTAACAAGACGTAAACCGCGGGCGCGGCGGTGGCCGCCCGGCGAAGGAACGCGCGCAGGGGCAGCGAATCGCGCGCTTTTGCGGCCCGGACGGGCGTGCTGCCGGGCTCGGGGAAAGCACAGCGCCCGCCGCAAAGAGATTCGCCGCAAGCGGCATGACGGCCCGCCAAATCGCCGGGCGCGCGGGCGTCCCGGCGGCGGGCGCCGAATATTTGCCCGCACGGAAGGACGACGGAAAGGAGGAAGACCATGAAAAAATATAAGCTTTCGGATTACTGGAATATGGGGACGTCCATCGGTCTTTGCGCGGCGGTCGGCGTCGTGCTCGGCGCGCTGCTCCAAAACCTTGTGCTGTGGCTTCTCATCGGCGCGGCCGTGGGCGTCGTGCTCGGCGCCGTCTCCACGCTGTACAAAAAGACGTTATGACGTGCGGCGCTGCCGATAACGCCGCTTTTTTCAAAACGAAACCGGGCCTTTGTTTGGGCGCCGCGCCGAAGTGCGAAGCCCGCCGATTCCGCTGAGAAATCCTCCTTTCGGGGCCGGATAAAAAACGAAACCGGAGTCCCCCGTTTTATTTAAGAAGGATGGATGGGATCGCGGGGGCGCGCCTTTCGCTCAGCTTCCTTTTGCCGCCTTATTTTTAACCGCCTGAAAATAACAAAAAGAGCTGACCGGGGACGAAACCGGACATCTCTTTTTTATAAGGTATATCGGTACAAATATACGAATCATGACTTCTTGCCATAAAAATACGGCGGCTTGCCGTCAGACAAACCGCCGCTCTGGTGGAGACGAAGAGGATCGAACTCTCTACCTCTTGAATGCCATTGCCGGAAACGATGTTTTAAAGGGTCCTCCGGCGTGCTCATTCGTCCCTTCTCATGCCCTCATTTTTTCGCTTAAAATTCACGTTTTTCGGTGCTCAAAGCAGAGATTGCAGCAGGTATCAAGCTACCCTCAAAAAACGGAATTTCAGAATAAGTGTTAGAAAAGTGTTAGAACAAGCCTACCATTACAGCTCTGTATTTCCGCAAAACATTGTTTTAGAAAGGTAATCGTAATTATCCATGTCCCTTTTTTAAAAATCCTTCGTTATTTAATATTGTCTCAATAACAACAACTAATATATTGACATCATCAATCAAACGTTTTATACTATAAATAGTATATTTGTTGGAGGGATAATAATGACCACAGCAGAACAAATCAAGGTTCTGTGCGTTCGTTCTAATATAAGCGTCGCGGAACTTGCAAGACGTATTGGTCAGACATCACAGAATCTTAATGCCAAGCTTAAACGTAATACGGTATCCGATAATGAAATTCGGAAAATATGTCAAATATTAGATGTCGATTATAAAAGTTTTTTTATTTTAGCTAACGGTGAAATTATTGAATAACAGGAGAACATTATGACGGAACATAAAATAATTAATGCTGATAGCAGGTGCTTGGAGCAAATTCCAGATAAATCGATAAATTTAATCGTTACATCGCCGCCTTATCCCATGATAGAAATGTGGGATGATATATTCGCAAAACTGAATCCAGAAATTAAAGAAGATATTAGTAAAGGAAATGTAATGAATGCTTTTTCCAAGATGCATTTTATTCTTAATGCTGTATGGGATGAATGTAACAGAGTCCTTGCAGATAATGGTTTCATTTGCATAAATATTGGTGATGCGACACGCACAATACAAAATGATTTTCGCCTTTTTTCTAATCATTCGATGGTAATTAATTATTTCAGCAAAGCTGGTTAACCTTCTCAATCCGATCGGCAACAAATGGAATTCCCATAGCTTCTTGTAGTTCGGCGTCTCGTATCCAAAAGCACCAACGCTCAATGCCGTTAATGAATTCTTCCGCACCAACAACTCTTTTTAAGAATTTTTCAACGCCGGGTTCTTTTGCCACGACATCGTTTTTTTGCTCGTGTGACAACAAGTAGTCGCTCCAATATAGCGGCATATTACCTTTGACCATCTTTGGTAACTTGCTTATGGACGTACTACGTTTCCGAACTATCGTATCGCCCGGAACCAAATAAGGGCTAATGCTCTTC
>ERZ795044.2832-NODE-2832-length-14892-cov-4.993395_pt1 | contig 14892 bp, 13 predicted proteins | sample MGYA00375128_ERZ795044 | MGnify/ENA primary metagenome ERZ795044 (study PRJEB30173, sample SAMN05720213) | anaerobic digester metagenome | isolation source: active sludge of municipal wastewater-treating anaerobic digesters | place: USA | collected 2014-12-22 ... | reverse complement strand
TGCGGTGGTTCTAACGTCCATTGGGTTGAACAGTACAAAATCGGATGAACTTCCAAACAGCATTCGCCCGTCGGGCAACTGGTAATCGGTGCTGATATCAAAATTATCATTTGCAATGCCGTCGTTGCGGTTGTATTGGGTGAAGGTTCCTTTTTGGATATTCATCCGGCAGAGACCGTTTGCCAAACCGATCCATAAATAACCAGCTTTATCTTTCTGCAGGCTTACCACCACATTGGAAGGGAGCCCGTCGTTGATAGTGAAATGGCGGATGGTATTTGTTTTGGTATTATAAAAATTCAGGCCGGCACCGGCAATAATGAACAGGCTGTCGTTGTATTCCAGTATGTCGGCGCCGTTTACAAGCAGTTTTTTGCTTGCCGGACCCCGGTCTGTCAGGTGTTCAACAATGCTGTCGTTGGAAGGATCTATTTTATACACGCCGGCGGCCTCAGATCCGATCCAGACATATCCTTTGCTGTCGGTGATTATCTTTAAGATCTTGTTATTGGGTATGCTGTTGAGTTTATACAATCCATCTTCAAATTTCTTTGCTCCCTTTGTTGCCGACCATTTATACACTCCCCGGGAATGTGAACCAAACCACAGGTTGCCAAATTTATCCTGCACCACCTGGCGTATGGTCCGGGTTTCAAAAATGGCCGGGTCATATCTCTTCATCGTATTCTTTGCCTGGTCGAAAAATGCAATGAAGGCAGGCTGACCTACCAGGCAGATCGTATTGCTGTCCCTGAGCGGGATCATTGACCAGGCCGACCAGCCATTTTTTTCAACAATGCCATTGATATTAAGGTTGATGTTCCGCATGTCTTTATCGTAGCGATATAACCCATCGCCCCAATAACCTACAAGCAGGTCGCCATTTTTCAGGTAAATAAATGAAGCCGGGCCGCCGCTGCCTTTTTCTTTGGTTACCTTACTCAGGTGGCCAATGCTGGTGAACAGTTCTTTAGAAGGATTAAAAACATAAAGACCATTGTTTGACGTGGTAACCCAGAGATTTTGTTCCCGGTCTTCAAAAAGATTTACGGCATCATAGGAAATGCTGCGGTCGTTGAGGTACCCATTATATACCGGGACGAATGTTTTATCTTTTTCATTATACTTTGCAAATACCTGGAGGCCTGTTATCCAGAGAGTTCCGTTTTTTTGTTCAAAAATACGGGCAGGTTCATTATAGCGCCCGATGGCTTCATTGATCGATCCTTTATCAATCACGGTAACGCCGTTCACCAGGTCGAAACAATAGATACTGCAGCCACCCAGCGGCGGCCAGGTCTTGAACCAAAGCCTTCCCTTACTGTCCACTTTATAGTTTCCTGTATAAAGCAGATCGCCGAATTTTTCTATGAGGGGCTCTTTACCTGCATTATGGTTGCGGTAACTGAGTTGTTTGGTAGTTCTGTTATAAACGGCCAGCCCCGAATCGGAAGAAAGGATCCAGCGCTTCCCGATCGGATCATCCACGATATCGGTGGGATTCCAGTTGGGCGGAAATATAAAAATGTTATAAGCCGGGGAGAACTCATTGCGTATTTTGTTGTAGGTAAGGAATTCCCGGAATGTATAGCTGAGCAGTAACCTGCCGTCGCTTCCTTCCACCAGCCTCCTGGCGGCGCCCAGGTTTTTTTCATACATCGTGATAACGCTTGCTTTTTTAAAACTAAAGCGCCGGGTATCAAAAATGCCGATACTCCCATCAGCCAGCAGTACCCACAGGTTATGTTGTTTATCGTAGAGCAGTTGCCACACGCTGTTATCCGGCAGGGAGTTTTTATCATTGGGATCGTGACGGAACGTAAGAAAACGGCTTCCGTCAAAACGCTGCAGTCCATTCACCGTTCCGATCCAAATATAGCCCTGGTCATCCTGGATGGCATTGCCGGTATTATAAGCCGCCAGGCCGTTGTTTACCGAATAATGCGTAAAAGAATACTGCCTTGCCTCCTGGCCAAGCAGGAACTGCAGCGGTGCAAAGACGGTAAATAAGAATAAGATTCTCCGCAAGGAATTGTTTTTGGTTTCCACTTCAAATATACCCAACCCTTGTATTAATTGTAATAATTGCTGTATGAACTGTGCTTATGCGGCACCAACCGGGCGAATCCCTGTATGAACTGTTTTGCAAACCAGCCATGCGGTCAGGCATGCCCTTTTTGGAATGTGGAAGTAAAAAACCGGCATTTTTCATAAGGAAATGTTAAGAGGATCCACCCCCGCCCAGTTCATGCGGCAAACCCCTCAATTCATGCACAGCGGGCTTTTTAAGCGGCGGATTTGGATGCAATTTTACATCGTCAAAAACAAAAACAATAAACGCAATAAAAAAATTAAACAATGAAAAAGGTAAAATTCGGGATACAACTGGCCATACTGATGCTGGCATTTCCCGTGTATTTTTTAACAGAAATGAGCAGGGCAGAACAGGAAATGAAAAAGAAACAACCTGAAAAACAGGAACTCATCGACGTAAAAAAAGCGGAGGCCAGTGAAGCGGTAAAAAAAACAACCTCCGTTTCTGAAACAACAATGATGCCCGGTTCTAAACTAATGGTGGTAAACATCTAAAACTAAAAAAATGAGAAAGCGACTTTTAAACAAGATGATCGCCCGGTTACGTATCTGCATCGCCGGTTTGATACTGGTGATACTGAGCCTGTTCCTGTTCTCTTTTACGGTTCAAAAGCTAAGGGAGGATTTTCTGAAACAACTCGGCATCAGCCAGGCGGAAGCCAACAGTAAAATAACCAGCAGCCTGCTGGGCGGTTACCTGGATCATTACGGTATCCGCAACCTGAAAAACATACTGGTGAACGACCGTGCTGCTGTAGTAAAAGACATTGCCATGTATGCTAAGCAATACGCCAATTCCGACGCATTCAAAAAAGAATATGCCGCTTTAAAAGAAAGCAATAAACCGGCGCCGGCGCAAAAGATACAAACGGCCGAAGAGATGCGGACTGAAATGATAAAGATGGCAAAGGAATATGTAGCCAATTCGGAAGCCGCTTTGAAAAAAGCCACACCGCAAACCCAGAAGATTATGGAGCAGGTGCTGGAAGCAGCGAAAAAGAATTTAAAAGAGGCGGAAGATCCCAATAACAAGACCATTAAACTATGGGCACAGAACTATGAATCCATGAAAACGATGACGCAGCAGAGCTGGGAGAATAGTATGAAGGACTGGGAAGCAAAGTATCCCGCCAACCACCTGCTTTATGTAAAGGTTCGGCTGCAGTTGTTCCTGGAAGCTACCGAAGGAGTGGATTATGCTGCACAGCTTACGGAGAAGAACGGCAAAAAGTATTTTGTGAATAAGGACTACGAAAGAAAGGACAATCGCTGGAAGATGGCTTTTCGTGCAGGCAAAGATGCCGTGGAAGCAGCCCGTGCATTTGCCAGCCAGTGGATAAATGAGATCAGGTAATTAAATGTATTGTCAGTCTGGGTTTGTCGAAGACGTGTGAGGATAAATTATTCAAACACTTCAACAAGTTCAGACTGACATTTCGTTTTACAGGTTATATAGAAATTCCGACAAATAAAAGCCTGTATTGTTATCTTTACAACGTTCAAAAAAACATAACGATCAGCCATGCGATTCCTCAAACTCTTCCTGCTCCTCCTCCTTTGCAGCAATGCCCAAGCGCAAACCTGCGATTGCGAAAAAGAATTCCTCCACATAAAGCAGTTCATGGAACACAACTATGCCGGCTTTGGCGATAAGCTGAAGTTCATTGGCAAAAAGGAATATGATAAAAAAGCCGGCGAATTGCAGCAGTTCAGCAAAACAGCTAAAGAGAATTGCCTGCTTATCATTTCCCGGTACCTCGACATTTTCAAAGACAATCACATACAGGTAAGTTCGGCCTTTGATGCCACTAAATACGATTCCCTGTACATCAGCAACCGACCGCTGGTAAATATACCCGCCGAAAAAATAGAAGCGCTTCGCCGGTCCACCACCCATGAAGGCATTTATAATTTCAATTTCGATTCGGTGTATACCATTGCGGTGTATAAGGATAAAACGCCCCTGCATGATTATGTGGGTGTGCTGATCGATTCAAAACTTCCGCATTGGAAAAGAGGCATGCTGAAGTTTGAAGGAAAACTGGTGAACGACAGCCTGATGAAAGGCATTTTGTACATGCGCAACCACATGCCCAAGGTTGACTGGTTCTTCCTGGGAAAGAACAGCATTGGCGGCGACTGGCAGCGGGAGGGAACCAAAAGAGAAAAGTTCGTGAGCAATTACCAGCCCGTGGCATCTAAAAAGCTATCCGGTAAAACTTTCTATATTAAAATATCAAACTTCAATCCATCCAACTATAAACTGATCGACTCTTTATTTAAAGCAAACCAGGAAACGCTGAACAGTACACCCAACCTGGTGCTTGATCTCCGTGATAATGGCGGCGGCGCCGACTTTGCGTATACACCCATACTCCCTTATATCAGTACCGGTCCGGTAAAAACAATCGGGGTGGATGTACTGGCAACGGAAGACAATATAGCCGGCTGGAAAAAAATACTTGGCGAAGAGGATATACCGGAAGAAAGTAAGAAGTCCATCAGGGCCATGATCGAAAAAATGGAAAACAATAAAGGCAGGCTGGTGAATATTGCTGATGATGAGACCGACTCGGCTTATAAGCAGCAGCCTTATCCCCAAAAAGTAGCGGTACTCATCAACCGGGGTTGTGCCAGCACTACCGAGCAGTTCCTGCTTCATGCCATGCAAAGCAGCAAAGTGATATTGATGGGAGAGAACACCGATGGCACACTGGATTATTCCAACATGCGTGACGCTTCTTTTTCCTGTATGCCTTATACATTGCATTATGCCACCACGCGGAGCCGGCGCCTGGATGCGGGCCAGGGCATTGACGATACCGGCATTAAGCCAAACAGGATATTACAGCCGGGTACCGACTGGATAGCAGAAGCAGTTAAGATACTGGAGCAGTAATTTTTTTTATCCTGTTCGTGTAGTAAAGGATTATGCCTTTACTTTTGTGTATGATCAATTACAATCCCAAAGACTGGTTCAGTTTTATCTTTCGTTTTCATAAGGCCGATACCTTCCGTAAACTGCTGCCGCTTGTTATCGGTATTGCCGTATATACCGGTATTGTTTCCTATGCAGAAGTGAAGTGGTGGAATTTAGCCGATAAGGAATATATCAAGAACCTTCCGGTGATGCACAGCCTGCTGGGCTTTGCCATTTCCATGCTGCTGGTATTCCGCACCAATACCGCATACGACCGCTGGTGGGAGGGAAGAAAACTATGGGGCAGCCTGGTGAATAACAGCCGTAACCTGGCGGTGAAGATGGCAGCCATACTTCCCAAAGATGATGCAGTGAACAGGAGTTTCTTCCGAAAAATAATTCCCGCCTATGCCTATGCACTGCATAATCACCTGCGGCGGGAGAAAACAAGGATCGAATTATTTGAAGGCGATGGCGTGGCTCATCTTGCCAAACGCATTGACGCCGATAAACACATACCCAACCAGGTGGCGGCCCTGATGACCGAACATATCAACGACCTGTACCGGGATAAAAAGATCAGTGATGCCCAACTGCTATTCATCAACCCCGAGTTAAGTTCTTTTACCGATATCTGCGGCGCCTGCGAACGCATCAAGAATACGCCCATCCCTTTTTCGTACAGTGTGTTCCTGAAAAAATTCATTTTCTTTTACGTGATGAGCCTGCCCTTTGGCTTTGCCTTTACACTGGCTTATTATTCCGTGCCGGTGGTGGCTTTTATCTTTTATGTGCTGGCAAGCCTGGAGATCATTGCCGAAGAAATAGAAGATCCTTTTGGCGGCGATGCCAATGATGTGCCTACCGATAAACTGGCAGCCAATATTCATAAGCATGTGGGGGAGTTGATCTAGTGCCGGCTTTCTCCAATTCTTCATTTTATTTCTGTTCCTATGGGAACATTCCTTCCCTGGAAATGCCCTGACTGCTGGAAAATATATTTCAGTTTTCCGGTACAGGTCTCCTTTGGAAATTTTGAGTAGATAAGCCTTGTTGTTGTTGCGTGAAGTTGTTGATAGCTGCTGTCTTCTTCAATATAATTTTTACTGAGTCTTAGTATGGCCGAAACATATTTCAGTTTCGAATTTTTCACCGTGTCGTAAACCCGTATATCGGGGGTAAAGTATTGCCCCAGGCTGTCGGACAGTATTTTTTCCATCTCTTTACTTGCCGGCTGGTTATAAGAAGTTTCTATATAGCTTGACCCGGCTATTCCTGGTTTTGGCAATAGCTGAAACAACAGCAACATCATTCCATATGCGATGATCAGTGGAAGCATTATTTTTCCGGTATTGAATTTTGGTTGCTCCAATGCAGGGTCGTAGGGTACCAGTTTGGTTCCAGCCACCTGGTCGCCCAGACGCCTGCTGGTATTGGTAAGGGCGATGGCCACTTCAATGGGCCAGATGATACAAAAAAGATTGCGCACAAAGCATTGCATGGGGCTGGCCACTTCGCCGGTTGTATTATCCACCACCTGCAGTTTCAAAAGCCGCTTGGCAATACTGCGGCCATTGATGATGTCTTTACAGAAATAAAGGGCAAAACCCAGTATGCCTAAATAAGCCCAGGAGCCGCCCATGATATCCGGGCTTGCCTGCTCGTGTGATACTTTAAAGGCATTGGAAAAATCGGAGATGATGCCCGGGATGAAAAAGAGCATCCCGATCATGGTCATAAAGAAATGATCCAGCAGCATGGCGGCAAGCCTTCCTCCTGCGCTGATCTTTTTAATGGCTGTTGTGGTTGACATGTAGTTGTTTGATCGTTGCAGTTTTTTCTGCCTGGTAAAGATACCGGGGAATTGTATATTTCTTTAGCATCGTTATTTCTGCTGATTTACCCTGGAGAGTCTTTTTTCGATTGATTGCTGCGGGGGTGAGCATTTTTTACTCAGGCACCTATTACCTAAGCCGATGCTGACAGAAGTTTATTTTTCATTTTTTAATTTTGCTTCAATTTCAGGAAGCTGTTTTTTGTATTCTTCCGCATTCCAGGTAATGTTCCAGCGTTTTACATAGTCCGAAAGCGGGCCAAGTCCAACGGTTGCCCTGCGTATATCTACATTCACCGGGTCTTCAAGGGGTAAAACAAAGCTCTTCTTTGTTTCTTTATCGTAGCCGATCTGGCTTCCATAGATCTGCCGCTTGCCTTCTCCCAACGCAACCCGGTCTTCCAGCAAAGCCAACGCACTGCTGCTGGCTTTCTTATTCTTAACGGCTTCTCTCATCATTGGTAAATATTTCTGTTGGGTTTCCAGGTCGGCATGCTGTATAACCAGAAAAAGCGTTTGGTTAGCCTGGCCGCCTACTTTGTCGGCACCTACCCAGCCATACGTATCCAATATTTTGGTTACTGCTATTAAGTTCAAACTATCCTTGTACATCATGATCTTACCCAAACTGTCCACCTGTTTACTTTCATGTCCAAATTCTGTTTGTGCCGAAATAAATTGCTGCCTTATCACTTGGTCATCTTCATAAATTGCCAGTAACCTGGCTTTTAAAGGCTTATCATAATTTGCTTCTATCCTGTCTGCAGCTTTCTGCATTTCATCCAACAACTTGTTCCATTTCTCACTTTTATGTAAAGACGCCAGGTCTGTATCGGTTTTTAAATGGTTGATATTTGCCCAGCCGTTCTTTACTGCAAGGTTTAACCATTCAAAAGCGAGTTCGTTCTCTCCAAGTAAAGAGGCAGAACAGGCTGCGTTGTAAAGATCGCTTCCACTTTTCTGTTCCATTTTAAAGGCTTCTTTATACCTGTCAACAGACTTTTTATATTCTTTGCTGTTATAATGTGCCTCTGCTTCTGAAACAATGGATCTGTAGGTCTGTCCATAAGCCAGTGAACAAATGAGCAGGATGAATGTAGTGATCCTTAGTTTCATGATGATCGTTATTTTAAATTTCGCCAAGATCCGGGCCTGCGTAACTCAGGAATTGCCCCCGTGTGCCCGGCCTGGGTGCTGTAAAGGAACGGAATTTTTAAAATCACCCGGGGAAACCTTAGATAAAACGGTCAAACAGGTGACCAATGGCTGGATGTTTACAGGTGCCGGGAGGTTGTTCTGCCTGCTCAAATTACGCCAAACCAGGGGGCGTCGTTAGGCTAAAGCAGCTTTTACAGGGTTTGTTTAATAGTTGTGAACACAAATTATGTGAACATTTTTTTTGTTCACAACAAAACTGTTCACAATAAAATCGATTCATAAACTTTACCTGAATAAGATCAGTTAAAAATTAACGCTGTTGATAAAATGAGCCTTCCGGTAATGGGGCATAAGGTTCAGGGCTTGCTGCTGTGGGGGATTGTTGCTGTACCCGCCCCGGCTGCAAAACCAATTAAAGAAACGGATTTTTATTTTAAATGTAAAACCGATTAGTAAACGGTCAACCCAATAGCCAAAGTTGAACAGGGGGTAATGCCTGGTTCCCTTCCGTCCGCCCCTAACAGCAAACCTTATGCTGGCGGCAGGTTTTTTATTTAATGGATTTTGTTGATTTATACCATGCCACATCTGTCCATATCGTTTTGTCAGCAATAAATTCTTTCACTTGAGGTGTGTCGGATAAAACGTTAACTACCTCTTGAATGGAGCATTGTGTAAACCCCATTTTAGTCCAGAATTCTGATGCTTGGCGACTGAATAAGTAAAAATGTTTAATACCTTTCTTTTCTAAGTCGGTGGTTAATTTTTGGAATAGATTTTGGGCAATACCTTGCTTACGCCATTCTTGTGCTATTCCAGCCGCTCTAATGAGCGCATAATGCTGATTGAATTCGGCACCAATTGTGCCAATCATTTTCCCATCAATTTGGGTATAATAATAAAGCGAATTTTCATTAATTACAATAGAAGGTCTCAGCTTATTTTCTATAAGAAAAAGTTGTAGCGATTTTAAATCTCCCTCATGTGCTTGCCGAATAACTTGTATATTATTATCCACTTTTCTTCTTAATGATTTAAAAATACTTCCTTTAATTTAAGGGTAGCCATTAACTTGCCGCCAACTCATAAATTTATGCTATTCACCGGACCCTTGCAAAAAAATGAGTCCTTATAAATCAAAGAGCTGCTGTTATACATTTCGTATTACAGGCAGGCTGATCTGCTTGTTTTAAAACAACCTGGTACCATTCCAGCACGTAACTTTGCTGTTCAAGCAATTATCTATAACATGCTATTAAAACTTCTTCACTGGCTTGGCATTGCTGCCTGCATTGCGTTGATTGTCTCCTGCTTTTTGCCCTGGGGGTATTATGCAGATATCAACCAGACCTTCACCGGCTTTTATACCTACGGCAATCACTACGGTAAGCCGGGTAAATTTTTACTGCCAATGGGGTTATTGATATTGGTATTTATGCTGCTGCCGAAAGTGTGGGCCAAGCGGGCCAACCTTTTTATTGCCGGCCTGGCGATGGCCTATGCGGTAAAGAGTTATATTTTATTTGGTTCCTGCTATAACAATTATTGTCCGCAACGGCTCTATGGCATTTACCTGATGTTGTTTGCTGCGGTGGTTATACTGGTGGCGGCGGTTTTTCCGAGTATGAAGTTTAAGGAGGGTAAGGTTTGAGGTTTGAGGTTTGAAGTTTGGAGCTCTCATCAACATCAAACTTCAAACCACAAACAGTTCTCATTTCTTCTTCACTTCCTTTGCCCAGGCATCTTTTAATGTAACCGTTCTGTTGAATACCGGTTTATCAGCCGTGGAATCTTTATCGAGGCAGAAATATCCTTTGCGGATGAATTGATAACGGCTATCCAATGTGGCGTTCTTCAGCGAAGGTTCCACCATTGCATGGGGAATAACCTCTAAAGAATTGGGGTTGATGGTATCTTTAAAATCGCCTTCTTCTGCCAATGGATTTTCAGACGTAAAGAGGCGGTCGTACAAACGTACTTCGGCAGTAAGGGCATGGGCTGCACTTACCCAGTGAATGGTTCCTTTTACCGTGATGCTGCCGTTATCGAGCCCGCTTTTTGTTTCGGGTAAATACGTGCAATGTATTTCGGTGATGTTTCCGGCGCCGTCTTTTACAAAGCTTTCGCATTTTATAATGTAGGCGCTCTTTAAGCGTACCATGGCGCCCGGCGCCAGGCGAAACCATTTCTTTGCCGGCACTTCCATAAAATCTTCCCGTTCTATCCACAGTTCTTTGCTGAAGGGAACCAGGCGGCTTCCCATGCTTTCTTCCGGCCCGTTCTCGCTGGTCATCTCTTCGGTTTTACCGTCTTCATAATTGTCGATGATGAGTTTTACCGGGTCAAGTACGGCCATTACCCGGTTCGCTTTTTTGTTCAGGTCTTCCCGCAGGCAAAATTCAAGCAGGCTCAGGTCGATAAAATTTTCCCGCTTGGCTACGCCGATCTTGTCGCAGAAGGTACGGATGCTTTCGGCGGTATATCCTTTGCGGCGGAATGCAGAAAGCGTTGGCATGCGGGGATCGTCCCATCCGTTCACATGCCCTTCGTTCACCAGTTGCAGTAATTTTCTTTTGCTCATTACTGTATAGGTCATGTTCAGCCGGGCAAATTCGTATTGGCGTGAGGGGAATATCTCCAGCTTTTCTATCAGCCAGTCGTACAGTTCCCGGTGGGGAATGAATTCCAGTGTGCAGATGGAATGCGTGATGTTCTCAATACTGTCGCTTTGCCCGTGTGCAAAATCATACATGGGGTAGATGCACCAGGTATCGCCAGTGCGGTGATGATGGGCATGCTTGATGCGGTAGATGATGGGATCCCTCATCAGCATATTGGTATGCGCCATGTCGATCTTTGCCCGAAGCACTTTTTCTCCATCCTTGTATTTCCCTTCTTTCATTTCGGTGAAGAGGGTAAGGTTCTCTTCGATGGTTCTGCTGCGGTATTGATTGTCTTTACCGGGTTCGGTGGGTGTGCCCTTCATCGCTGCAATTTCTTCGGCGGTGGAATCGTCCACATACGCAAGGCCTTTTTTGATGAGTGTTATGGCATACGTATATAAGGTATCAAAATAATCAGAAGCGTAAAATTCGTTGGCCCAGCTGAACCCAAGCCAGCGGATATCGTCTTTAATGCTTTCAACGTATTCGGTGTCTTCGGTAACGGGGTTGGTATCGTCGAAGCGGAGGTTTGTTTTGCCGCCGTAGGTAATGCCTAAACCAAAATTGAGGCAGATGCTTTTGGCATGGCCGATGTGTAAGTAACCATTGGGTTCCGGTGGAAAGCGGGTGAGTATGCTTTTGTATTTTCCGTTCTTCAGGTCTTCTTCAATAATTTCCTCAATGAAGTTGAGGCTTTTTTCTTCGCTCATCTTGATTTATTTGAGCGGCAAATCTACGGAAAGTAGAGGTATAATGAGAAAATCCCTGAACACATAAAACTTAGGAGAGACAGTGTGCACATAGTTTTTCTATGTGCTTGCCCTGCCTGAAGCGGAGCATATTGTGGTTTAAGCAGGGTTATTTTTTTTCATTTCTTCCAGCATGGCAAGTATCTTGTCTAATTTTTCCGTTTCAATTTTATTCAGTTGCAATTGCAGGGCTTCTATTTCAAGTTTTGCTTCGTAATTGGTCTGGTAATCTTCCTGTGCCTGCATCCGGTCACGTTCACCCTGCCTGTTCTGGCTCATCATGATGATGGGAGCAGCATAGGCTGCCTGGGTAGAGAAGATGAGGTTAAGCAGGATGAACGGGTAGGGGTCCCACTGGCGTATGTATCCTACCACATTCAGCAACATCCACATAACTACAAAGGCTGATTGCCAGATGATGAATTTCCAGGAGCCCATCCCGGCTGCTACAGAATCAGCGAACCGTTGCCCAACGGTTAAGGATTCGGTGTGTTTATCGAGCCATGTTTTTGGAGACATTTTATTTGGTTTATTGGTTAAATTAAAAAGCCTTTTTATTATGCACTATAAAAGTAAATAATAAAAAGGCTCTGAAGAATAAGAAATGCTGAATAAGGAACAAGGAATGCCGAAGTCAGATATCTTTCATCGTTCAACATTCCTTGTTCGATATTCTTTAGGCTCTGCCCATACGTTTCAGATGCGATGCATGCGAAACGATGGCATGCCGCATCTTGCGGTATTCAATATATTTTATGCCGTACTCTTCGCAGGTTTGTTTAATGATCTTGCTGATGGCAGGGTAGTGGATGTGAGAAATCTTCGGGAAGAGGTGATGCTCTATCTGGAAATTCAATCCGCCTACCAGCCAGGAAATGAGTTTATTCCTGGTCGCAAAGTTTGCCGTGGTCTCTACCTGGTGGATGGCCCATTCGTTCTCAATTTTATTGATGTCTTCGGAAGGAACCGGGAAAGCGGTTTCTTCAACGGTATGTGCCAGTTGAAAAACAATGCTTAAAATAAATCCTGCCGACATGGCGATGATAAGAAAACCAACCAGCCAGGGCAGAAAGCCTACCATATAAATGGGAAGAACGATCATCATAAATGCATACCCGATCTTGGCGATCCAGAAAGCAAAGTGTTCGAAGATGCTCATCTTTTTAATGGGCACTACTCCTACTTTGCGGCTGAAATATTTACGGTAGTCGGATTCAAACACCCAAACAAGCAGCAGGAGGGTGTAGAGGAACCATACATAGATGTGCTGAAAACGATGAATGAAATATTTCTTCTGCGTGGTACACATGCGCAGCATGGGTTTTATTTCAATGTCATCATCCACGCCGTCGATATTGGTGTAGGTATGATGAATGATGTTGTGTTTGTTGTTCCACATGATGGCGCTGGCGCCCAGGGCATTCACTGAAAATGCCGCAATGTAATTCCAGAATTTGCTTTTGCTGAAACTGCCATGACCGCCATCGTGCATTACATTAAAACCTATTCCTGCGGTTAATCCACCCATCATCAGGCATTCGAGGAGTGCCAGCCAGGTGGGCGGCGTAAAGAAGAGTACATGCACATACAGGGCCACATAAACAGACCAGAATAGAACGGCTTTGAAATAAAGCCCGAAGTTGCCGGTCATTGATTTCCTGGTTTCGGTAAAATAGTCATTCACCCTTTTTTTTAATTCCTGGTGAAAATTAGAACCCTTGTTGTTTAGGAATTTGGGGGCCGATGTAGTGGTCATTGAATTTAATGTTTACGTATTATGTTTTATTAAGGCATCAAAGTTTTTCAGCCCTATCTTTTTTTCTGAAATGAATCCTTCTGCATATTTCACCCCGATCATTTTACCGAACCACTTGTGCCGGTAGATCACACTGTCTAAAAAATCGGGTGTGGATATATAGGTTGCAGGCCCTTCTGCATCTCCTGTATGAAACTGTGTTTTGTATGCTTTTATTGCCTCGATCTTTTGCTCAAATACCTCCGATATATCAATCACAAAATCGGGCTGCAGCATCCTGTCCTGAATATAGCTAAAAACATACTTGGGCCGCCAGGCTGTTTGAGGTTTGCCGTTGAGTTCCGTGCTGATCTTCATCAAGCCCGAAAGAAAGGCGGCATCCCGTATCAGTTTTGAAGAACGGCCGTGATCGGGATGGCGGTCTTCAATGGCGTTGCAAAGAACTATTTCGGGCTGGTAAGCCCTTATTGCCGAAATGATCTTCCGTTGGTGGGCTTCGTCATTCTGAAAGAATCCATCGGCCATGCCCAGGTTCTCCCTGATATCCACACCCAGTATCATAGCGGCATCGGCGGCTTCCTGCAAACGGGTTTGAGCGGTTCCCCTGGTACCAAGTTCTCCTTGTGTGAGGTCAACAATTCCGGTCTTTTTCCCGTTCTTTTTTTCTACCAGCAATACTCCGGAACAACTCAGTTCCACATCATCGGGGTGTACGCCAAAAGCGAGTAAGTCTAACTTCATGAGTGCCTGGAAAATTTCTGGATGCAATTTAGCTCATTTAACCGTTAAACTTGTAGTATCAGGTTGATAATTGCGTCAATTGTGGGGTTATTAACAGTAAAAGGCCATAAGTGAGGAATTAATGACAAAGAAATAGTGTGTGGCCACGAATAACACAGCAATAACCACAAATCTCAGCGTGCAATGTTCGTGTAAATTCGTGCTATCCGTGGCTAAGTAAATTGAGGATTCAGGCCGCTGGAGCGTTCCGATCCGGTGGGTTCAGGCCGCTGGAGCGTCCCGACCCGGGTTACATCTGCTTAATGGGTCCGCCGGGAACATAGTTGTATCCATAGCTGCGGCAAACTTCCTGTACAAATCGTTCGATCTGTATGTCTTCGCCGGCTGCATCATAAGGCTGTTTGAGGTTGCTGCTGAAGAAGAAAGCAACGGTTTGATAGAAACGGGCCGTTAATCCGCCTTTGTATTCTTTTATTATCTCGTAGCAGTTGTTTCCCGATTCCCGGTTGATCAGTTTCATCAGCACTTTTCCCTGGTAAATGGAGAGGTTGGTAAGGGGATCGGAAAACTCTTTCTTGAGTTCCTTCTCTCTGGACTTTATATATCTTCTTCTTTCTCCTTTATCGGTAATGCCTTCCAGGTGATTATTGATATCATTCAATACAGCACCCGCTTTTATAGCATAGGGGTAACAAACATATACGGCATTGCGCAACCGGTTGTATTGTGCATACGGAGATGATTTTCCCGGCGGGTATTTGGCATAAAGGAATACATAACCCAGGGTTTTGGATTCGATGGTATCGCCATTGTACACAATGGCTTCTACGGTAATGGTATCGTTGATGCCAAGCTGCTGTGCCTGCAACCTATTGCTTTTTGCTGCCAGTATAAATACCAGCAGCAGGGTACAGATCTTTATATGTGAAACATGCTTTAGCACGGGTAATGTAAATTTACAGATCAAACCACTATTT
>ERZ795044.2831-NODE-2831-length-14895-cov-6.444474_pt1 | contig 14895 bp, 16 predicted proteins | sample MGYA00375128_ERZ795044 | MGnify/ENA primary metagenome ERZ795044 (study PRJEB30173, sample SAMN05720213) | anaerobic digester metagenome | isolation source: active sludge of municipal wastewater-treating anaerobic digesters | place: USA | collected 2014-12-22 ... | reverse complement strand
CGAGGCGTCGACCAGATCGCGATAGGCATGCCAGCTGGCATGCCCGAGCATGGGGATGACGAAGACCAGGCCGATCAGCAGCGAGCCCAGTCCGAGCAGGGTGAATCCCATGATCAGCGCCGCCCACAGGGCCATCGGCGCGGGATTGACGAGCACCGCCTGCCAGCTGGTCAACACAGCCTGCATCATGTTGGCGCGGCGGTCCAGCAGCAGTGGCATGGCCACCACGCTGGAGGCGAACATGGGTGCGGCCATGACCCCTCCCATGGCAAGCCAGAGCTCGAACAGGTAGCTGTGGGGCGCAAGCACCACGTACCGGATGAAGTCCATGGGGCCCTGGATGGGCTGCGGCGCCAGCAGCGTGATCAGCGCGGCCGAGGTCAGCACCCATCCGGTCCCGGCCAGGGCCAAAAGGATGCCGAAACGCACCAGACACCAGTAGCCGCCGGCTTCGCTGCGCCGGGCGTGCTGCCAGCTGGTCCAGGTGCGCACCAGCAACGCGACGCCGACAGGCTCGTTGCGTTCCAGCGCGCGGCTCATGGCATACAGACTGGTGGCCAGCACAGGCGCGATCACCAGAAACCCCGAGAATGCGCCGGCCAGCAACCAGAACCGGTCGCGGGCGATCAGAACCAGTGCAGCGCCGAACAGGGCCAGAACGGCGCCGTGGGCAAAGCTCAGCCAGCCACAGCGCGCCATGTCTCGCCACGCCAGGGCCAGCCAATGAAGGGGCTGGCCGAAAGCGATCTCGCGAACAGCGGGCAAGGCCAGCGACAAGGGTGTTGGGGGTGGGGTGGGATGGGGCACGGCACCGCGGAGCTTAGCGGCGCCACCCCGCCGGGCACTTGATCTGCATCAAGTTCCCGGCCGCCCGGTGGGCTGGGGGCACGTGGCCCTAAGTCGTTCAGTTCTTGGCAGGGCCCGGGCCATAGCCCATGCCGGGGCCCATACCCATACCTGGGCCCATGCCAGGGCCGTGTCCCCGGCCCGGGCCGTACCCGCCACGTCCGCCGTGCATTCCGCCACGCATCATGTGCAGGGTTTCGGTGTCGAAGGTCTTTTTCTGCTCGGACGAAAGCACCGTATAGAAGGCCTTGGTGGCGTCGCCACGCTTGGTCATTTCGGCATTGCGCTGGGCTTTGAAGGCCTGCATCTTGTCGATTCGCTCGGGCGTGGTGAGCTTTTCCATTTCGGCGCGGAACTGTGCGCGATCGGCAGCCATCCGCGCCGGGGGTTGCATGGCCGCGGCAAAGGTGGTCCAGGCGCTTTCCTGGGCGGCACTCAGCTGCAGCTTGGCCTTCAGTGCTGCCATGACCTTGCCGTGGCGTTCGGCGCGATAGGCCTCGAACTTGGCGGGGTCGCCTTGTGCCATGCGACCCATGCCGGGGCCGCCCGGGCCGGGTGCGGGCGCGCCAGCCGGCGCTTGCGCGTAGGCTGTGGCGCCAAAAGCGGTGATCAGGCTGGCGATCAACAGGTGTTTGTAAGCGTGTTTCATTTGGGCTTCCTTTCTGAGAAGACGCCTGAGGAACGAGTTGTCGATCAGGTTGGAAGCCAGTGTGCGCCGGTCATGTATCGCAAGCATTGCGCTGCGATAAGAGTATGTAAAGTTGGGATGTCCCCGCCTGTCCGGCGCCGGCGACCGGACGGGGTTGCGCTCAGGGGCGGCGGGCGGTCGGCACGAAAGGTGCGCGACCCGCGATATGGCGGAAGATGATGCGGCCCTTCGTGAGGTCGTAGGGCGAGAGTTCCAGCGACACCTTGTCACCGGCGAGGATGCGGATGTGGTTCTTGCGCATCTTGCCCGCGGTGTAGGCGATCAGCTGGTGACCGTTGTCCAGCGTGACGCGAAAACGCGAGTCCGGCAGCACTTCGTTCACCAGACCGCTCATCTCAATCAGTTCTTCCTTGGCCATCGCCATTACTCCTGCAAGCTGTGAATACGAACACCAGGGATGCCGGAGCGGGCGTGGCGCACGGGCGGCTCTCGCAGCGGCCATGCAGACCGGGGCGCAACGGCCCCCACCATCCGGCACCTTCTGGGGTGCACGGTTCACACTGGGCAATCCGGGCTTTGGACTGTGCTGCGCCTGGCGTCCAGGCGAGAAAGAATGAAAACTTCTTGTTGAAGGCGAAGTGTGAACGCAACCAAGAATTATAGCGAGGCATGACCTCTGCAGTAGGGCTGCGCCCCTATGCCGTGGCCCGGATCAGACGAAACGACCGGCCTGGAAGTCCTCCACCGCCTGCATGAGTTCGTGTCGGGTGTTCATGACGAACGGGCCATACTGGGCGATCGGTTCGCGCAGCGGCCGCCCGGCAATCAGCAAGGCGCGGGCCGCAGCGCTGGCACGAAGCGTCACGCCGTCGCCCTCGTTGGCGAGGATGGCCATGCGGTGCTGTGGCAGGTGCGTGGCGCTGCCCTGGGTGTCCACCACCTCCACCGTGCCGCGATAAACGTAGATGAATGCGTTGTGGTCGGAAGCGAGGTGCTGGCTGAAGCTGGCGGTACCCGCGTGGAAATGAAGATCGAGGTACAGCGGATCGGTCGGCCAGGCGCTGGCCGGGCGGCGCATCGAGCCCGCCACCGGGCCCTGCGGGCTCACGCTCTCGCCGGCGATCACGCGCACGGTGACGCCCTCGGCGGTCTGGAACTCGGGGATGTCGGCGCTCTGGATGTCGCGGTACCACGGCGCGCAGAGTTTGTCTTTGCCGGGCAGGTTCAGCCAGAGCTGAAAGCCCTCCATCACACCTTCTTCCTGCTCGGGCATTTCGCTGTGGACCAGGCCGCGCCCGGCGGTCATCCACTGCACGCCGCCGTTCTGCAGCAGGCCTTCGTGGCCGGCACTGTCCTTGTGGCGCATGCGCCCAGCGATCATGTAGGTCACGGTCTCGAAACCGCGATGCGGGTGGTCCGGGAAGCCGGCCCCATAGTCCTTGGGGTCGTCGCTGCCGAAGTGGTCCAGCATCAGGAAGGGGTCCAGCCGCTGCTGCAGGTCGGGCGTGAGCACGCGCACGAGCTTGACGCCCGCGCCATCGCGCGTGGGCTGGCCGGTGATCAGCCGCTCCACGCGGCGCGGCTGAGTGACGGGAGCGGTGGCGGTGGTCGGGTTCATTGCCGAATTACACCGCACCGCGGCCGCCCCTGTCGGCGGGCGGGTTTCAGTCGGCCGTCAGGCCTTGTTCTTCATCGCGCAGGTGTTGAAACCGAAGATGGCATAGGGTGGGCACCAGCCAAGGGCACCAGTGGCCAGCAGCACGATGCCGAGCCAGCCCCACCAACCGACGGTGCCGGTGGCGGCCAGGCCGATGAGCACCAGGCCGACCACGATGCGCAGGATGCGGTCAATGCCGCCGACGTTCTGGGTCATGAAAAGCTCCTTCAAGCAAATTGAAGAATGGATTGAACCGCAGCCAGCCTACTCCAGTCTGTGACACAAGTCACGCAGCCGCCTGGCGCGCGGGCATCAGGCCTGCAAGGCCGCGGCCATGGTGCGCAAGGCCGCACTGTCAATGATGTGGATGTGTTCACGCGCCAGTTCCACCCAGCCCTCACGCTCGAAACGGCGCAGCAACCGCGTGACGATTTCGCGCACGGTACCCAGCTCGTCGGCCAGCTGCTGGTGCGTGATGCCGATGTCCTGGCCACGGCCGAGCAGGGCGGCCGCCAACCGCTGGTCCAGCTTGCGGAAGGCCACTGCGTCGATCAGCCCGGTCAGGTCGGCCATGCGCTCGGCAAACAGGCCGAGCACCTCGTTGCGGAAGGCGGGCGCCTCCAGCCACTGGTTGAAGACGGGCGGTGGAATCAGCAACAGCGTGCTGGGGCGGGTCGCGACACCACTGGCGGAAAGCGGTTGGCTGCGGAACAGGCAGGCGCTGGAGACGAGGCACAGCTCGCCGGGCACCACCCGGTACAGCTCGAGCGAGCGCCCGTCGCCGGAGTGGCGCGAGACCTTGACCTCGCCTTCGAGGACCAGCGGAAAGCCCCGGCACGGCGCGTTCTCGCTGAACAGTTCGGTGCCGGCGGGCACCTGGATCGGCGCGATGCCGCTGCCCGGCGCGTCGGGATGCGGGCTGCAATGCGCCAGGGCCGGATACAGGTCGGCGTAGCGAGGAGGCGCGGCGTTCATGGCGCGAGTCTAGCGCCGCGGCTCAATGGCAGTGTGGTCCCGGCGTGCCGGCCAGGTCGTCCAGGATCGGGCAGTCGGGCCGGCTGTCGCCGTGGCAGCTGGCCAGCAGGGCCTGCAGCGAGCGCTGCATGGCCTGCATGGACTCGATGCGCTGAGCCAGTTCGTCCACGTGGCGCTGGGCGATGCGCTTGACGCTGGCGCTGGCGCGGCGGCGGTTGCGCCACAGGTCGACCAGTTCAGCGATCTCGGCCATGGAAAAGCCCAGGTCACGGGCGCGCTTGATGAAGCGCAGCGTGTGCACGTCGGCCTCGGTGTACTGGCGGTAGCCGCTGTCGGTGCGCGCCACGCGGCCCAGCAGATCGAGCGACTCGTAGTGGCGCAGCATCTTCGCCGAAATGCCGGACAGCGCAGCGGCCTGGCCGATGTTCACCGGAAATGCGGTGCCTTCCAGATCGGGCGGGGCCATCCGCGGCGCCGGTCGGTGGACCTTATGCGGCGACGGCATAGCCCTCTTCGGCAATTGCGTGGGCCAGGGCCTCGCGTGGCTGGACGGACTCGACCTGCACCCGGTTCTGGGTGCGGTCGATGGCAACTTCGGCTTGCGGGTCCAGCTGCTTGATTGCGCGCTTGACAGCCATCTCGCAGTGGCCGCAGGTCATACCGGTGACGGTGAAAGTCTGGTTCATGAGGAATGCTCCTGGTTGCAATGAAAGCCACAGTCTGAACCTTTCCACGGTGGCAAGGTCAAGCGGTGAAATGGTCGACGGGGGTCAGGGGCCGGTGCGAAGGGTGTATTTTTGGCAATTTTCGGCCCTTCCCAGCGTGAAATGGTCATGATGCGCTATGGTTTTGAAAGTACTCTGACAGGCACTTGACCTTGCCATCGTGGGAAGGACTACGCTTCGCACCATGAACACGCCTGAAACCACTTCGCCCTCGATCGATATCGGCATCGGCGGCATGACCTGCGCGTCCTGCTCGTCCCGGGTCGAGCGCGCGCTGAAGAAAGTGCCCGGCGTGCAGGAGGCCACCGTCAACCTGGCCACCGAGTCCGCGCGCATCACCTTCGCCGCGGGCGAGCAGATGGAGGCGCGCCTGCGCCGGGCGGTGCGCGATGCCGGCTACGAGCCGCGCACGCCGGCGCAGATGGACGCGGCGGACGACGCTTCGCCCTGGGCCGGATTCGCCCCGGTGGCGATCGGACTGGTGTTGTCGGCCCCGCTGGTGCTGCCGATGCTCGGCGACCTGTTCGGGCAGCACTGGATGCTGCCGGCCTGGGTGCAGTTCATGCTCGCCACGCCGGTGCAGTTCATCCTGGGCGCGCGCTTTTACAAGGCCGGATGGCACGCTTTGCTGGCCCTGACCGGCAACATGGACCTGCTGGTGGCCATTGGCACGACGGCGGGCTGGGCGCTTTCGATGTGGCTCTGGCTGACGGCCGCCCCCGGCACTTCGCCTCACCTGTATTTCGAGGGCTCGGCGGTGGTGGTGACGCTGGTGCTGCTGGGCAAGTTCCTGGAAGCCCGCGCGAAGCGCCAGACCACCACGGCGATCCGCGCGCTGCATGCCCTGAGGCCGGACGTGGCGCACCTGATAGGGCTCGACGGCGAGGTCGATGTGCCGGTGGCCGAAGTGCTGGTGGGAGACCGCATCGTCGTCAAGCCCGGCGAGCGCTTTCCTGTGGACGGCGCGCTGCTTGAAGGCCAGACGCAGGTGGACGAGTCCATGCTGACCGGCGAGCCGCTGCCGGTGCCGCGCGAGCCGGGCGACAGGTTGACGGGTGGCTCGATCAACGGCGAGGGCCGGGTGGTGCTGCAAGTGACGGCGGTGGGCAGCGAAACGGTGCTGTCGCGCATCATCCGGCTGGTCGAGGACGCGCAGGCCGCCAAGGCGCCTATCCAGCGTCTGGTGGACCAGGTGGCGGCGGTGTTCGTGCCGGTGGTGCTGGTGGTGGCGCTGGCGACCTTGCTGACCTGGCTGTGGTGGGCCGGCGCGCCATTCGAGACGGCGGTGATCCACGCGGTGGCCGTGCTGGTGATTGCCTGCCCGTGCGCACTGGGGCTGGCCACGCCGGCCGCGATCATGGCCGGCACGGGTGTGGCGGCGAAGCACGGCATCCTGATCAAGGACGCGCAAGCGCTGGAACTGGCCCACAAGGTGGACATCGTGGCCTTCGACAAGACCGGCACCCTGACGCTGGGCAGGCCGCTGCTGACCGCGCTGGTTTCCATCGAAGGCGCCGACAAGGACGCGCTGCTCAAGGCCGCCGCCAGCCTGCAGAGCGGCAGTGAACACCCGCTGGCGCGTGCCGTGGTGGCGGCTGCGAAAGCCAAAGGGATGGAGTTTGACTCACCCGACAACGTGCGCGCGGTGCCCGGACGCGGCAGTGAAGGCGAGGTCGGTGTGCGCAGCGTTCTGATTGGCAGCCTGCGCTGGATGGAGGAACTCGGCGTGGCGCTGGGGCCGCTGGCCGCGCGGGCCGCCGAACTGCAGCAGCAGGGCGCGACGGTGTCGGCCATGGCCGAACGCACCACGGCGGGCCTCACGCTTCGTGCACTGATGGCGTTTGGCGACGAGCCAAAGCCCGGGGCTCAGGCGGCGCTGGCTGCGCTGCGTGCCCGCGGCATCAAACCGGTGATGATCTCCGGGGACAACCGGGGCGCGGCCGAGGCCATGGCGCGCCGGCTCGGTCTTCGGCCCGAGGACGGCGAGGTGATGGCCGAGGTGCTGCCCGGCGACAAGGCAGCGCTGGTGGCAAAGCTGAAGCAGGGAGGAAAGACGGTTGCGATGGTCGGGGATGGCGTGAACGATGCACCAGCACTGGTGGCGGCTGACGTCGGCCTGGCCATGGGCAACGGGACCGATGTGGCCATGCACGCGGCGGGCATCACGCTCATGCGCGGCGACGTGGGGCTGGTGGCGGCGGCGCTGGACATCTCGGACCGCACCGTGGCCAAGATCCGCCAGAACCTGTTCTGGGCCTTTGCCTACAACGTGGCCGGCATCCCGCTCGCCGCGCTGGGCTACCTGAACCCGGTGGTCGCTGGTGCCGCGATGGCGCTGAGTTCGGTCAGCGTGATGAGCAATGCCTTGCTGCTCAAGCGTTGGCGGCCGCCGGTGTGCGCGGACCGGCAGCTGCCGGGAGCGGGCTAGAACCGAAGTTCTTGACCTGAATCATGGCGGTTGGGCGGATTGACAGGCATTCTGAATACACTCGGCACCAGATATTGAGGAGACCGCCATGAAACACACCAGCCTTCAGATCATCCGGGACGAGCATGCCTCTCTCGCGGCCATGTTGCAATCGATGCGGATGATGGTGGATCGTGGTCCGGCCGACAACGCCGAGAATTTCTTCGACGTGATGCGTGCGATGCTGTTCTACATCGACGAGTTTCCCGAGCGTCTGCACCATCCGAAAGAGTCCAACCTGCTGTTCCCGCGCGTCGCGAAGGCGGTGCCGCATGTGATGGGCACGGTGGACCGGCTGGAGCGGGACCACATGCACAGCGAGAAGTCGGTGCGCGACGTGCAGCACCTGCTGCTGTCGTGGGAATTGCTGGGCGACTCGCGACGGCAGGCGTTCACCGATGCGTTCAAACAGTATGTCGACGCCTACCTTGAGCACATGCGGCTCGAAGAAGAGGTGATCCTGCCCGAGGCCGAGAAAGTGCTGACCGAGGATGACTGGAGAGAACTGGACGCCGCGTTCGAGACCAACTGCGATCCGCTGACCGGCAAATACCCGCCCGACCCGGCCTACGACCGCCTGTTCACGCGCATCGTGATGCGCGCGCCGGCGCCGATCGGCCTGGGCAGCTAGCAGCCTGCGCTCAGTCGGCCAGCGTCGGGTAGTCGGTGTAGCCCTTTTCGCCGCCGCCATAGAAGGTGGCGCGGTCGGGCTTGTTGAACGGTCCGCCGCGCCGCAGGCGCAGCACCAGATCCGGATTGGCGATGAAGGGCCTGCCAAAGGCCACCAGATCGGCGCCGTTCTCCAGCGCCTTTTCGGCCATTGGGCCGTCGTAACCGTTGTTGACCATCCAGGCCCCGTTGCCGCCGGCCTTGCGCCAGGTCTGGCGCAGGGCGGCATAGTCGAACGGCCGGTCCTCAATGTCGCGCGGACCGCCGGTGGAGCCTTCGATGACATGCAGGTAGGCCAGGTTCAGCGGAGCCAGATGCCGCACCACGTATTCGAACAGCGGCTGCGGGTGGGCGTCAATGACGTCGTTGGCGGGCGTGACCGGTGACAGGCGGATGCCGGTGCGATCGCCACCGATGGTGTCCGCCACGCCGCGCGTGACTTCCAGCAACAGGCGGGCCCGGTTGGGGATGCTGCCGCCATAGTCGTCGCTGCGGTGGTTGGAGCCGGTCTTCAGGAACTGGTCGATCAGGTAACCGTTCGCGGCATGGATTTCCACCCCGTCGAAGCCGGCCGCAATCGCGTTGCGCGCCGCATGGCGGTAGTCCTGCACGATGCCGGGGATTTCTCCCGCGTCCAGGGCGCGCGGCTCGGACGTGTCGGTGAAGGTGGGCACACCGTCCGTGATCAGCACGGTCTTGGTCCTGGCGCGGATCGCCGAGGGTGCGACCGGCGCCTGCCCGTGAGGCTGCAGCGAGGTGTGGGAGACGCGCCCGACGTGCCAGAGCTGGACCACGATCTTGCCGTCGGCCTCATGCACGGCATCGGTGATGCGTTTCCAGCCGTCGAGCTGCTCGGTGCCGTACAAGCCGGGCACATCGGCATAGCCCTGGCCCTGCGGGCTGATGGCGGCCGCCTCGGTGATCAGCAGGCCGGCGCTGGCGCGCTGGCGATAGTAGGTGGCCATCAGCGACGTGGGGATGGCATCTGGCGCGCGGTTGCGCGTCAGGGGCGCCATCACGATGCGGTTGGCCAGCGACAGCGCGCCGGCAGTCAATGGGGTGAAGAGTGGGGACATCTTGGGGACCAGGGTTCGAAGGGGGACCGAAACGCCGAGGGTACACAGTTTTCCCGTGCAGACGGCAGAATGGGCGTCACATGACGGACTCGACCCTGCTTCCCCGGGATCCGCAGGCGGGCCGCACGCGGTCGCTGCTGGGCCTGGCACTGGCGCTTTCTTTGGGTGCTGCGGTGTCGCTCGGCATCACCCGGTTTGCCTATGGGCTGCTGTTGCCGGCGATGCGCGCCGACCTGGGCTGGAGCTACACGTTGGCCGGCGCGATGAACACGGTGAACGCGCTGGGCTACCTGGGCGGCGCCCTGCTGGTGCCGCGGCTGTTGCGCCGCGTCAAGCCGGCGGCGCTGTTGGTGTGGGGCGCGCTGGCGGCCAGCGTGTTCATGGGCCTGAGCGGGTTTTTTGTCGAGGCCGCCCCCTTGCTGGCGCAGCGGCTGCTGGCAGGGTTTGCGAGCGCGCTGGTGTTTGTGTCCGGTGGGCTGCTGGCGGCGCGGCTGGCGGCGCTGGAGCCCTCTCGCGCAGGTTTGCTGATCGGGCTACTACAGCGGCACAGGGTGGGGGATTCTGGTGTCAGCCTTGCTGGTGCCTGCGGCGCTGCAAGCCGCGATAGGCGTGCCGCACGGCTGGTCCTGGGCCTGGTGGGCACTGGCGGGCGTGTGCCTGCTGGCCAGCTTCGTGCTCGGCCGCTCGGCCAGATTGCTACAGCAACAGGAGCATAAAACGGCCACTGGACGCTGGGATCATACGATTTCAGGCTTGAAACCGGTGTTCCGGTGGCGTCCGCTGGGTTTTGCGCTGGCCGGATACGGCCTGTTCGGGGTGGGCTACATCGGCTACATGACCTTTGTGGTGGCGCTGCTGCGCGAGCAAGGCGTCGGCGGTGGCGCCGTGACCTTCTTCTATGCGCTGCTGGGCCTTGCCGTGGTGGCCTCGTCGCGCATCTGGGCGGCTCTGCTGGACCGTGCGCGCGGCGGTGGGGCGTTGGCCGCGCTCAACGCCTTACTGGGCGTCGCCACCCTCGCTCCGGCCCTGACCTCGGCATGGCCGGTGGTGCTGGGCTCCGGCGTGTTGTTCGGTGCGGTGTTTCTGTCGGTGGTGGCGTCGACCACGGCATTGGTGCGCCACAACCTGCCCGCGGCACTGTGGCCGGCGGGCATCAGCGCCTTCACGATCGTGTTTGCGGGCGGCCAGATCGTCGGGCCGACGTTGGTGGGCTGGATCGCCGATGGTCCGGGCGGACTGGGCCGCGGGCTGGTGTTTTCAGCCGGTGCCCTGTGGCTGGGGGCGGCGCTGGCCGCGCTTCAGAAGCCGCTGGCGCGTTCGGACTCCGCGCACTGAGCCGGATGCCGGCGGTCAGGTTCAGCGAACCACGAGCACCGGGCGGGTGGACAAGGCCACCACCTTGCCGGCGACGCTTCCGAGCATCAGTTTCTGCACGCCGCTGCGGCCGTGCGAGCCAATGACGATCAGGTCCACCGCAAGTTCATCGGCCAGTTCGACGATGCCACGCGCGGGCTGCATGTTTTCCACCAGTTGGGCCTGGAACTGCACGCCCACGGCGGCGGCCTGGTCGCCCAGTGCGATGAAGACCTTGGTCGAGGCCTCCTGCGCGGCGCTCATGTAGGACTGGAAGGCCATCGGGTTGACCTCACCGATGCCAATGTACGGATAGGGATCGACCACGTAGGCGGCGGTGACATGGGCCCCATGGACGCGGGCGAGTTCCAAGGCCTTCTTGGCGGCGTGTTCGGCGCTGGCGGAGCCATCGGTTGCCAGAAGGATGTGCTTGAACATGGAGATACCTCTTTCGACAAGGACTGTTGAATGGGGAGGATTCTGCGCCGATGGTCGGCGGCGGTCTTGATTTGGGTCAAGTGACAGGCCGGGTGGAGCCTTTGCTCTGGGGCGTCAGGTCTTGTAGCTGGCGTCGGTGCGGTCCAGTTTTCGGATCAGCGAGGGCCAGACGAAGGCGCCGCCGAGACCGCCGGTCTGCACCCGCATGGCCTCGGCCACGCCCTGGACGATGGCCGGGTTGACCGCCGTCAGGCTGTCCATGCCGCTCTGGCCGGCCAGCGCGTCGACCTGGATGCGGCAGGTGTTCTCGAACGTGAACATGCTCAGGAAGGCGTCGGCAATTGTGCGGCCCACGGTCAGCAGCCCGTGGTTGCGCAGGACCAGGAAGTTGGCGCTGCCCAGGTCGGCCTGCAGGCGCGGTTTTTCCTCGTCGCGGAAGGCCACGCCCTCGTAGTCGTGGTAGGCCAGCGAGCCCAGCACGAAGGTGCTCTGCTGGCTGATCGGCAGAATGCCGTGCTTCTGCGCGCTGACGGCCACGCCGGCTCGGGTGTGGGTGTGCAGCACGCAGCCGGCTTCGGGCCGCGCCTCGTGCACCGCGCTATGGATCACGAAGCCGGCCGGGTTCACCGGGAACGGCGTGTCGTGCAGCTTGTTGCAGGCCATGTCCACCTTGACCAGGCTGGACGCCGTGATCTCGTCGAACATCAGGCCGTAGGGATTGATCAGGAAATGGTGGTCGTCGCCGGAGACCGACTCCGGCAGCTTGGCGCTGATGTGGGTGAAGACCAGGTCGCTCCAGCCATACAGCGCCACCAGGCGGTAGCAGGCCGCGAGGTCGCAGCGCAATGCCCACTCTTCAGGGCTGACGATGTCTTTCAGGGAAGGGATGTGCATGGATTCTCCGAGGACAAAACGGGCATCAGACCCGCGTTTCAGTGGACGGCCCGTCGCATCTGGGACGCCGTGCGGTACTCGCTGGGGCTGACGCCCGTGTGCTCGCGGAACACCCGGCTGAAGTGCGACAGGTTGTTGAAGCCCCAGGACAAGGCGATGTCGGTGATGGCGCGGGCGTCCTGCGCGTCATGGCGCAGGTCGCGGATGCAGGCGTCCAGGCGCAGGCGAAGAATGGTGCTGGCCAAGGTTTCGTCGCCATCGGCGAAGGCGTTGTGCAGGTGGCGTTTGCTGCAGTTGAGCGCCTGCGCGATGCGGTCGATGGAGAGCTGGGGGTCGCGCAGGTTTCGGGCCACATAGGTGAGGATGCGGTCTTTCAGGGCCTCGCGCTGGGTCACGGCCGTGGCCTGTCCGGCCAGTTCCAGCAGCGACAGGCGAACCAGCTGCATGATGAGCTCGCCCGCGCCACGCGCCGCGTCCTCGCTCATGTTGGGCAGTTCCTGCCAGGTGCTGCGCATGGTGTCCAGCGCCACGCGCGAAATGCCGCGTGCGGCGCCAACCTGGCGCGCCATCAATTCATCGAGCTTCACACCGCGTTCGGCCATCTGCTCCTTGGGCAGCATGACGATCAGGTGCTCCACGTGCTCCGGGTTGGCGATGGCGTAACTGCCGGTGGTGTCGTAAATCACCCAGCCGCCTGATCGCGCGCCGGCCTGGCGGCTGTGCTGCTCCACACTGGCCGAGCCCTGCCAGGGCGCCACGATCTTCAGGTAGCCGGTTTCACTGCCGCGCGCCATATGGGGCGTGCGCAGCACGCGGTGCCGGTTGGCTTCGAGCCGCGTCAGGATCACGTCGCCCGCGCGCGAAGAGGCCATGTGGCCGTCGAAATCGGTGTCTCCGTAGAGGTCGGAGTCCAGACCGCCGAAATGCCGGTACACCCACTCGCGCCACTGCGGCGCGCGGTCGCGTGGCGTGAGATCGTCGGTGCTGAGGACCGTGGACGCAGTCATGCGGGGCTCCATGGCGTGGGGGACTGTGGGCGGATTATGGGCGTGGCGCGCGCGGTGTGCCGATCAATGGATTTAGGGATAACCCGCAACGCAGTGCGCGCGCAGTCAAGCATTCTGTGCACGGGAAACACAGCGCCGGTTGGGGGCACTGCCTAGCATGGAGGCACCAGAGATCGCCATTGGCGCAACACCAGGAGACACGAGATGGTTCATCCGACACGACGGCAATTGATCAAGGGCGCGGCTGCCACGGTGGGAGCGATGTCCATCGCGCCCGGGCTGATGGCGCAGGCCGCGCCGGTGCGCGTGGGCTATGCCATTGCCCGCACCGGGCCCTGGACGGGCGGCGCCCAGGTGAGTCAGGAGCCGAATTACCTGCTGTGGGCCGAACAGCAGAATGCTGCGGGCGGTTTGAGCGTCAAGGGCGTCAAGCGGCCGATTGAACTGATCAGTTCGGACGACCGAAGCGACGTCGAAACCTGCGTGCGTTCCTACGAGAAGCTCATGGGCTCGGACAAGGTGGATCTGGTCCTGCCGCCCTGGGGCAGCAATGCCAACTTTGCGGTGGCGCCGCTGGCGAACCGTTTCCAGTACCCCCTGCTGGCACCCACCGCGTTGTCACGGCGTCTGGTCGAGATGAAGCTGCCCTATTTCTTCCTGCTGCTGCAGCAACCCAAGGCGATGTGCGATGCATTGGTGGACATGCTCAAGGCCAACAAGGTCAAGAGCGTGGCGCTGATCTATGTGGATGACCTGTTTGGCCTGGAGAACTTCGCGGCATTCAAGGTCGCGCTGCAGGGTTCGGGGATCAGCCTGGTCGAAGACAAGAGCTACCCCGGCGGCGTGAAGGACCTGTCTCCGGTACTGCGCTCGATGAAGGACAAGAACCCGGACGCCTTTGTCGGCTTCACCTACCCGCCGGACACGATCCTGGCCAGCAAGCAGGCCAAGGAAGTCGGATTCAACCCGAAGTTCTTCTACGCGTCGGTGGGCACGGCCTTCCAGCTTTACAAGAACGTCATGACGCCGGCCGGCGCCGAAGGCGTGTTGGGCATGGGGTCGTGGAACAGCAAGACCAGCCCGGGCGCCAAGGCGTATTTCGATGCGCACACCAAGAAGTTCGGCGGCAAGGAGCCGGATCGCTGGGCCAGCGGCGCCTGCTGGGCGGGGCTGGAGATTCTGACGGCAGCGGTGGCAAAGCACGGCCTGGACCGCAAGGCCATCCGTGATTTCGTGGCCGACACCACGCACAAGACCATCATCGGCGATATCCGTTTCACGGGCAGCGAGAACACCGCCACGCTGGGAACGGTGAGCCAATGGCAGAACGGCGAGTTTGAAGTGGTCTGGCCGGAGAAACTGGCCACGGCGAAACTGAACCCGGCCAAACCGGCCTGGAAATAGGCAAGCCCTCGCCAAACGTCGGCTTGAAGGCCGGCCGTTGCGGCCATGAGCTGGAGTGCCTGGCCTGGGGCTTGTACCCCGGGCGGGATTCCTGAGGCTGGCTCAAGGGCGCAATGGCATCCAGGAACCTCGTGCAGGGCTCTTTCGCATCTCACACCATGTCCATCACCGCCTGGCTCGAACTCGTCGCCTCCGGCCTGATTACTGGGGGCATCTACGCGCTGGTGGCGCTGGGCCTGAACCTGCAGTACGGGCTGATGCGCATCCTGAACATCGCGCACGGCGAGTTCCTGATGGTGGGCGCCTACCTGACCTGGATGGTGCAGACCAGCTTCGGCCTGTCGCCGCTGCTGATGGTGCCGGTGTCGTTTGTCCTGCTGATGGCGCTGGGCATGGCGATCCACTGGCTGTGCTTCCGGCGTCTGTCGGCCACCTCGCCCAACCTGGACATTTTTGAGGCGCGCGGCCTGATGGTGGCCTTTGGCCTGATGTTCCTGGTGCAGAACGCGGTCAACTGGATCTGGGGCGGCGACCTGCGGGGCTACGAATTCATGACCGAACCGGTCAGGCTGGGCGGCGCGCAGTTCGCGGGCAACAAGCTGCTGGTGTTCGTGTTGGCCGTGGCATTCGCGCTGGCGATGATGGCGCTCCTGCGCACCACCCTGTACGGCAAGGGCGTGCGCGCGCTGATGCAGTCGCCCGTGGGTGCCCAGCTCGTGGGCATCAACACGCGTG
>ERZ795044.2829-NODE-2829-length-14896-cov-7.239876_pt1 | contig 14896 bp, 18 predicted proteins | sample MGYA00375128_ERZ795044 | MGnify/ENA primary metagenome ERZ795044 (study PRJEB30173, sample SAMN05720213) | anaerobic digester metagenome | isolation source: active sludge of municipal wastewater-treating anaerobic digesters | place: USA | collected 2014-12-22 ... | reverse complement strand
AAAATAGCAATAAATATATGATAAAATAACAGTCAATAACCCACTACCCTAAAGGGTAGAGGCTTACAGGAAACTTTAAGCCTTTATTGATTAGTCTAAGTCTTAACTGACTACGTTATTTAGGTCGTCAATAACCCACCACTAAAGTGGCGGGCTTGCAAAAGCCTTTATTGACTAGACTAAGCGAAAGCTATGTTACCTATATCATAACACCTACGAATGTTTACCCTAGTTCGTAGCTCTGTTGCTTAACTTTAAACAGTTCTGATGGGTAGGAACAGTGAGTTAAGTGTAAAAAGTATAGGTAATATTGTCTAAGGGTACTAACTCCAGAAAGGAGGACATAACTTGAGAGTATATGTCATTAATCAAAGAAAAGAACCATTAATGCCAACAACGCCTTGTAAAGCAAGAAAACTTTTAAAACAAGGTAAAGCTAAAGTAGTAAAAAGAGAACCATTTACAATTCAATTATTATACGCAACTGGTGAAACCAAGCAGGATATAACATTAGGTGTAGATGCTGGAAGTAAAATAATAGGATTGTCTGCAACCACAGACAAACAAGAATTATTTTCAGCAGAAGTAGAATTGAGAAACGATATTGTAGACTTACTATCTACACGTAGAGAATTCAGGCGTACAAGAAGGAATAGATTAAGGTATAGAAAACCCAGATTTTTAAATCGTGTTTATAGTAAAAATAAAGGTTGGTTAGCACCTTCTATTAAAAATAAAATACAAACACATTTAAAAATAATAAGTAAGATACACGAAATTTTGCCTATATCAAAAATAATAATAGAAGTTGCTTCCTTTGATATACAAAAGATTAAAAATCCCGATATAGAAGGTGAACAATACCAACAAGGAGAGCAATTGGGATTTTGGAATGTAAGAGAATATGTCCTTTGGAGAGATGGATATAAATGTCAAGGCAAAAAGGGTTGCAAAAATAAAATATTAAATGTACATCATATAGAATCAAGGAAAACTGGTGGAAATTCCCCAAGCAACCTTATTACTTTGTGTGAAAGTTGCCATAAAGATTATCATGCTGGTAAATTAAAATTAAATTTAAAACGCGGTCAATCGTTTAAAGATGCAGCTTTTATGGGGATTATGAGGTGGACATTTTATAATAGACTCAAAGAAATATATTCTAATGTAAAAATAACTTATGGATATATTACTAAAAACACTAGAATACAGAATAATCTACCAAAAGAACATAGGATTGATGCATTATGTATAAGTGGCAATCCTAATGTTAAAAGATTAGATTATTGGTATTATATTAAGCAAGTAAGAAGACACAATAGACAAATTCATAAAGCCAATATATTAAAGGGCGGCAAAAAGAAATTAAATCAAGCGCCATATTTAGTAAAAGGATTCAGATTGTTTGACAAGGTAAAATACAAAGGAGAAGAATGTTTTATATTCGGTAGACGCAGTTCTGGTTATTTTGATTTAAGAAAACTTGATGGTACAGTTATTCATAGGAGTGCCAATTGTAAAGATTTAAAACTTATAAGCAAGGCAAAGACATTATTATGGGAAAGGAGGATAGATGTGGCTGTTTCCTCACATGACTAAAGTCACGTGTCTCCACAGCCACAATTTTATGAAAATAATGAGTATTGATACATCGTACACAACAACTGGCTTTGTTGTGTATGATGATAAAAATAAAAAAATAAAATACGGAAGAATTTTAACACCAAAAACTGATAAAGAAAGTTTATTGGATTATTTTTTAAGAATAAATTGTCAGAAAGAACAAATAATGAAAATTATACAAAAAGAAAAACCTTCAGCAATTATTATTGAAGGTGCTTCATTTTTTATGAAAGGAAACACTTTTTTACAAACAGTTGTGTATAATTATTTTTTAAGATATTTTATTTTTGATTATTATATAAAAAAAGGAATTGAATGTGAAATAATTATTACACCTCCTAAAACTTTCAAAAAATTATTTTTAAATGGAGTAGCGGAAAAAAAAGAAATTATTGAAAAAATAAAAGAAACAGGTTTGTTTGACTTTTCTGTTTTTAAAAAAAATGATATAGATGATGTTTGTGATGCTATTATGTTTTTGTTGGTTTATTTAAATAATAAAGACGATATGATAAAAAAATCAGAAATCCTAAAAATAAAAACAAATAGCGTTGATAAAAACTTAATAGGTTTTTTTAACAAAGAAGAGATATTAAAATTTGTTGAAAAAAAAATAAATTTAAAAAATAATATAAATAAAAAAGAGGTATAAAATTATGGCAAAAAATAATTATTTAAAAGAATTTGTAAGCAAATTACTTGAAGAAGCAGAAGATGCTGCTAATGATGAAAACGCAACACAACCACAAGAACTAATACAAGGAAACGATAGTGATATTGAAGAAGAAAAACTTGATGAGATTTTATCTTTCCCAGAAGTTAGAAAAGCAATTATGACAATAATTAATGCTTTTAAAAATTATGAAAATAAAGAAGTTGAAAAAATGGTAGATGAAATTGGATCTGAAAACAAAAATGAAGAAACCGACGAAGAGTCAGATGAAGAAAGTGATGAAGATAACGAAAAAGACGAAGATAATAAAGATTAATGAAAATTAAAAAAGGGGATTTAATATCCCCTTTTTTTTATAATATATTTTCTTTATAATTTGGCAATTCTTTTAATAATTTTGTTGATATAGATTTTAAAACAACAATTAAAACAGTTGTCGCAAAAACTACTACTTCGCCATTTGAAGGATTATAATTTAATAATTTTTGTATTATTTTAATATCTATTTTATCTTTATAACTATCAACAATTGCTTTTAACAATATACCATTTACTAAAATCATTGCTGCGTTTAATTTAATACTAAAACTATTATTTCTTATATCATAATTAAATAAAAAATATTGTATTCCAAAATCAGAAAGTTGTTTTGATAGTTTATAAAACTCATTGGCATTATAAACCCATTCAACTATTTTTGTTAATTTTTTATTTAAAAATGTTTCTAATGCAATATTATTAGTATATTTTTTAACTAATTGTGGCAATTGTGTTTCAAAGTATAATTTAACTTCTAAATTTTGATAATTTTCGTATGTTCTAAATTTTTTTAATAATTGTTTTAACCAATCTCTATATAAAAAATAAACAATTACATCGCTGCCATTAACTTTTATAGCAAAATATTCTTGTTCTTTTTCATAGGCTTTATATAGACCGCCCCACATAAATTTTCTAAAATAATTTTCAATTATAAATGGAGTAAATATATCATTTAATTTTGCACCATTAGTTGCAAATCGAAAAGGTTCTAATGCGTGCATGCACGTAAAAATAATTTCGATTTCGGTATTATAAATATTTGTTTGTAAATATTGAAAGGATAAAGTTTCTGGATATTTAAAATTTATTGTAGTGTTGGTTTCCATTTCAACTCTTTTTTCCATAAATTTTCATCATCAGGATATTTTATGCTCATAACATAGTAAGTTAAAATATCAATATAGATTTTTAATATTTCTGGATTTTTAAAGTCTTCTAAAATATAATGTAAATGTTTACAGACTGCACCACGCAATTTTGGATTTTTTATTTTAGGGTATCTATCTTCCTGTGTTCCAAACTTGCTTTTTACTTTTGTTAAAATATAATTATAACCAAAATAGGAGGCACTTTTACATGTGCAGAAAACTTCGGTATCATTGTTTTTTATAGCATCTTCAACTTTCTTTTTTGTATCTTCCACAATTTTTTTATAATTTTTTTTGTAGTCTTTTTCATTTGGGTCCACATAAGGAAGTTTTTTTGTTATATCTTTAAGTTTAGTAACTTTTAATACTGATAAGTAATCTTGTTGATGTTTTGTTTTCCATAATCCCGACGGTTTTACTTTAAAATGTATTTCATCGCCGTTTTTTATTTTCCAAACTCTATACCAACTATTTTTTTTTAAATGTTCAAAATATTTTTTATGATGAAAAAAATCGTCGTCAATTTTATCGAGTATTTGAAATATTGTATCTTCAACCAAAAGAACTTTATTTTCTCTATTTTCTTTTATTATGCCCATTCTTTTAATACTCCTTGAATAACATTTTCTTCATTGTTTATAGCATAATGAATACTGTATTTTATATATTCATAATTTTGATAATCTTCTATCAATTGTCCTTTATAATCTAATCGCAAAGGCTGAAAAGTAACTTCCAAAGATGTCAAATAATTTATTCTATCTAAAATATAATTTTTAATAAAAATGGAAAATTCTTTAATAAAATTAAAATCTATTTCAAATAAAATTTTTTTTATATTTAATCCTTCGTTTGGCATACCATATACACTATTTGTTTCAGAAAACATAATTCTCTTTAACTCTTCTTCTGCTATTTCAGATAAAGTTCCTAATTTCTTTTTTTCCAAAACAAAATCATAAATTGCCATTGTTTTTTTTCCTTTTTTATTTATATTAAAAAAAAGGAATTATTGTAAAAATTTAACAAAAATTTCTTCAATTTTTTTTAATATTCTCTGTATTTTTTTATTTTCTTTTTCTAATGCAGGTTCAAATTGAAGTGGTTGTTTTATAAAGTTTATAAATTTTATTATTGAAATATAAATTTTTTGAAAAAGTTTTAATGTTTCATCACTTAATTCAATTTGTTCATCATCTTCATCTAAAAAAGAAATTAATTTACAAAAATTTTTAATAGTATTTTCAATCATTTTTGGGTCAATTAAACTAAATTCTTTGTTTTCATCTACTAATATTTCAAAATAATTTATTTTACTATCTAATATTGCAGATAATTTTTCTAATTTTTGTTTATTTAGCATTTTTGTTTTCCTTATTAAAAAATTTTATTAAATTTTTATCTGTTATAAAATTAGCGTATAAATATAACTTTGGTTTTATGTTTATATTTAAAGCACAATAAATTGTAAATTCATTTCCATTTGGAATAGAAAATCCATATGGTTTTAATCCAAAAAATATTACAAAAGGATTAAAGTCAAAAATTAAATAATAAAAAATAGTTGTTAAAAAAGAAATTATAATAAATTTTATAAAATTAAAATTAAAGTTTAATGAGTATAATAAAAAAATATAACAATAAAATAAAAATAATTCTATATTATAATCTTTCGATATTAAAACAAAAAATTCTTTTTCCTTTTCTTTTTTTGTATATAAATATATAATAATAAAATTTGAAATATAAAAAATTATAAATATTAATAAAAACCAAATTCTATAAGTTATTAACATTTCAATTCCTTTTAAAAATAACAAAATAAAATATGGAGCAAATGAAAAAATATTAAATAAATAGTTAAATAATTTTTTGTTCATATTCCTTCCTTTCTAATAATATTGTTTTTCTTATATTAAATTACTTTTTCTTTTAAAAATTTTTCAAATAATATTTTTTATTTAGTATTTTTTAATATAAAGAAAAAGAGAGAATTTATGAGAAATGAAAATATAGTTTTTGAAAAATTAAAAAAAGAAATTAAAAAATTAACTTTTAATTATTTTAATTCTTATTATACTCCATATCTTTCACCTCAAATTTTAGAAAAAACTCACGATGAAGATTTTATAAACGATGTTACTGATTATATTTATGATTATCTTTATAAAGATTTCTATGAATATTGTTATTGGTGGATGGATATGCATGCTGACAATTGGGAATTTGATGGTAATGGATGGGACGAAGGACTCACATTAGTTAAAGAAATAGTATTTTAAAAAAATGGAGGTCTTCAATGAAATATTTAATTGGTGTTGGTGGTGCAGGCGGGGTGTTATCGCATTTAATTTTTAACAAAATTTCAAAAAAAATAAATGATTTAGTTTTATTAAATTTTTCGACTTCAACAGAGGATACACTAAATCAAAACAATGGCAGTAATATTGAGATTATTCAAGTAGTTAAGGAAGGGGCAGGAAAAAATTATTTGTCTGGCGAGCAAATGTGGAACCAAAAGGATATTCAAGACAAATTGAGAAAATTCCTTGAGCCGATAACCAAAGATGATGATGTTTTTATTATTGCCTCTACGTCTGGGGGTTCTGGTAGTTCTGGTATAAAAACATTTGCTTCGTTATTAGAAAAAAAAGCAAGATCTATCGTAATAACAACTCTACTTCCTGCAGAAGATTCAGTTAATTTTAAAGTAAATTCTTTTTACTGTTTAAATGATTTGGTTGCGTTGGAAAAGAAAGCGACTATTTTAATTTTTGATAATAAAACTTTGTTTGAGGAGTTCAATGATGATATTAATATTGTAAATAATTATATTGCAGATAGATTTATTAGTTGTTTTTTTATGAAAGATTTAGATATAAAAACAAAAGCGGTTTGGACATTAGATATAAATGATTTTAGAGAAATAATTTTTAAAGAAGGATTTTTAAACTATTATGCAATAAAAGAGTTCGATTTTTCTATGAAAAAAATACAATTTCCTTCCTACGGAAGTATTAATAATGTTAAGAGAGTTTTAATTGTTTATAATATTAAACCAAATATAAAAGAAGAAAAAATAAACGCAATAGCACAAGAATTTCAAAAACAAATACAAATCTTTATTAAAAAATTTGCAAAAAATATTATAGTTCATTATGGTATTATTCATAGTGAATATTTAGATGATTATTATTATATTTTTGGAAATGGTTTGTCTATACAAAATTTGCTTTACAATATAAAAAATAAGGTTTCAAATCAAATAGAAAAATTTAAAAATATCGATAATAAAAATGAAGTAGTTATACAAAAAGATAACAAAAAGGATTATGATTTAAGAAAAATTATATAAAGTATAATATAATAAAAAAGGTAAAAGAAAATTATGGATACTTTAGTAAAAGTTAAATCATACACTGAATTATAGGTTATGTTTCTTTGAGTTTAGTTGATTTTTATAATGAAAAAATTGAATTTGATGTTGGATTAAATTTCACAAATCTATGGAATATAAAAAAAGAAATGCATAGAAAAAAAATCGGTACAAAATTTTATTATGGCGATGAAAAACCAGAAGATATAGAAAAAAAATATAATGAAGAATTAGAAATAATCACGGAAGTTGCTTTTATTCAATTAGAAATTATTTATCAAACACTTTCAAAATAATAACATTTTTTAACACAAAAAGCATAAATTTTAAAAATTTATGCTTTTTTTTAAACTTGACTTTTTTTTAAAAAATTTTAATATAAAAAAAAGGGGAAAGAAATGGGGTATTCAAATTTCTACAATTTACAACAACAAGGATTAACGTTTTTCAAAAAAAATATTTATAAATTTATTGAAGATAAAGAATTAAATTATACATTTTTTCCTCCACAAAACGAAAAAGAAATAGAATTAGTCAATATAAAAGTTGTTGGCGTTGTTTCAAAAACGTTAAAGTTATCGAATGAGGCGGGGGATATAAAAGGTTGTGCAATTCCTTTACCTGACGAAATAAATAAAATTACTAAAAAAAGAATAAAAAAATTTAAAATTTTATTAGATTTAACAGAATATTATTATTACAAAGAAAGAAATTTTGTGGATACTGATGATTATAATTATAAAAATAATCCCAAAACATTTTGCATAAATAATCTTATTTCAAGATTTGCTCACGAACTTTTACACGTTAACCAATATGTCACAAAAACAAATAAATATGAAGATTATTATAGCATAAAAAAAATTTATCCAAATTATTCCGATAAAAAGATAGAAAAAATCAGACAAAAACTTGCTGACGAAAATTATGAAAATTCTAAAAAAGAGCAAGAGGCTTACATAATTCAATTTTTTGAATATTTAAAAAACGCAAAAGAATCAGAAGATTATGATGCACTTTTCGATTTTTTGTATCAATATGGCGATACAAATTTTTTTATATATCCTTTTAAAAAATTAATAAATAAAGCAAGCCATTATGGTTTATCAGATGAATTAGAAAAATTAATAAAATATATAAAAAATTTTATTTTAGATTTATTAAAGGATAAAGATTATAATTCAATCAACCAAAATATTCAAAGTTTAGAAAATATTTTCATAATGTTAAAATTAAATCAAACATTTTTTCCTTCGTTGATTGAAAAAATAGATACAAATGATGAAGAAGGAAGAGAATTGATTGAAACAATAGAATATATAAAAGATAAATCTTTTTTCAAAATCACAAGAAAATATTGATAAATTAAAAGAAATAAAAAATAAAATATTGCAATCTTCTGAAGAAAGAAAAGTAGAAGAAAGTGCTTTTTTAATAAAAAAAATGAATGAATTTATTGTTGAAACTAAAAAATAATTATAGATTGTATAAGTTTTACTCAATATATAAAAATTACTCACTATAAAAATTTTTATACACTATAAATTGCGTATTTTTTTTGGCACAAAAATTGCAATTGTTATAATGAATAAAAAAATTAATAAGGAGGATAATATGTTTTTTAATGATGAAATATTTGATGAAATTGACAGAAGGTATGAAGAATTATCAAGAGATTTTTATTCTTTTTTGCCTTCTTCTTATTCAAGTTATTTAAATAATGCTGGTGTTAATGAAGAAAGTGATGTTTCTACTTTTATAAGAAAAGGTATTTTATTTGATAAAAACGATAAAGAATTAAAAATTTATATTAATGCAGTAGGATTTAAGAAGGAACAAGTTAATGTTGAATATGATAGCAATACAAAAATTTTTGTAATTAACTTTCTTATAAAGAAAGGAGAAAAAAATCTTTTTAACAGAGAAGAAAAAGAAGATTATAAGAAAACAATAAAACTAAAAATTTCAAGAAAAATTGACGAGGATAGTGTTGAAGCAAAAATTGAAGATGGTATACTAAAAATTAGTGCGAAATATAGCGAAGATACAAATAAAAAATTAATTGAAGTTAAATAATTAATAATTTAAATTTTTAAAAGGCACTTGCAAAACCGCAAGTGCCTTTTTTTAATATAACTAAAAACGCAAGGAATTGATTAAATGCCAGAAGTAAAAATATCAGGCTTGTTTGGACAAAATAATCAAAATGAAGCAAACTTAATTTCTAATTTACATAAAGAAAGAATAGATGTGTCTGGAAATAATATAATCTGGTATATTCTAAATTTAACTAAAACAGTTGGAGATTTTGATTCAAGCGATTATGAGAATGACACTTATGATTTTTTATATAACGAAGAGATTGTAAAAGTTGGAAGAGAAGGCAGAATATATATGCCAGCGGTCCAAATTCCTTCAATAGCAATAATACCGACATTTGAAGAAACACAAACAAAAATAGCGTTAGAAACACCAGAACAAATTACTGTTGAATTTAATTTACAAAAATTAGTTGAAATTAGCAATTATATTAAATATGCTGAATATTTTGAAATAACAAATATTTCTAATAAAAATTATTCTTTATCTTTTGATTATAATAGTAAAAAAGTTTTTTTAATAGAAGATGGAGTAGTTTTAGAAACTTTTCAAAATGAGTTTGATGATATATATAATTATTTTAATAACAATGAAAATGATTTTTTCTTAAATATTATTTATTCAAAAAAAATAAACATATCTGATTTAAAAGAAAAAAACAACCCAACATTAATATCTTTAACGCCAAATACAAAAATCATTGTAAAAATTTATGATACAAATTTTGAAGATTTAGGAACTCAAATAATTCCTAAATTGGGTGATATAATAAAAACTTATACTAATAAAATTTACGAAATAACGCAAGTTTATCCCGATGGATTAAAATTATGGAATTATATTATTATAAAAATAATCGCTAAAAAAGTGCCTCTCACTAATTTCCAACTCCCTTCTGAAAATTATACAAATTTTTTATTAAATATTAAAGAAGGAAAATTTTAAGTATTTTATTATATCTAAAATAGGAGGTAATATGAGAATAACACATAATGATAATTTTGTTTATTTATGGAATGATACTAATGATATTCTTATAGAACAGTTTGCCGTAAATGGTATTTTTATAAATGAAGAAAACATTAAAGAAAATACTGTTGTAATTGAATGTTTAGCGTCCGCATTCTCGTGACTTCAGTCATGAGTAAGGACGCTATAGTATAAGTATGACTATATAAATTAATATAACTAGGGTAGGAACTATCCGAAGTTACGCCTGTGGAGTTAGTAGGTTACGAGGACGATGAAGCAGGAAATTCTAGTAGTGATACTAGAAGCACGTGACTTTAGTCATGTGAGGTTCACGATACAGTGGCAGGAATAAATTTCCCTTTACCAATAAGATATCTTCAAGAATTTAAAGATAATTGGATTAATGCTACTTTCAAAAATTAATTTCAATTTTAAGGTAATAAGTTTAACAATTTTTCATATAAGAAAAGTTTTGGAGGATATTTATGACAAAAGAAGTCAAATTTACTAAAAAAATTATTAAAATTCAAAATTTGCAATATTAATTAAAGGAGTATAAATGGAGATTTTTAAGATCTCAAAAGAGTTTCTAAAAAATTATGAAAATTCACAAGTCAAATGGGCAAATCCACTTTCAGAATTTGTTTATTATAGAACTTATTCACACTACATTGAAGAAGAAGACAGGTATGAAACATGGATAGAAACTATTAAAAGAATAGTTGAAGCAACTTTTACTATACAAAAAAAACATTGTCAAAATTTAAGATTGGTTTGGAAAGACCAAAAAGCACAAAAATCTGCTCATAAAATGTTTGACAAAATGTTTAATTTTAAATTTTTACCAGCAGGAAGAGGAATCTGGGGAATGGGGAGCAAATATTTTAATGAAAGACAAGATAGCACGCTGCTAAACAATTGTGCTTTTATAACAACTGATGATATTTTGTTTAGAAATTCTTTTGCTTTTATGTGGACTATGAATATGTTAATGTTGGGTGTTGGAGTGGGTTTTGATACATTAGGAGCAAAAAGGAATTTAATAATAAAAAAACCAATAGAAAATTTAAATAGGGTTTTTGAAATTGAAGATAGTCGAGAAGGATGGGTATCATCTATTGGGCATTTGATTGACGCATTTTTTTTAGGAAAAGAATTATATCAATTTGATTATACAAAAATAAGAAAAAAAGGTGAAAGAATAAAAGGATTTGGTGGGATAGCAAGCGGATATGAACCACTTGAAATTTTACATAATAGAATAAAAGATCTTTTATATAAAAAGATTGGGCAAAGTTTAAGTAGTGTAGATATTTTTGATATAATGTGTTTTATTGCAAATTGCGTTATATCGGGTAATGTAAGAAGAAGTGCTTTGATTTGTTTAGCAGAGCCAGAAGATACGACATTAATTAATGCAAAAAATTATAATTTAGAAGAAAATAAAGAAGCAATAAATTGGCGATGGTCTGCAAATATTTCGATTAAATGTAATCAAAAAACAAATTTTAAAAATATAATTGAGGAATCAAATTATTTTGAAAGAGGCGAACCAGGGTTCGTTTTTTTGGAAAACGCAAAGAAATACGGAAGGATAAAAGATGGAATAACCGACACTGATTCTAATGTTATGGGTGTAAACCCCTGTGGTGAACAATTTCTTGAAAACGCAGAATTATGTAATTTAGTCGAAGTTTTTCCTTCAAATCATTCCTCCTATGAAGAATTTGAAGAAACATTAAAATATGCATTTTTGTATGCAAAAACTGTAACGTTGGTCCCTACATTAACTCCTGAAACAAATGCAGTTATGCTAAAAAACAGGCGAGTTGGAGTTAGCTTGAGCGGAATTATAGATTTTTTCAAAAAAGTTGGAAGAAAAGAAGCGTTAAAATGGTTTGATAATGGCTATAATTATTTAAGAAAAGTTGATGATATATATAGCGATTGGCTTTGTATACCACGTTCAAAAAAACTCACGACTGTTAAACCATCTGGAACAGTTTCTTTGTTAGCAGGAGTTTCCGCAGGTATTCATTATCCTTACGCTTCTACATATATTAGAAGAGTTAGAGTAGCAAAAGATGCTTTTTACCTTGATGCATTTAGGAAAGCGGGTTATGAGGTTGAAGATGATAAATATGATAATTCAACTGCTATAATTTCTTTTATTATAAAAAATGAGAGTATAAAAACACAAAAAGAAGTTTCAATATGGGAACAAATAAAAAATGCGGTTGATATGCAATATTATTGGTCCGATAACGCAGTTTCTATCACTGCATATTTTAAAAAAGAAGAAAGAAACGATTTAGTGGATGTATTAGAATGTTTTTCTGAAGGTTTAAAAGGTGTGACTTTTTTACCTTTTGATGATAACAAATATGAACAAGCACCGATAGAAGAAATATCGGAAGAAACATATAAGGAAAAAATTAAAAATTTGAAACCAATTTCTTTTGAAGAAATTTTTTCAAAAAAAACAGAAAAAATAATGCAAGAAGGTGATTTATATTGCAGTAATGATAGTTGCAATATTACAAAACCAATTATTTCAAAAATATAAAAAGAATAATTTATAAATTTAATTTATATTTTATAAAATGAAAGTTGACATTATTAATAAATTTTGTAAGTATTTTATTAAAAATTATTGACTTTTTTTTGAAAAAGTATAAGTTAAAAAAAAGATAAAAGTTAGATGAAATTGCAGGGAATGTGGTGTTTTCTCCACTTCGTTCCGAAAACGATTTAAAAATTAGGAAAAACTTTATATAATGATTACAACTTTTAATTTATAAATGGTGGTTAATATGACAAAAGAAACTAAAGACGGATACATTATTGATTTTATTTCAGAGCAAGAGGTAAAAGCAATACCCGAAGAAATTGAAGCAGTTCAAGTATTTGCTAGACAATTAGTTGAAGATTATGGCTATCCGAAAGAACATATTCAAACAAGACCCCAATTCAGAGTTAAGGTAAGACCTTCTGATACCAAAAAAGAATATCCTGTTGATATTGCAGTTTTTTCCAATAACAAAAAACAAGAAGATGATATTTACATAATTGTTGAATGTAAAAAGAAAAACAGAAAAGACGGAAAAACGCAACTTCAAGATTATTTAAGATTTTCAAAAGCATTTTTGGGAGTTTGGTTTAATGGTGATGAAAGACTTTTTTTAAGAAAAATTGAAAAATCTGGCAGAATTGAATTTGAAGAAATTCCAAACATTCCCCAATACGGGCAAAGAGTTGAAGATATTGGAAAATTTAGAAGAAAAGACCTAAAACCAACTCACAACTTAAAAGCCACTTTCAAAACAATTAGAAATCATTTAGCCGCTAACACAGTCGGTGCAACAAGAGACGAAGTATTAGCACAACAACTTATCAATCTTATTTTTTGTAAAATTTTCGATGAAAGATTTACTGAACAAAATGATATAGTAACTTTTAGGGCTGGTGTTGATGAAGCGGCAAAAGATGTAAAAGAAAGAATTTTAGAACTTTTTAATAACGTAAAAAGAAAATATAAAGAAGTTTTTGATGATAGTGACACAATCACACTTGATGCAAACTCCGTTGCTTATGTTGTTGGTGAATTACAAAATTACTGCCTAATTGAAGCGGAAAGAGATATTATTGCTGATGCTTTTGAAACATTTATCGGACACGCACTTAAAGGCGGACAAGGGCAGTTTTTTACTCCGAGAAATGTTGAAAAAATGATGGTTGATATTTTAGATCCTGATGATGAGGATTTAATTATTGATCCTGCTTGTGGTAGTGGTGGATTTTTGATTGAGGCATTAAGGCATGTTTGGAGAAAACTTGATGCAGAGGGCGAAAAATACCGCTGGAATAATGAAAATCTTAAAGAAGAGAAAATGGAGTTTGCCTTAAATAAAATTAGAGGCATTGACAAAGATTATTTTCTTGCCAAAGTTGCAAAGACATATATGACTTTAATAGGAAATGGTAAAAGTAGTATTTTTCGTGAACATAAGACCAATTATGAAACACCAAAAAAAAATATAATAATTTAATATAAAAAAAAAGGAGAAAAAAATAGACGAAATTATTGAAAGAGTTACGGAGTTTTATGAATTGTTTAATGGAGATTGTTTTCAGTTATTAAAAAATATTCCAGATTCATCTGTTGATTTTATATTAACTGATCCACCTTATAATTTAAGTAAATATTCTACTGGAAATATGAAATTTGATTGGAGAACAGATATAAATAACGATCTCGCAGAATGGGATGCTGTAGATTTTAACCCTGCTGATTTAAAAGATGATTTTTTACGAATTTTAAAACCAACTGGGAACATTTTTGCATTTTGTTCATATAATTTAATTGGAAAATGGCATGAAGTATTTGATCCGATTTTTGACACTTTTCAATTTTTTGTCTGGCATAAAACAAATCCTGTTCCAAAATTTAGAAAAGCAGGATTTTTAAATAGTTGTGAATTGATAGTATGTATGTGGAATAAAAATCATACATGGAATTTTGGGAAACAAAATGAAATGCATAATTTTTTAGAAGGTTCAATATGTATGGGATCTGAAAGACTTAATAATCCAAAACATCCAACACAAAAGCCAATATATTTATTAAAACACCTAATAAAAATTGCAACAAATGAAAATGATATTGTTTTAGATCCATTTATGGGTGTTGGGTCTACAGGTGTTGCTGCGTTGAGATTAAATAGAAAATTTATTGGCATTGAATTAGATAATGCTTACTTTAATGCTGCTAAAAAAAGGATAGAAGCTGAGTATGGAGGCAGTTTATTTTCAGTAATAAATAACGGCACGGCACATTCCGACAAAATACGATAGAAGAAGCAATAAACAACAAAATTTTAAGAGAAGTTTAAAATATAATATAATATAAAAAAAGGAGAAAAAAAGATGGACAAAAGAGAAGTTTTTGAAGAATACAATATT
>ERZ795044.2817-NODE-2817-length-14927-cov-4.756993_pt1 | contig 14927 bp, 12 predicted proteins | sample MGYA00375128_ERZ795044 | MGnify/ENA primary metagenome ERZ795044 (study PRJEB30173, sample SAMN05720213) | anaerobic digester metagenome | isolation source: active sludge of municipal wastewater-treating anaerobic digesters | place: USA | collected 2014-12-22 ... | reverse complement strand
CCTCGATAACGGCCTTTCCTTCACCTTCCTGGATGATGATCAACACGGACAACTTACCGCTTGGCTCTGCCGCGGTGCCCAGCATGCTGGCTCCTACCACCATCAGCAGCGCAAGAGTTAGCGCAAAGATCTTACGCATGGGTATACCTCCTTCTGGTAATTGGCTATATTCGATTATGCATCATATTGTTTGTTTTGAGAATTCATATAATTGGCCGCATTCCGTTGAAATAGCTTATCGCCTCAGCTAGCGCCCCTTCCCCGTTACCTTTCCTGCATACGTACTTCGCCGCCGCCTTCGCCTCGGGCATCGAATCCGCTGGTGCCGCCGACATGCCGGCTGCTGCAAGCATCGACGCGTCGTTTTCGCCGTTTCCTACGGCAAGGATCTCCCCGGCGTCTATGCCCATCTCTTCTGCCAGCATGAGCATGGCATTACCTTTGCTGACGCCCTTTTTGTTGAACTCTGCGAATACGCCGGAGGACCTGGTTATCTCGAATCCCTCGGAGAACTTCTCCTTTACGGAAGCGATGGTCCCGTCCAGGGCGGAAGGACTGCCTGCGATTATGCACTTGAACGTGGTAAAGCCCAAAGAAGGGGCGATCCTGTCGGTCTTTTCGAATGACATGCCCGTGACCTTCTGGTCGAACCTGGTGTACTCATTGTCCGCCGTCGCGAAGATCACTCCCCTGTCGTCATCGTACACCATCACGTCCAGGCCAAGCGGCCTGACATGGGCCCACAGCGCGTTCGCGTCCGACATGCCTATCGGCATGCGGTATAGTTCCCTCATGCCGCAAGCTTCTACTATCCTCGCGCCGGTGAATGCGACCAGGTAACCCTTGTGCCTGTCCAGGCCCAGCGTCTTAATGAACGACTTCTGGCTGAAAATCCCCCTGCCCGAGACGAGCGCAAGCTTGGAGCCCGTCTCCTGGGCCCCAAGCAGCGCTTCCATGTTGGCATCCGGTATGCTCTTATGGTCGTCCAATACTAGAGTGCCGTCCACGTCGGTGCAGATGAGTCTTATGTTTCCCATGAGCCCCTCTTTCGCTGTTTATTATGATGGCACTGTATCCGCAACGGCCGATTGGAATTCTAGATGAGCTCGTTGATCGGATAGTACTTTTCTCCGTGCGCTTCGGCGACTCCCTTGCATGTGATCTTCCCGTCGAGGACGTTCACGCCCTTGGCGAGGGACGCGTCCTGCTTGACGGCGTTAAGCCAACCCTTGTTCGCGATCGCCAGCGCATAGGGCAGCGTGGCGTTCATCAGCGCTATAGTGGAAGTCCTCGGTACTGCGCCGGGGATGTTGGCCACCGAATAATGCACTACGCCGAACTTCTCGAAGGTGGGGTTCTGATGGGTGGTCACCCTGTCAGAAGTAGCCACGCATCCGCCCTGGTCGATTGCTACGTCCACGATGACCGAACCGGGTTTCATCGACTTGACGTCCGATTCGCTGACCAGCTTCGGAGCCTTAGCGCCCGGCACAAGGACAGCTCCAATGAGCAGGTCCGTGGTAGGCATGGCCTGGGCGATTGAATGCGGGGTGGAGAACTGCGTCCTGATCCTGCCGAAGAACAGGTCGTCGAGGTAGCGAAGCCTTGCCAGGTTGTTGTCGAATATGGTCACGTCGGCGCCCATGCCCATGGCTATCTTCGCGGCGTTGGTGCCGACGGTGCCGCCGCCGATTATGACAACCTTCGCGGGTGGCACGCCGGGGACTCCGCCCAGGAGCACTCCCTCGCCCCCGTTCGCCTTCTGTAGGATAGTCGCGCCTATCTGGACCGACATCCTCCCCGCCACTTCGCTCATAGGCTCGAGAAGGGGCAGTTTGTTGTCGGCCGTCTGTACGGTCTCGTAGGCTATGGAGACCACCTTCTTCTCCTTGAGCACCTTCGTAAGCTCCGGCTCAGGAGCAAGATGGAGGTAGGTGAACATGATCTGCCCCTCTTTGATCAGCTCGAACTCTGCCGCGAGAGGCTCCTTTACCTTGTAGATCATGTCGGCCTTGGAATAGACTTCTTTCGCGTTAGCAACAATCTTCGATCCAACCGCCTCGTATTCAGCGTCAGCGAAACCAGATCCTAACCCTGCGCCCTTCTGGACTATTACCTGGTGACCGTGCGCAATGAGTGATGCCGCGCCGGTAGGTGTGCAACCCACCCTGTTCTCAGCCGCTTTGATTTCAGTTGGGACCCCGATGATCATCGTTATTACCTCCATAACTTAATGGGAACCGTGAATCCAGTATACATCAAGATTTTACCTATTGATGCACAGGATACGGCCTGCTAATAATTATGACCATTGACTGATAAAGAATCCAATAGTAATATTATATAGAACATATGTTCTTGCCAGGATGGGGGTGTCCGATGTGCTGCTCGTCGGTACTTCGGGTTTCAGCTACAAGGATTGGGTGGGAAGCTTCTACCCGGAAGGCACGGCCGCTGCCGATATGTTCGGTTTCTACCAGGAGAACTTCGATACGGTGGAGATCGATTATACGTACTATTCGTTCCCCAGCCCCAGGACCATGGCCTCCATGGCAGCAAGGGCCAAGGACGGCTTCCTTTTCAGCGTAAGGACCCATAAGTCCATTACACACGATAGGGCCGCTTCGACCGAGGATGTCAGGAAGGCGGCTTCGGATTTCAGGGCGGCGCTTGCCCCCATGTACGATTCGGGCAAGCTGGCCTGCGTGCTCATCCAGTATCCCTGGTCGTTCCGGATGAATCCCGAGAACGTAGACCGAATGCTCATTGCAGCCGAACGCTTCGGCGGGCTGAAAGTCGCCGTCGAGTTCAGGAACGATTCCTGGGCGAACGAACGCATGATGAAGCTCCTGTGCGACAACCGCCTCGCCCTCTGCTGCGTGGACGAGCCAAAGCTGCCCGGGCTCTTCCCGCCACTGGCGGCTTCCACGGCGGATTTCTCCTACTTCCGGTTCCATGGTAGGAACTCCCGAGATTGGTGGGGCTCGAAACCGGGCAGTGACAGGTATGATTATGAATACACGGAGGATGAGCTCGACGAGTGGGTGCCCGGGATCAAGAAAGTGGCCGGGGAGGTCGGCGATTCGTACATATACATGAACAACTGCCATATGGGCAAGGCAGCGAGGAACGCGAAACAACTGAGGAGGAAGCTGACGGAGGATGCCTAAGGCGCTTGTCGACTGCGACGCTTTCTTCGCCTCATGCGAGCAGGCGAAGAACCCGTCCCTCAAAGGGAAGATGGTGCTCGTGTCCGGACCTGCGGGAAGCAGGTCCGTCGTTTCCTCCGCCTCCTATGCCGCCAAGAAGCAGGGCGTGAAGGCCGGCATGTCCCCCATGGAAGCCGCCCGGCTCTGCCCGGGCGCAGTGTTCCTGCCCGGGGATTTCGATCTGTACATAACCTATAACAAGGCGATGGAATCCAAGCTCCGCTCGATGGGACTGGATGTCGAGGTATCCTCCATAGACGAGTTCTATGTGGACTTTGTCGGCTCGTACGCTGAGGCCGAGAAGTCGCTGCGCCTTTTCGGGGGATGGGTGGAACAGGACCTGGGGATCACCGTGTCTATCGGCATTGCGCCCACAAGGACTTTGGCCAAGCTTGCCTCGGAGATCGTGAAGCCCAGGGGCTTGACCGTCCTCACACCTGACAGGTTGCCTGATTCAATCGTCCACCTCGGGGTCGAAAGGCTCCTCGGGATAGGCAAGGTAACGGCTCAATATCTTCGCAGCAGGGGCGTGCCTACCCTGGGTTCGCTCCTTTCTGCGCCGGACAAGGTCCTATCCGAGTTCGGATACGACCGCGATACGATTAGGGCGGTCCTTGGCGGGGTTTGCGACATTGTCGATGATGAGGCCGACATGCCGCCAAAGAGCGTCTCGTCTAGGATGACCTTGGCGTTCGACACCGATGAGAAGGAGGATATCTCTCACCACCTCCGTTTCCTGTGCGACCATGTTAGCTGGCGGCTGAGGAGGGAGTGCATGTGCGCGAAGGTCATGACTGTGACCGCGAGATACGACGACTTCTCAACTTCGACCAGGTCCAGGACTCTGCCATATTATGTAAGCTATGCCCAGCAGATGGTTGAGTTCGCGCTTCCCCTCTGGGATGCGCATTTCAAGAAGGGCAGCAGGCTCAGGCTCATCGGGCTTGGGCTCTCGGGCCTGATACCCGCGTCCGCGGGTGTCGTCGAGACTCCCATCCTCCCCGGGGACAGGGCTTGGCAGGACATGTCAAAAACGATGGACGAGATCCGGAATAGGTACGGCTCAAAGAAGCTGTTCACTGGCTCCTATCTCATGATCGACTCCAAGAGGCGCACATAGCGCCAACCTGCCCCATCTGTGCTAGAATGTTCATGCACAGATGGATTCGGGGGGTGCGTACTATCAGACCACCTAAGCACGCTGCCCTGATACTCGTGGCGTCGGCGCTTATTATCCTTGCCACGGGCTTTTCTTCAGCTAAGATACCCCTAATGGTGAATACACTTCAGGGACCTGTCATCGGCTCCCTCAGCCTTGGCGGCGTAAGGTCGTTCAAAGGGATCCCCTATGCCGCGCCCCCGGTAGGAGACCTCCGGTGGAAAGCGCCCCAGGAGCCTAGGGCCAGGGACCTGCCGTTGCTCTGCGACGCGTTCAAAAGCGGCTGCCCCTCATATCCAAGCGCCACAGACCTCGACCTTGCTTTCGAGACATTCAGCGAGGACTGCCTTTATCTGAACGTCTGGACAAACGCCGAAAGCGTCGATTCCAAATTGCCGGTCATGGTTTTCATACACGGCGGGTCATTCCTAACGGGCTCTACATCGAAAAGATACTACGACGGTACTTACCTCGCCTCCAAAGGGGTGGTGGTCGTGACCGTAAACTACAGGCTCGGCGTATTCGGTTTCTTCTGCCATCCCGGGCTGGCCGATCCGAGGACCGGCGGCTCTTACGGCAATTACGGCCTGCTTGACCAGCTGGAGGCCCTCAAGTGGATAAAGCGGAATATCGGGGGTTTCGGTGGCGATCCTGACAACGTGACACTCTTCGGGGAATCTGCGGGCGCCGTGAGCGTGCTTACGCTGATGACGTCCGACCTATCCGATGGCATGTTCGACAGGGCCATAGCGCAAAGCGGAGCGATCCCGTTCAACCTTATGCCGAAAGATGACGCATGCTCTTTCTGGGAAGGCATGGCAAGGAAAGTAGGAGTAGAGGATTTCACGGGCTCGCTTGATACGCTTATGTCCATGGAATGGACCGACCTGTTGAACATGAACCCCTACAGCGAAGCCGCCATGCCAGCGAAAACCACCAGGAACCTTCTGTGCGTCGACGGCTACCTGTTGACGGAACAACCCCTGGACAGGTTCCTGAAAGGCGAAGAGGCGCCCGTTCCTTTGATAGTGGGGTGCAATTCAGACGAGCTGGGCATCGCCGCCCCTGGCGGACCAGCGGATACGGAACAGTACAGGCAGTGGCTCTCTCGCTCCTTCCCCGGTTTCGAGGACCGGATCATGGACGAATACCCCGCCAACGGTGCTTCTCCCGGAAGGGCCTACATGACCGCCATATCCGACGCCGTTTTCATATACACGGCAAGATGGACTGCGGATCTGCACTCGAAAGCCGGAAACCAAGTCTACCACTATATGTTCGGTTATGCTACGAAGCTGCTGAAATCCACCGGATACGGCGCCTTCCACGCTCTTGATATCTTTTACATGTTCGGCACCGTGGATACGCCGGGATTCCCCAAAGAGGACAGGACGATGGCAAGGACGATGACCGAGTACTGGACTTCTTTCGCCACAAAGGGGCATCCTGTGTGCGAACCGGGACCCGCGTGGCCCTTGTACAGGCATGACGACCCGCAAAGCCTGGTCCTCGGTGAGGAGGTCAGAATTGAAAGCCGGTTGAACGAGGATAGGTACAGGTTCTGGGGAAGCATACTAGAAAAGGCAAGGTTCTTCATAAATATCTGAAGATACATTCGTGCATATAGTTATCCGACCTGTTATTGATACGTTTATGATAATAATAGTGATGCAAGTGTTAAAGGTGTATTATTATATAATTTGTAGCCATATAAAATAGGGGCTATATAAATAACCAAGGAGTTGGGCACATGTGGAAATTCACTATTAGGCGCGCGGTCTCTGCCGTTGTGACCATTTTCCTGATCGCTTCGTTGACTTTCCTGTTGATGAACATCATACCGGGAAGTCCTTTCAACTCGGAAAAGGGTCTGCCGCCGCAGGTGATCGAGGCGCTTAAGGCAAAGTACGGCTTGGACAAGCCGTTGTTCGAGCAGTACGTCACCTACATGAAGAATGTAGCCAAATTCGATTTCGGGCCTACCATAAAATACAAAGGGAGGACCGTCAACGAGATCATCGCTGACAAATTCCCCATCTCGGCCAAGGTAGGCGTCCTCTCGCTGGGGCTGGCTCTTGCGATAGGCATACCACTAGGAAGCCTTGCGGCGCTCAACCATGAGAAACTAGGCGATAGGCTGATAATGCTGTTCACGACGTTCGGCATCGCGGTTCCGGGGTTCGTCATAGGTACCCTGCTCCTAATAACGTTCGGGGTGATATACCCCATCTTGCCTACTTTCGGCCTTGATTCATGGAAGAACTACATCATGCCCTCGATAGCGCTTTCGCTGTATCCTACCTGCTACATAACCAGGCTGACCAGATCTTCCATGCTTGACGTGATCAGCCAGGACTACATAAGGACCGCCAAGGCGAAGGGACTTAACAAGTTCATCGTAATCGGCAAGCACGCCCTCAAGAACTCGATACTGCCGGTCGTGACCTATGTGGGACCTTTGACAGCCTACGTGCTTACGGGAGGCTTCGTGGTAGAGAAGATATTCACTATCCCCGGCCTCGGCAAGTTCTTCATCGATTCCATCAACGCCAGGGACTACCCGATGATCATGGGTACCACGATTTTCCTGGCTTCTTTCATCATCATAATGAACTTTGTGGTCGACGTGCTTTATCCTCTGATCGACCCGAGAATAAAGATTAAGTGAGGGGGGTTGGAGGATGAACAAGAATCCGCTTAGCCTGCAGTTAGATCCCGACATGTTCAAGCCGGTTCCCAAGGAAGAGCGCGTGCAGCTCGTGACTATGCGCCCTTCGACCACCTATTGGCAGGATGCTAGCAGGCGGCTCAGAAGGAACAAGGTCGCCATGATATCGATATTCGTAATCCTTGCGGTGTTCGCGTTCGCGTTCCTCGGGCCCTACATTATGAAGGCCACGACAGGATATACGTACGAGGAGCAGATCAGGGAGGACGTGGACCAGCCGCCTTCGATGAGGCACTGGATGGGCACCGACGGCCTCGGCCGCGACCTCATGGTGAGGGTCATGGTAGGCACCAGGATATCGTTACTGGTAGGCCTGATAGCCACCTTCATAATCCTCATAATAGGCACGCTTTACGGAGCGATGGCGGGCCTGGCCGGAGGATGGGTCGACAACATCATGATGAGGTTCGTGGAGATCCTCTACTCGGTGCCGGACATATTGATAGTGATATTGCTGTCGGTCACGCTTAAGGATCCCCTTACTTTGATGTTCGAATCAGGCGGTGTGTTGCGCGGGCTTGCCGGAGTCGGCCCCGGCCTGATATCGATATTCATAACTTTCGCGCTTCTGTACTGGGTCGGGATGGCCAGGATGGTGCGCGGCCAGGTCCTGCAGATAAAAGAGCAGGAGTTCGTAACGGCCGCAAGGGCCCTCGGGGCCAGCAACAGGAGGATAATCCTGAGGCATCTGATCCCCAACAGCATAGGGCCGATAATAGTCACCGCCACATTCCAGATACCCGCGGCAATTTTCGTAGAATCATTCCTGAGCTTCATCGGGCTGGGCGTTTCGGCACCCATGGCTTCGCTGGGCTCCCTTGCGTCCGACGCCATGAACGGCGTCTATTCCTACCCCTACAGGCTTCTCTTCCCGTCCTTGATAATCGCGCTGATAATCCTGGCCTTCAACCAGCTGGGCGACGGTCTGCGCGATGCTCTGGACCCGAAGATGAAGAAGTAGCCGATTGGAAGGAAGAGAGGGAATACGATGGGTGATCTAGTTAATATCAAGGACTTGAAGGTTTCTTTCTTTACACCGGCCGGCGAAGTGCAGGCGGTTAGGGAGATCAGCTGGGAATTGAACAAGGGCGAAGTAGTCGGTATCGTGGGAGAGTCCGGTTCGGGCAAATCCGTATCGGTCTATGCCCTGATAGGGCTCCTTACCCCGCCCGGCAGGGTCGTCAGCGGCTCCATCGATTTCGACGGCAAAGACATGATATCTCTGCCAGAGAAGCAGATGCAGGCCATAAGGGGCAGCGACATCTCGATGGTGTTCCAAGACCCCACGACTTGCCTCAACCCGGTATACACGATAGGCAACCAGCTCATAGAGGCGATACTCGCCCATGAGAAGCTGTCGAAGAAGGAAGCCCACGACAGGGCGATACACCTTCTCGAGCTTGTAGAGATACCTTTCCCGGAAAGGCGCATGAAGCAGTACCCCCACGAGTTCTCCGGCGGCATGAAACAGAGGGTCATGATAGCTATGGCCCTTGCCAATAACCCCAAGCTCGTGATAGCAGACGAGCCCACCACGGCCCTGGACGTCACGATACAGGCCCAGATCCTGGACCTGCTCAAGAATTTGAGGGCGAAGATCAACATGTCGGTCATCCTGATCACACACGACCTTGGCATCATCTCGGACGTGTGCGACAGAGTGATGGTGATGTACGCCGGCAAGATCGTCGAGAAGGCGTCGATATTCGACATCTTCGAGAAGCCCGAGCACCCCTATACGAAGGGCTTGCTCAGGTCCATACCTCGCCTGCACCTGGATAAGAGGGAAAGACTGATACCTATCGAAGGCACCCCGGTCGACCTTCTATGCCCGCCTGCTGGCTGCTCCTTCGCCCCTAGGTGCGAGAGCTGCATGAGGGTATGCATCGACAACCAGCCCCCGTTCTTCGACGTCGGCGAAGGGCACCAGGCCGCGTGCTGGCTGCTCCACGAGGACTTCAGCGGACGGGCTAACAAGCCCGACGGTATTCCTTCCGGGAAAGAGGTGCAGAAATGAATAAGCTCCTCGAGATCAAGAACCTCAAGAAGTATTTCCCCGTGAAATCGAACTGGCTCGAACCCATGAGATTCGTTCATGCGGTCGATGACATAAGCTTCTCCATAAACAAAGGGGAGACTTTCGGGCTGGTGGGAGAATCCGGCTGCGGCAAGACAACTGTAGGCAGAACCGTGCTGAGGCTCTATGAACCGACATCCGGGAGCATAGTCTATGACGGTAACGACATTACAAAGGGAGACATGCTACCATATAGGCGGAAGATGCAGATAATCTTCCAGGACCCCTACGCATCGCTGGACCCGAGGATGACCGTCGGTGACATCATCGCAGAGGCTATGGATATACATAGGCTGTCCGGCACACGCACAGAAAGGGACGAGAAGATACATGACCTGCTCACCCTTGTAGGACTGTCGCCTGAGCACGGCTGCAGGTATCCCCATGAGTTCTCGGGAGGGCAAAGGCAGCGTATAGGCATCGCGAGGGCACTTGCGGTGCGCCCCGAGTTCATAGTCTGCGACGAGCCGATCTCGGCCCTGGACGTCTCGATCCAGGCTCAGGTCATGAACATGCTGGAGGACCTGCAGAGGGATTTCCAGCTCACCTACCTGTTCATAGCGCACGACCTTGCGGTTGTGAAGCATATCTCGACCAATGTCGGCGTCATGTACCTGGGCAAGATGATGGAGATAACCAATACCGAAGAACTTTACAAGTCGCCTCTGCACCCGTATACGCAGGCGCTGCTCTCCGCTATACCGGTACCCGACCCGAAGATCAGCCGCAGCAGGAAGCGGGTGCCCCTTGAGGGCGACGTCCCGTCTCCCATAGACCCGCCGCCCGGATGCCGGTTCAGGCAGCGCTGCAAATATGCCATGCCAGTCTGCTCGGAGGCCGATCCCGTACTGAAGGAAGTCGGCCCGGGCCATTGGTGCGCATGTTATCTTTTGGAGAAATAACAAATCGCCCAATAACTTTGGACATTAGGTAGGATTTGTTGTAAATTCAAAGAATAACTTTGATTGTAGGTAACGCCAGAAGGCGTTCAAATAACAGAGGAGGAGATTCAATGAAGAGGATCGCACTAATCCTAACCGTAGTCCTCGCCTTTGCGAGCCTTACTGGCATCGTAATGAGCGCGCCGCTACAAAGCCTGACAGTATGCGTCGGTTCCGAGCCCGAGACAATCGACCCGGCTTTGAACTCGTCTGTCGATGGCGCTATTTACATCGGCCACCTCTTCGAGGGCATCTATACCTACGGTACCGATGCCGCCTTGAAGCTTGGTGCAGCAAAGAGCTGCGTAGAGTCGGCTGACGGAAAGACCTGGACGATCGTCCTCAAGGACAACCTGTTCTGGAGTGACGGTAAAAAGCTGGTCGCAGGCGACTTCGTATATGCATGGAAACGTGCCGCTGCCGAAGAGACTGCATCACCTTACGCGTACCTCATCACTGACTATGTAGACCTCGACAAGACCGTCGCCAAGGACGACAAGACGATCATAGTCACCGTGAAGTTCAGGGTTCCGTACATGAAGTCCCTGTTTGCTTTCCCGACATACATGCCTGTACGCAAGGATGTCATCGAAGCGAACGGCGACAAGTGGACCCTCGACCCGAAGAAGTTCGTCTCGAACGGCATGTACAAGCTCTCCAAGAGGGTACAGGACAGCACCATCGAGATGGTCGCCAACGGCTACTATCATGACAAGGCTGTCGTAAAGGTACCTAAGCTCATCTTCAAGCTGTTCTCGGATGACAACGCGGTATTCGCGGCATTCAAGAACAACCAGCTTTCACTTATCGACACCTATCCGATCGACGAGTACAAGAGCGTCATAAAGATGCCCGAGTACAAGGTAGCACCTCAGATCGGAACCTACTACGTATCCTTCAACGTGAAGGCCGCCCCTCTCAACAACATACTGGTCCGTAAGGCCCTCTGGTATGCCATCGACACCAAGTACATCGCAGAGGAAGTCCGCGGTGGCGGCGCAATCCCTGCGAACGCAATGGTCGCATTCGGCATCACCGACTCCGACAACAAGGACTTCTCGCAGAAGCCCGAGTCGAAGTACATCGATCCCGGCCAGTATGCCAAGAACGTAGAGATGGCGAAGAAGTTCCTGGCCGACGCCGGCTATCCGGACGGCAAGGGCTTCCCGAAACTGGAGTACGTGTACAACACCAGCTCCGGTCACAAGAAGATCGCAGAGGCCCTCCAGCAGATGTGGAAGAAGGCCCTCAACATCGACGTGACCTTGGCCAACGTTGAGTGGAACGTCTTCACCGACATGCGCCGCAAGGGCAACTACCAGGTCGCCCGTAACGGTTGGCTCGCCGACTACGACGATCCGACCTCGTTCCTGGATCTGTTCGTCACCGGCAACGGCAACAACGACGGCCAGTATTCCAACCCGAAGTATGACGACTTCATGGCCAAGGCCGCAGCAAGCACTAACGATCCCAAGGCTCGTTATGTCTACCTGCACCAGGCTGAGAAGGTCCTCATGGACGACGCAGCGGCTGCTCCGATATTCTTCTACACCGATGAGTATCTCCAGAAGACGAGCCTGCAGGGCGTAGTAATCTCGCCCTTCGGCTTCAAGTACTTCTTCAACTGCAGCTCGAAGTAAGTCCGAAAATTGAGATAGGTTAAAGCCCGGGCTTCGTGCCCGGGCTTTCCTGTCTTTTCGGCTCTCCTGCCTTGCGTGGTACCGCTGCTTGCCGTATCCTCACATCCTCTATCGCGCTTCCTCATTAATGGCTGCTTGTATCAGCACTTGTCAGACGAATAAAGCACTCAGGATGGCCCACAAGCTGACGATTTGACAATTGCCAGGCCGGTGCTCTTTTTGGTCAGGCTCGGCATGCTTCATATAACGGTAGGGCAGGATCCCGGCATCTATCCCAGGCCCTGCCCCACTCAGAGTCCATATTCTTGATCAATGGCTGTCGGTGCCTACTTGATATATATCTCCGCTATCGTCTTCCTTATTACAAGTACGCTCATGGCCGTAGCCAGCTGTGTCAGTTCGGTCGCGCTCTCTTCGTTCAGGATGTACCCGTTCTTGAACTCCCCATATACTTCCCAATATGCCTTGAAGCTGTTCAGGGCGAGCCATGTCACGAGCATATCCACGTCCCAGTTAACGGCCGGCTTCCTCGACCAGTCATTTCCTCTTAGCGACCTTGGCGGGTCAGGATCGAGCCAGAACCAGGAATCCGCAATCTCCTTCACCTTCTTGAGGTTGCCTTCCTTCGAGATCCAGCCTGCTATCCTGTCCTCTACATCCTTTTCGTACTCGGCGTGCCAATTGCCCGAATACCCCGACGAATGATGCGGAACACACGCATCCGCCAACGCATGCAGCACCGGTCCCATCGCGACGGGATCCTTGGTCTTCAGGAAGTTCTCATACCAGTAGCGAGCCATGTTATCCAGGGGCATGAACACGGAATTTGGCAGCCCCTGGCCCGTCCTCGCCCCGTCTTCGAGCCTGGGGAACCTGGCCGCAAGTTCCGCTTCCACGCTTGCGTACTTCCCCTTCTCGTCAGGATAGGAGTATCTTTGCGTCGCCGGTGAGCAGTCCCTGTACCACTCATGTCCCAGCACATGCACGTAGCTGTCCCTGAACCACCAGTTGATGCCCTTGTCGACGTCATAACCCGTCAAGCCGGCAAAGACCTTCTCCAGGAAGCTGGTCGCCGCATCCGATGCCTTCTGGTAACCTCCGGACCTTGCCGATCCCCTTTCGAAGGAGTATCCGTCATAATCATCGAACTCCCCCACGCCCTTCTTGATGTCTATGAAATGGTTGAAGGACGTGAAGTTCGAGCTCCCGTAGCTATACGAAACCGTATCGTTTACGACGAAGTCCTCGTCAATATGCGGATTGTCCAGCCTGGACTTGACCTTGACCAGCTCAACATCGTTGTAGTTGTCCACCTCGGGCGTTTCGTCCACTGTCATCTGCACGTTATCCAGCTGGTAGAACGACGCCGGCCTGAGCCTTAGCGACCTCACCTCGGTGCCGTATCCCTTAAGGCTGAGGTAATCACGGTATTCGTCCGGCCAATACACGGCCAGTGCGTGGAACGCCTCTGCCGCAATCGCCCTGTGCGATTTATAGTTGTAGGCTCCAGTGCCTGCTGATGTTACCATTAGCAAAAGAAATACGGTGATGACTACATAGATTGCCCTTTTCATTACAGGCACACCTCCACGGTACAATCATACCATGACATGCCCGGCAACGCCCTCATTTAGCGCCTAGAAAGCCCTGGTCGGCGAACATCGTAAAGAAAACCGGGCCTCACGGCCTGGCAGATGCCGCATCCTAGCCGCGATACCTTTCCAGCGTAGACACCAGTTCATCGACGACGCTCAGATCCCCTTCCGAAAGTCGTTCGGCGACGCAAGTCCTAAGATGCTGCTCGAGTATGATCCTGCCCAATCCCGCAAGCGATTCCCGGGCCGCTGCTATCTGCGTAAGCACATCATCGCAGTAGCGGTTCTCCTTTATCATGTTACCTATTCCCCTTACCTGTCCTTCGATCCTATTCACCCTGTTGGAGATGGCCCTTATCTCGTCGGCCGACCTGACCTTCTCCCTTACCGGGCTACTACGACTGCATCCCGTCCCGTCACACGTTTGCATCATGACCTCCTCCTGATATCCAGCTTCCTGAGCCTGAGGGCGTTGCTGACCACCGAAACGCTGCTGAACGCCATGGCCGCGCCGGCTATTACGGGGTTCAGCAGCGGGCCCCCGAATAGGTGGAGAAGGCCGGCTGCGACCGGTATGCCCAGCGTGTTATAGAAGAACGCCCAGAACAGGTTCTGCTTTATGTTCCGCATGGTCTGCCTGCTTAGGTACACCGCTTCAGATATTCCCGAAAGGTCCGAGCGCATGAGCACGACATCCGCCGCCTCTATCGCTATCTCCGTTCCAGTGCCTATGGCTATCCCTACGTCTGCTTTCGCCAAGGCCGGCGAATCATTTATCCCGTCTCCGACCATCGCCACCTTGAAGCCTTTCGCCTGCAATGCCGCCACATGGTCCGATTTCTGCTCAGGCAGCACCTCGGCCATGGTCTCTTCAATGCCGACTTCATCGGCTATTGCGGTCGCTGTCCTTTCGTTGTCGCCGGTAAGCATCACTACCTTTATGCCCATCGCCTTAAGCTTCTGTACGGCCCCTTTGCTCTCCGGGCGCAATGTGTCCGCTATGGCGAACAACCCTTTGACGGATCCTTCGACGGCAACGAGTATGACGGTGCTGCCTTTGGATGAAAAGCCTGTTACATCGGCTTCAACATCGTTGCCGACATAGACTCCTTGACCGGCGAGGAACTTCGGCGAACCTATGAGCACCCCTTTCCCGTCAATTTCCGCCCCTATGCCGCTGCCTGAGTAAGAGGCGAATGATCTGGGGTTCTGAGGTTTCATGCCCATCGACTTGGCTTTCTCCAGTATTGCCCAGGCGATGGGATGCTCCGAGCCGCTTTCGGCCGACGCGGCCAGCATGAGCAGCTCCTCTTCGCCGATCCCATAAGATACGGCTTGGACGACCTCGGGCTTCCCCTTGGTTAACGTGCCGGTCTTGTCGAGGACTACATGGTCTATGCCGTTGAGGACTTCCAGCGCGTCACCGCCTTTTATGAGTATCCCGTTCTCCGCTCCCCTGCCGGTCCCGACCATTATCGCCGTGGGAGTCGCAAGGCCGAGAGCGCAAGGCCATGCGATCACCAGAACCGATACGAACACCTTTAGCGGGACGGGAAGCCCCTCGCCCGCTAGGGCCCA
>ERZ795044.2814-NODE-2814-length-14933-cov-21.408187_pt1 | contig 14933 bp, 13 predicted proteins | sample MGYA00375128_ERZ795044 | MGnify/ENA primary metagenome ERZ795044 (study PRJEB30173, sample SAMN05720213) | anaerobic digester metagenome | isolation source: active sludge of municipal wastewater-treating anaerobic digesters | place: USA | collected 2014-12-22 ... | reverse complement strand
ACGTGCCTTGGCGTTCATGCAATGGGCGCATGTGTTCCTGCTGCTGCTGACCCTGCTCACGGTTGCCGCATCCGTCGCCGGCGCGCACGGTGCGCTGTGGTTTGCTGGTTAGTCCAGAAGCCTGTGGATTCATCACACCTGCTGCCTGCATGGACTCTTGCAGAAGCAGACTTCGAACTCATTGCTTGGCTCGCATCACTGCGCTACTTGGAGGAGGGGCATGTACTCAAATCGATGATTAGCCCCCATCGAGAAACTCATTCACCCTGCGCGCCACCGCATTTCGTCGTTTCGTCAGGAAGTCCTTGTAACGTTCAACTACGAGAAGCGTCGGCTCGGTTGGAATGCATTGGGCGGTGAAAGGCGCGGAACCGGACTTCTCAAGTAACGGCGGAAAGTATTGAGCAGGAGGCTTGTCGCTGATCTGACGATTTGTCTTTCCCCCAATAAATGCAAGATTCGCGATGTCATCAGCTTCACGCGATGTGTAGGCGTTCTTCAATACGGCCTTGGGAAAGATGTGATGAAACTGCAAACGGTGGCTTGCGCCGGAGTGATCAAGGGCGATGGCCAAGTTGGAACGCCAATCTTTTGCCCCGGCAGCGCGAAACGCGAGAAACATGGTCTTGAAAAGCGCGCTGCGTTGATTGCGACCTTCCAGTTCCTCCGCAGTGATATCAAGGCGCCCCATCTGCAGCCGAAGTCGGTCAATCAGCTCGTTTGCACCGCCACCATCGCGAAACGTGGCGAGGTCTTGATCAAGCAACGTCTCGCTAGAACCGCGTGAATAGCGACCTTTGGCATTCGCGACGAGCGCCCAATAGCGCAAACGGTGAGATTCCTCGGCCGAAATCTGGTAGTTGCGCCTATGTCCGTAGTTGGCCAGGGTCACCAGCAGAAATGGTGACGACAGTAGCGCCGGACTATCAATGCCGACATTGCTCCTGAGGAAGTTTAGCGCGAACTCCATGCCCGGCACACATTCCCTCCATGCTGCTTGTAGAGCCTCAAGGGAGAGGCCACCCACGGTGAGAAAGCGAGACTGACCGGTAGCAAAAGAGACAAGGTTCTTGAGATGCAATCCAAGATCAAGGTCAAACCCCGCTTTGCCACATTGTGTTTGGAATGACTGAAATGTCTTTAGAGCACCGCGCCACTTGGCTGTGATCTGAGCCAGCGCCAAATCAGAACTTCGCAGTTTGGCACCGAGCGAATTCACGCGGACGAAAATCTCCGTCACCTCGTCGTAGGAAAGCCGACGCTCGAGCACATCCATGCGGTAAACGTACTTTCGTATTCCGCGCAATCGCGCAAGGCGTTGGCTGTATTTTTCGTATCGCGGATCCTCGAAGCCGGTAACCCCGGCTTGCTTCAGGAAGGGCGCGTCACTGTCGGATTTGAATACCTCGGTGACTTTCACCCAGCGAGGCAGCTGTTCGAGCTTTCGAGTGCTCACCACGAAGGTCATGCGGTTGAAACGTTGTTGCAGCTCGTCTTCGCTCGAATCCACTTCGTCGTCAATCAGGTCTTCGTCTTCGTCATCGCCGTCCTCGTTGACTTCGGTGACGAGGGAAACTTGATCCGGATGATCAAGATTGAAAAGCAGCTCGATGGGTTTTTTGCGACCGCGAACATTCACTTTCTCTCCGCGAATCACTGCCGAGAGCGACGTCAGCCGCTGCTGCCCATCGAGCAGAAGCCGTGCGCTCTGATACGGGCTTTTCTGCTGTTCGATTGCGAAATCTTGCAGCGGTACGGCCTCATCGGTCTCCCACAACAGAATGGCACCGGACGGGTAGCCGCGATAAAGCGAATCGAGAAGATCGCGAACGCGGGGCGATCTCCAAACGTACCGGCGCTGCATCTCCGGCAAGCGCAGCTCGCCCCGCTCAATCATGGCGACAAGTTCTTCAACGGACGCTTCAGCTTTGGCCATCGCTCATAGATTCCTGTTTTGGAAGGCGCTCGGTGGTCAGCTTGAACAACGATAGCACTGTGGTTGTCTGAATGGCCTTCCGGAAGGAATCCATGCCGGCGGCCAATGCAGATCGCAAGGCCGAACTACTGCCAAAGCAGACCCAAGCAGTAGTTGTCATGCGTCATTTCTGTGGAACCAGCTTCACCTGCAGATCGCAACCAACGGCTTGCGCGTAACGCTGAATCGTAGCGATGGATGGTGCGTGTTTCTTGCCCGCCGATTCAAGTCGGGAAATTGCGCTTTTTGTCGTTCCCATGCGCTGGGCGACGACATCTTGCGTCAGGCCAGCCCGTGCACGGGCCTTGAGCATCTGCTTGGCAAGTTGATACTCCAACTCCAGTGCGTCATACGCCTTGGCAAAGCCCTTGCGCCTGGATGCGCGAGCCAGAAATGCCTGATGATCGTGCACGACGGGTTGATACTTCAGGTCAGCCATGTTGCAACTCCTTGACCCGCTTCCGGGCCAACGTGAGATCCCTCTCGGGTGTTTGTTGCGTCTTCTTGATGAACGCGTGAACGACGATAACGCGCTGCCCGAGCGTGAAGCAGTAAAAGCCCCGGCCGATACCAGAGCGGCCACGCGGCCTCAACTCGAACAGGCCTTCGCCCAGCGCGCGCGAGTGCGGTAGACGAAGGTTTGGCCCGTACTCCGCCAAGAGCTCGACAAGTCGGGCGTAGTCAGCGAGCACGTCGACTTGCCAAGACTCAATCTGCCAACACGCGAGAATGAAAGTACTCGATCTGGTACGGCATGCGCCATGTTAGCAAATGCGCTAACTCGGTACAAGACGCCGGTTGTGATGCGTGGGCAATCAAGCGTGGCGCACTCGGGGCCGCTGGTCACCGTGCTTGGCGCGGTGGTGGGAGTCCACGGCGGGCTTGGCTTCGCTTGAACGCTTCGTTGCGACGGGGATTGGATCAGCGGCGTTGCCAGCTGATGCCATCCATCCTCTACATCTCGAAACGGTAGCTGAGTTTCACCAGCAGCTGCTCGTCGTCGCGCAATGAAAAACTCTCGCGCAGCAGGTTGCCGGTAGCATCCGAGAAGGGATCCTGCTGAAAACCGCCCCGACCATAGACGAGATAGAGGTAGGACAGCGGTGCGAGTTCATAGCGATAGCGGATCTGGAAGCCGAGATTGCCGAGGCTGAAGTCGTCTACGGGTTCGTCGCTGGCGATCGCATCGCCCTGGGCATTGACGCGCCAGGCCTGGCGCAAACCGGCATCCAGGGCAATGGCCTGCAGTTTCACACGCAGTTCCTGGCGGGAGTCGATGGTCCAGTCGAGGCCGGCATTCAGGTCCAGCTCGCGCCGCTCGAAACTGCCGATCAGGTTGTCACGCTGCCAGACCAGCCAGTCCGGTGAGTGGTCGGTGTAAAACCCGGCATGGAGGTTGAAGGCATCGCTGATGAAATACACGGCGTCGTAGCGCAGGCCATAACCGATTTTGGAATTGCCGGACAGACCGCCGCTGAAGGCTTCGGCTTCCACCTCGTGCGCCCAATCGCCCTTGCGCGGCCGCTCGAAACGATAGAACGCGTTGAAGCTTGCGGGGCGCTTGACCGAGCCGTTGCCGCGGGTCAGCAGGTCATTCACGCCGGCACTGTTGAAATTGATCTGCGCGTACTCGTAGCTGCCGTTGCGCAATTGTCCATCGCGACTCAAGCGAAACTGGTCGTTGAGCTTCTCGCCGTGGTTGTTCTCGTTGCGGGTGATGCGGCCGCGCCAGTCCTTTGAGACATAGCGTGAAGACTGCGCAAGGTCGGTGAAGCGGCGGCGTGCTTCCCAATGCAGGTAGTTCATGCTGTTGCGCGACAGATAACCGGCGTCGTTGATCTGCAGGTCGTTGCCGAAATGCATGGCGATCCATTGCTGGCGCCAGCCGTCATCCATTTCGTAGTCGGCCCGGACCGTGGCACCGAGATCGCTTTTGCTGGTACCGGCCTGGTCGATCTGGCTGCCGAACACCCGTGTCTGCACGTTCCAGCGTGGACTGGGTCGCCAGTTGTGGTCAATGCCGAGCACGCTGGCTTCGCGATCAATCCACGGGCGATCGACCTGGGTCAGCATCATGCCGAGGTTCTGGGTGTCGAAGTCGTGAACCAGGCGCACAGCGCTGAATGTGCGCCCGACCGCATCCGCCTCGTCGGCGGCGAACAGACCATATTGAGTCGCGCCGAAACTGCCGTTGACCTTGATCGCCGCCGTGATGTCGCCTGCGCCATGACCATCGTCGGCCGGCGCGCCGATGCGACGGGTGTAGAGCAACTGGCTGAAATCCGAGGGCGTGGTGTACTCGAACAAACCCTGGTTCTCGGTGAAGAACGGTCGCTTGTCGCTGATGAAGGTTTCCGTGGCATCGAAGTTCACCACCAGGTCATCACTTTCCACCTGGCCAAAATCCGGATTCACCGTCGCAGTCAGCTGGAATTGCCCGTTGGGTTTCCAGAAAAGGTCGGCGCCAGCGTCGAAGGTGCTGGTGCCCTGGATGTTGTCGTACAGCCCCGAAACATACGGCGTGACCGCGAACAGCGACTGGCTGTAGGCCGCAATCTCCAGGGCCTTGAAATCGGACAGGAAGCGGGGCCGCTCAAAACTCGCGGTCGGCCAGGCCGTGCGTTCGCCGGTTGAGCCGATCACCCGGTCGAGATAGAGGTTGACGGTGCGCGTGTCGCCTTCGGCTTTCGCCATCGGCGCGATGTACCAGGGAATCAGAATCTCGGCCGACCAGCTTTCTGCGTCCTCGCTGACAGCGTGGCGCCAGTTGCCGTCCCAGTCATCGTTGAACTGCGATTCGTTGGTGATGATCGCATCGGCGATGCCATCCGTGGAGGACACCGTGAAGTTGTAGCCGGTACGTCCGCTGCCGTCGAAATCGACCATCACATTGACTCGGTCGACCTGCTGGTCGAAATCGCGCTGCACGCGCTGGCGCGTGCGCGGCACGCTGTCCGCTTGCACATTGCGGAAGGCAATGGCCAACCCTTCCGGCGTCGCCAGCACCCAGGCCTCGGTCGGCTGCGAGCCCGGTTCCAGGCTCAAGGGTTGGACCTTGCGGAAATCAGTAACGTGTCGTGCGCCCTGCCATTCAACCGGATCGATGCGGCCATCGATTTCGATCGCCTGCGCCGCGCCCGTTAGACCGGCGAAACACAGACCCAGGTTGTACGTTGCCCGCATAGACCCCACCCGCCATGCCCACCGTTGGCCTGCCAATGATGCCGTGGGAAGTTTCTGCCGCCACTGGCATTGGTCATTGCAACTTTTTCCCGCCGGTGTGTTTCGGGGCATGGCAACGAGCGCGGGAAAATGGATGCAAGGGATTCAGAACAACCAGCGGAGCAAGCTCCGCTCTACACGACCGGCTCGGGCCTGGTAGAGCGAGCTTGCTCCGCTGCTTTCATTCGCGTCACAGGACAGCATCACTACAAATCGGGTTTGACCAGGGCCCGCTTACCGCCGCGCAGGCGCGCGCGCCAGTGCCCACACATCCACGCGCTGCACGCCGGCCTTGCGCAGTACGCGCGCGCATTCGCGCAGGGTGGAGCCGGTGGTCATCACGTCATCGAGCAAGGCGACATGCGTGGGCAGCGTTTGCGCAGGGTCGATCTCGAACGCGCCGCGCAGATTGCGTCGACGTGCGCGCGCATCAAGGCCGCTTTGGGCCTGGGTGCTGCGAATCCGGCGCAAGGCATGGGGATGCAGTGGCAAGTGCAGGGCCCGCGCCAGCGGCTTGGCCAGTTCCAGGGCCTGGTTGTAGCCGCGCTCACGCAGGCGGCTTTCATGCAGGGGCACGCAGAGCAAGGCAGCCGGCAGCGGCGGCAGGAATCGGCTGGCGGCATCCACCATCAGGCTGGCCAGCAATCGACCGGCCGCGAGGTCACGCTGGAACTTGAAGCGGGCTTCGAGCAGGTCCAGCGGATGCGCATAGCAGAAGGGTGCCCAGGCCGAAGCAAACGGCGGTTCGCGGCGCAGGCACTCGCCGCAGAGTTCGGCGGCATGGACCAAGGGCAGCGCGCAACGCCGGCAGCACGCGTGGTTGCGGGGAAGGTCAGCGAGGCAGGCGGCGCACAGGTCCAGGGTGGCTAGGGCCGGTGCCGCGCACAGCAGGCAACGCGCGGGCAGGGCGATATCCAGCAGGCTGTCAACTTTTCCCCGCCACGCCACGTTGACAGCTCCCGGTCGCCATCCCAGACTCCCCGGACTTTACCCAAAACCGGATGGCCGCGATGTCCGAGATTCGCCACGACTGGACCCGCCAGCAGGTGCTCGACCTGCTCGGCCTGCCCTTTGCCGACCTGATGCAGCGCGCCCACGCCGTGCACCGCGCCCATCACGATGCCAATGCCGTGCAGGTGTCCACCCTGCTTTCGATCAAGACCGGCGGCTGTCCGGAGGACTGCGCCTACTGTCCGCAGGCGGCACGCTATGCGACCGGCGTGGACGCGGAGAAACTCATGCCGCTGGAACGCGTGCTCGAACGCGCGCGCGAAGCCAAGGCGGCCGGTGCCACGCGATTCTGCATGGGTGCGGCGTGGCGCTCGCCCAAGGACCGCGACCTGCCGAAAGTCGCCGCCATGATCCAGGGCGTGCGTGAACTGGGCATGGAAACCTGCGCGACCCTCGGCATGCTGTCTGCCCAGCAGGCACAAACCCTGCGCAGCGCCGGCCTCGACTACTACAACCACAATCTGGACAGCGCGCCTGAGTTTTATTCGGAAATCATCCACACCCGCGAGTACCAGGATCGCCTCGATACCCTGGGTCATGTTCGTCACGCCGGACTCAAGACCTGCTGCGGTGGCATCGTCGGCATGGGCGAGACGCGCGCGCAACGCGCCGGACTGCTGCAGACCCTGGCCAACCTGCCCGAGCATCCGCAGTCGGTGCCGATCAATCGCCTGGTGCAGGTCGAAGGCACGCCGCTGGCCGGAACCGCCCTGCTCGATCCCTTCGAGTTCGTGCGCACTATTGCTGCGGCGCGCATTCTCATGCCGGCCTCGATGGTGCGCCTGTCCGCAGGTCGCGCGGAAATGAGCGATGAGTTGCAGGCCCTGTGTTTCCTGGCCGGGGCCAATTCGATCTTCTACGGCGAGAAATTGCTGACCACCGGAAACCCCGATGTGCTCGCCGATCAGCAGTTGTTCGCGCGCCTCGGCATCCATGCCATGCAGATCACCGAAACCTCGGGCACCGCGCATTTCGAGATCGTCGAAGTCACCCATGCGGGCGATTCCGTAGCGGCCTGAGACATGCTGATGCCACCGTCAAACGTGTGCGGCTGACGGGCATGAGCCGTCCTGACCTGCTTGCCCGCCTGGCGCTGGCCAGCGAGGAGCGTGCGCGCAATGGCTTGTTGCGTCGCATGCGCACGATCACGGCAATCGATGGCGCGCACGTCGTCATCGACGGACGTCGCCTGCGCAATTTCGCCAGCAACGATTACCTTGGACTGGCCGCGCATCCGCTCGTGCGCGAAGCAATGACCCGCGCCGCCGCGCGCTGGGGTGTGGGCGCCACGGCTGCGCACCTGCTCGGCGGTCATCGCGACGAACACGAACAACTCGAACACGAGCTTGCGCAGTGGACGGGTCGCAGCGATGCGCTGCTGTTTTCCAGCGGCTACATGGCCAACCTTGGGGTGATGCAGACCGTGCTGGAACCGCGCGCGATCTGCGTGCAGGACAAGCTCAACCATGTCTGCCTGCTGGATGGTGCGCATCTTTCCGGGGCGCGCCTGAAGCGCTACCGGCACCTGGACGTGGACAGCGCGCGTCGCCAGCTTGAAGGCGATGCGGAACTGCCCGCCCTCATCGCCAGCGATGGCGTGTTCAGCATGGATGGCGACATCGCACCCTTGCGCGAGCTCTCCGACTTGGCCGCGCAGCAGCACGCGAGCCTGATGATCGATGACGCGCACGGCATCGGCGTACTCGGTGCCGATGGCGCGGGCAGCCTCCGCGAAGCGGGGCTCGACGAACAACAGGTGCCGATCCTGATGGCCACTCTGGGCAAGGCGCTCGGCGTCTGCGCCGCCTTTGTCGCCGGACCGAAGGCACTGGTTGACGGTTTGCGCCAGTTTGCGCGCACGCAGATCTACACCACGGCCATGCCACCGGCGCTGGCGGCGGCAATCCGCGCAGCGCTGCGACTGGCGCGCGATGACCATGAGCGCCGTGCCCGCCTGCATGCACGCGTGGCGCAGTTCCGCGCCGGCGCTGAGCAACTCGGCTTGACGCTGATTGCCTCGCGCACGCCCATCCAACCCTTGTTGGTGGGCGACAGCGAACAGGCGCTGGCCCTGGCGCAGGAGCTCGAAGCGGCAGGATTCTTCGTGCCTGCCATCCGCCCGCCCACGGTACCTGTGGATTCCGCGCGCTTGCGCATCACGCTTTCCGCCAGTCACGAGGAAGCCGACGTCGCCGCGCTGCTGGATGCAATGGCCGGGATCACCCGGAAGCTGCGCATCTACCATCCCGGCATGGCATCGCAATGAGCCCATGGATCACGCGCGTCGGCGCAGGACCGGACCTGGTGCTGATCCATGGCTGGGCCATGCACGGCGGAATCTTTGCGCCGCTGGTGGATCGGCTCGCGGCGCACTTTTGCCTGCATCTGGTGGACATGCCCGGTCACGGCCACCACCAGCCGTATCAGCCCGGATCGCTGCAACCCGCGCAACTGGCCCTTCGCATCGCCGAGCTCACGCCGCCGGCGCACTGGATTGGCTGGTCGCTGGGCGGACTCGTCGTCTTGCATGCTGCGCTTGATCATCCCGAACAGGTTCGCGGCCTGGTCGCGCTTGCCGCCAATCCCTGTTTTGTCAGCGCCCCGGATTGGCCACATGGCGTTGCCGCGCAGGTGTTTGCCGATTTCGGCAACGCCTTGATGCAGGATTTCGTCGCCGCCATCGAGCGGTTTCTTGCACTGGAAACCCTGGGCTCGGCCAACGCGCAGGATGAGTTGCGCCAACTCAAGGCACAGGTGTTTGCCCACGGTCAGCCCGACCTGCGCGCCTTGCAGGACGGCCTTGCCCTGCTGGAGGAGATTGACGCACGCGCCGCCCTCGCTGGGCTTTGCGTTCCCAGTTTGTGGATTGCCGGTCGGCGCGACCGTCTGGTTCCGGCCAGCGCCATGCAATGGGCAGCCATGCAGGCGCCGCATGGGCGCTTCCTGCAGATTTCCGCGGGGCACGCACCCTTCTTGAGCCATGCCGACGAAGTGGCGACAGCGATCCGGGAGTTCGTTGCCGCAGGTGGCTCGGCGTGAGCGGCATCTTTGATCTGACCCAGGTGCGCAGGTCGTTCGGCCGCGCAGCCGCAAGCTACGATGAACACGCTGCCCTGCAGAAGGAAGTGCAGCAGCGCCTGCAGGAACGGCTCGATGACTTGCCGCTGGATCCCGCGCGCGTGCTCGACGTGGGCTGCGGCACGGCGCACGGAACCGCAAAGCTGCGCCAGCGCTACCGCAAGGCACACACCATCGCCCTCGATCTGGCCCTGCCGATGCTGCAGGCAGCCAGGCGCCAGCAAAGCTGGCGGCGACCGTTCGCGCGCGTGTGCGCGGATGCCGAGGTGCTGCCGTTCCAGGATGCTGGCTTCGACCTCGTGCACTCCAACCTCTGCCTGCAATGGTGCGGACAACTGGAAACGGTGCTCGATGAGTTCCGCCGCATGCTGCGTCCGCGCGGCTTGCTGTTGTTCAGCACCTTCGGACCTCAAACGCTGATCGAGCTGCGCGAGGCGTTCGCCCGCGTTGATCAGGCGCCGCATGTCAGCCGCTTTCTCGACATCCACCAGATCGGCGATGCCATGCTCGCGGCCGGATTTCGCGATCCGGTGCTGGAGCGCGATGTGTTCACCCTGCACCATGCCGACGTGCTTGGCCTGATGCGCGAACTGCGTGCGCTGGGCGCAACCAATGCCGACACCGGGCGGGTGCGCGGACTCACCGGCAAGCAGCATCTGCGGCAGGTGATCGAGGCTTACGAGGTGCATCGCCGCGACGGTACCTTGCCGGCCACCTGGGAGGTGGTTTACGCCATGGCCTGGGCGCCCGAGGCAGGCCAGCCGCGTCGACGCGGCAGCACCGAGATCGCCAGTTTCTCCATCGACCAGTTGCGCGGCTCGCGTCGCCAGCGCCGCTGAGGCAACGCTGGATACGCAGCTCTTGCCGACATTTCGGCGAAAGCCGCAATCCCTTTGGCCTTCGTGTGCCGGTCAATGAAGCCAGGATGGATCCCGGCTTGACCAGCCATTCGGCTGTTGTAAAGCGCCTCGCCGGGATGACCGCATGATGGGCGTCGCCCCGCGTTGCGGTGTTCCTGCGTTGGCCGCGCTTTAAGGGATAGAATTGCAAACCTCCACCTTGGCGATCCGAACCATGCGCTGTCTTGCGATGTCGTTGCTGCTTGTTGGCCTGCCCGCAACCGGCGTACCCGTGGCGCGTGCGCAGACGGCCGACGCCGTGCTGCAGACCTGCGTCGACGAAGCCGATCCCACGGCGCGGCTTGCCTGCTATGACCGCGCGGCCGGTCGTCACAGCCAGGCTCCCGCCAAGGCGCCGGAAACCCGCTCTGGCGATGTATTCCCACGTCATGCCGCCGCCGAGGGTGACCGTTGCGAGCGACCGCCACCGGATTCACTGCTGGATTCCCGTTGGGAGCTCTACGCGCAGAATGAACAGCAGCCGCTTGCGCCGACCTTCTGCATCCGTGCCTACCAGCCGGTCTACCTGATGCCGTTCTACAGCTCGCGCCCCAACCGCACGCCGCGCTCACCCAACCCGGACAACTCCGTCAGCACGCCGCTTGACGTCGACAACGGCGAACTCAAATACCAGATCAGCCTGAAGACGCGCCTGCTCAACGACATCTTCGGCAACAACGGCGACCTGTGGCTGGGCTACACGCAGATTTCGCACTGGCAGATCCTCAATTCGCAGCAGTCGAGGCCATTTCGCGAAACCAACTACGCGCCCGATGCCAACCTCATGTTCAGCACCAACTTTCCGCTATGGGGCTGGAATGCGCGCATGCTCGGCGTTGGCCTCGTGCACCAGTCCAACGGACGCAGCAATCCGCTGTCACGCAGCTGGAACCGCGCCACCGCAACCCTCGCGCTGGAGCGTGAAAACTGGACGGTGACCCTGCGCCCATGGTGGCGCGTGCTGGAATTCGGCGAGGACAACAACGCCGACATCAGCGACTACATGGGTCGCGGCGAAATGGAAATCGTGCATGTGCGCGACGACATGCAGTTCGCGCTGAACCTGCGCCACTCGTTGCGCGGCGGCGATCGCAGCCACGGCGCCGTGCAGTTCGACTGGGCAATCCCGCTGGCACCACCGCTGCGCATGCACGTGCAACTGTTCAACGGCTATGGCGAAAGCCTGATCGACTACAACCATCGCGCCTGGTATGCCGGTGTCGGACTGTCCCTGATCGAGTGGTACTGATCGGAATGCGTTTGCCGCTATGCTGCGCGGCTTGCTGCAAGCAAACGTGATCGGCAGCTTCGAAGGAACCCCGCGTGCAAAGCCTGTTGATTTCGACCACGGCGGTGGCCATCGCCGAGATTGGCGACAAGACCCAATTGCTGTCCCTGATCCTGGCGGCGAAGTACCGTCGCCCGCTGCCAATCTGCCTTGGCATCCTCATCGCGACCCTGCTCAACCACGCGCTGGCGGCAGGACTCGGCGCACTACTGGCGGCATGGCTGACCCCGGAAATCCTCAAATGGATTGTCGCCATCTCGTTCCTCGCCATCGGCCTGTGGACGCTGATCCCGGACACCATCGACGACGAGGCGCTGCCCGCAAAGCGCGATGCGGGCGTGCTGCTGGTGACCATCAGTGCGTTCTTTCTTGCCGAAATGGGTGACAAGACCCAGGTCGCCACGGTGGTGCTGGCCGCGCAGTATTCGCCGCTGTGGCAGGTCATCGTCGGCACCACGCTGGGCATGCTGCTGGCCAATGTGCCGGTGGTCTGGCTGGGCGCGCGCTTTGCCGATCGCCTGCCCTTGCGCGCCGCACGCATCACCGCGGCACTGCTGTTCATCGCGCTGGCGGCATGGATCGCGCTGCGCTGAGTGCGTGTGTCGGTTCCACAGCTGCGCTGCTTGAACCGACCTGCATGTGAGCAAACGGCAAGCATGCGTTTCTTGCGTCGGTTCCGCCGCTGCGCTGCTTGAACCGACCTACATGTGAGCGAACGGCAAGCGTGCTGGCGCAGGTCGGCTCAAGGCCAAAGGCCGGAGCCGACGATTCCCTTGTTTGCGCCGTTTCCGCTTCGTTGCAGGTAGAGTTTCAAGCGGACGCTTTTGCGCAATGCCGTGTCGGGCTGAAGCCCGACCTGCAAGGGCCATGACGGGCTACAGCGCGTCGTTGTCGAGTTCGCCGGTGCGGATGCGCATGACCTGGTCGAGCTGCCAGACGAAAATCTTGCCGTCGCCGATCTTGTCGGTGTTGGCACTCTCGCGCAGGGTTTCCACCACGCGCTCGAGCTGATCGTCCGGCACGGCAATCTCGATCTTGATCTTGGGCAGGAAGTCGACCACGTATTCGGCACCCCGGTAGAGCTCGGTGTGCCCCTTCTGGCGCCCAAAGCCCTTCACTTCGCTGACCGTGATGCCCTGCACGCCGATGCCGGCCAGGGCCTCACGCACGTCATCGAGTTTGAACGGCTTGATGATCGCCATGACCATTTTCATTGCGCGGGTTCCGTGTGGATGGGCTGGCCATGAATATAAACCGGAATCGGATCTCCGGCCTGCGTGTAGGAAATTTCCTACACGCCAATCCGAAATCCGCCACTGCGTTCGAGGCGGCCGCTGCCTAGACTTTCATGCCAAGGGATGGCCCGTCGGCAACACCGCTGACGCAGGCGCAGGGACGCGAGCAGGGAAGCAGGCAAGGACGCACGCAGGGATTCGCAGTCGGTCGCGCCGATGCCTGTCATCGGCGCAACCGACACTGCACCCGGTAAGATTGATGCATCCGTTTGCCATGAGGTTCGCCATGATCAATGCCACCACCCTCGATGAGTTGGCCCAGCGCCTGGCCGCTATCGTGCCACCGGGAATGAAGGACGCGAGCGAGGATCTGGGTCGCAATTTCCGCGCCATCCTGCAGTCGGGCCTCGGCAAGCTGGATCTGGTGACCCGCGAGGAGTTCGACGTGCAACGCCTGGTGCTGTTGCGCACGCGCGAGAAGATCGAGCTGCTGGAACGCCAGCTCGACGCGCTGGAAACCGAATTGTCGGCCAAGCCGCGTCACTGACTGCCGGCAGCTACGCAGGCAGCGGCGCGCTTGAATCGATCGAACCGCCGAGGACCTGCGTTCCATGAGTCTTGCCGTCGTCTACAGTCGTGCCCAGGAAGGCGTGAATGCGCCACTGGTGATCTGCGAAGTGCATCTGTCCGGCGGCCTGCCGGGCACCTCGATTGTCGGCCTGCCGGAAACCGCCGTTCGCGAAGCACGCGACCGGGTACGCGCCGCCATACTCAATTGCCAGCTTGAGTATCCGCAGCGCAAGGTGACGGTCGGGCTCGCTCCGGCTGACCTGCCCAAGGATGGTGGTCGTTTCGACTTGCCGATTGCGCTGGGCATCCTGGCTGCCAACGACAGCATTCCGCGCACCTTGCTGGAGCGCCATGAATTCCTTGGCGAGCTGGCCCTGTCCGGCGAACTGCGCGCGGTTCACGGCGTATTGCCTGCCGTGTTGCGCGCGGCACGTGCCGGCCGCAGCGTGATCGTGCCACGCGCGAATGCCGCCGAAGCGGCGCTGGTCAGCGATGCCGACGTGCGTTGCGCGGACAACCTGCTGGAAGTCTGTGCCCACCTGTGTGGCAAGCTGGAATTGCCCCGCGCCGAACGCGGCACCGGGCCCGCGTTGCCGGCGGACCAACCGGACCTCGCCGAGGTGCGTGGCCAGCCGCACGCGCGCCGTGCGCTGGAGATTGCCGCTGCCGGCGCCCACAACCTGCTGCTGGTCGGGCCGCCCGGCACGGGCAAGACCATGCTGGCCTGTCGGCTCTCCGGTATTCTTCCGCCACTGGCCGAACACGAAGCACTGGAACTTGCCGCCGTGCGCTCGGTGGCCGGACTGGGCGCCGACGTGCAGGACTGGATGCGCCGCGCCTTCCGCTCGCCGCATCACACCGCATCGGCGGTTGCCCTGGTCGGTGGAGGCTCGGTCCCGCGACCGGGCGAAGTCTCGCTGGCCCATCATGGCGTGCTGTTCCTGGATGAATTGCCGGAGTACGACCGGCGCGTGCTGGAGGTGCTGCGCGAGCCGATCGAATCCGGCCAGATCACCATCTCGCGCGCGGCGCGGCAGGCGGATTTCCCCGCCCGTTTCCAGTTGGTCGCCGCCATGAATCCTTGCCCCTGCGGACATGCCGGTGATCCCTCCGCAAACTGTCGCTGCACGCCGGACCAGATCCAGCGCTACCGTTCGCGCATTTCCGGTCCGCTGCTGGATCGCATCGACCTGAAGTTGGAAATGCCGCGGGTTCCGCATGCGGAACTGCGCAGCGCCGAGCCCGCGGAAACGTCCGCCGAGGTGCGCCAGCGCGTGGTCGCCGCCCGCAATGTGCAACTGGCGCGCGCGGGAAAGCCGAACGGCTGGCTCAACAACCGCGAAACCGAGCGCGACTGCGCACTGGATCCGGCGGGCCTGGCGCTGCTGGATCGCGCGGTCGAGCGCCTGGGCTTGTCGGCGCGCGCCTTCCATCGCGTGTTGCGGGTGGCACGCAGCATTGCCGATCTGGCCGCAAGCCCGCGCATCGAACGCAATCACCTGTCCGAAGCCATCCAGTTCCGGCGTTTCGAACCGGCCCATTGAAACACACTGGCCGGTGACGGCGGCATCGCGTCGATTCGCGTGACGATTTGGCGGATTTCGCACGGAACGAAGGGGCGAACCGGGTACACTTGGGTCACTTGTACCCTGACC
>ERZ795044.2813-NODE-2813-length-14935-cov-14.532594_pt1 | contig 14935 bp, 10 predicted proteins | sample MGYA00375128_ERZ795044 | MGnify/ENA primary metagenome ERZ795044 (study PRJEB30173, sample SAMN05720213) | anaerobic digester metagenome | isolation source: active sludge of municipal wastewater-treating anaerobic digesters | place: USA | collected 2014-12-22 ... | reverse complement strand
GCCGGAAGATGAAGTCATATTCAGCGATTTCATGGCCAAGCTCGATAAGGGCGAGGTCATGAAGGTGACGATCAAGGCCAACCACATCAGCGCAATTTTAAAGGACCAAAGCCGGATCCGGACCTACACGGCCGAGTATCCTGAATTGGTCAAGCACTTGCGTGAGAAGGATGTCCAGATCGAAGCCCGGCCCCCTGACGAGAGCCCCTGGTACATCACCTTCCTGGTGACGTGGGGACCCTTTATCCTTTTCCTCGGTCTCTGGTTCTTCCTCATGCGCCAGATGCAGATCGGGGGAAATAAAGCACTCTCGTTCGGAAAGAGTCGCGCGCGCATGCTGACCGAAGAGCGCAAAAAGGTGACGTTCTCCGATGTCGCCGGTATTGAAGAAGCGAAGGAAGAAGTCCTTGAGATCATTGAGTTCTTAAAGGATCCCAGAAAATTTCAAAAATTGGGCGGGCGCATTCCGAAAGGTGTCCTGATTGTCGGTCCTCCGGGAACTGGAAAGACGTTATTGGCGAAGGCCATTGCCGGCGAGGCAGGCGTTCCGTTCTTCAGTATCAGCGGATCGGACTTTGTGGAAATGTTTGTCGGAGTCGGTGCTTCCAGAGTCCGAGATCTCTTCGAGCAGGGGAAGAAACATGCTCCCTGCATCATCTTCATCGACGAAATCGATGCGGTCGGTCGTTTGCGTGGCGCCGGTCTCGGTGGCGGCCACGATGAACGCGAGCAGACGCTCAACCAGCTGCTGGTCGAGATGGATGGGTTCGACACGACGGAAGGCGTCATTCTGATTGCCGCCACGAACCGTCCTGACGTGCTTGATCCGGCGTTGCTGCGCCCGGGCCGTTTCGACCGCCAGGTCGTGGTCAACCGGCCGGACTTGCGAGGCCGCTCGGAGATTCTGAAAGTCCACACCAAGAAGGTGCCGCTGGCTGCCGACGTGGAATTGGAGAAGATTGCGCGGGGCACGCCCGGATTCTCCGGCGCCGACCTGGAAAATCTGGTCAACGAAGCGGCGCTGTGGGCGGCGCGCTGGAACAAGAAAGAAGTCGAGCTGATCGACTTCGAAATGGCGAAAGACAAGGTGCTGATGGGGGCCGAGCGCAAGAGCATGGTGCTCAGCGACGAAGAGAAGCGCACTACGGCCTATCATGAAGCCGGTCACGCACTGATGGCCAAGTTGCTGCCGGGGACGGATCCCGTTCACAAGGTCACGATCATCCCCCGTGGGCGGGCGCTCGGTGTGACGATGCAGCTTCCCACCGACGATCGCCATAATTACTCGAAGGATTTTCTGTACAACAATCTCGCGATTCTCATGGGCGGTCGTGTGGCTGAAGAATTGGTGCTACACGATGTGACGACCGGGGCAGGGAATGACTTGGAGCGGGCCACAGATCTCGCCAGAAAAATGGTGTGTGAATGGGGCATGAGTGAAAAGTTAGGACCTCTGACGTTCGGCAGGAAAGAAGAGGAAGTATTCCTCGGCCGTGAGATGGGGTCGAAGCGTGATTTCAGCGAACAGGTTGCGCTCGAAATCGATCACGAAGTCAGACGTCTGGTTACGGAAAATTATGAACGTGCGAAGCGCATTTTGACCGATAATATGACGAGCCTGAAGGCGCTTGCTGAGGCGTTGTTGGAAAAAGAAGTGCTGGACGCGTTGGAGATCGATCAGATCCTCATTCAAGGATCCTCGTCGCAGACGGTTCCCGCCTAAGCTCTGTATCGCTGTTGTCGCAGGGGCTTCATTCGTGTTGCCCCTGCGACGACGGCGCTTCCTATACAATTCGTGCCACGGGTCGGGAAGCCGCTCCTATACATGACCGCCGTCGGTTTGATTTCCCTCCCGCAGGTGCGTTATGTCGCAGACTGATGTCCTGTTCCTGATCCGGAAGAGAGAAGGACCTGCCTGATTGTGACCACGACCTCATCCTCAAGCCCTCTCCTCTTAACTGCTGGCTCTCGGACGTTCAGTTTTGAATCAGGTCCACTCCTCATGGGGGTGCTCAACGTCACCCCCGATTCATTTTCAGACGGCGGTGCCTATCTCACGGTCGAGCATGCCCTGCAGCACGCCAGACAGATGCAGGCCGAAGGTGCCGATATCATCGACATCGGCGCTGAGTCTTCAAGGCCAGGGGCTCAGCCGATCGACGAAACAGAGGAATTACGTCGCCTCCTTCCTGTCCTGGAAGCGGTCCATGACGCAGTGCCGCTTCCTATTTCCGTTGATACGACTAAAGCCGCGGTGGCCCGTCGAGCGATTCGTGCCGGTGCCACCATCGTGAATGACATTAGCGCATTGCGCGGTGACCCCTTGATGGGCTCGCTGGTGGCTGAAACCGGCGCGGCCGTGGTGTTGATGCACATGCAGGGGACTCCGCAATCTATGCAGCAGGCGCCACGGTACGGCCATGTTGTGGAAGAGGTGCTTGCATTCCTGCGCGAACGGGTGCAGGTCGCGATCGCTCACGGCATCAAGGGAAGTCAGATCGTCCTTGACCCCGGCTTCGGTTTTGGTAAGCTCCAAGAGCATAATCTTCAATTGCTCGCTGAGTTTGACGCCTTCACGAAGCTCGGTTATCCGGTTCTGGCAGGGGTCTCCCGTAAACAGTTTATCGGGAACCTGACTCAACAGCCGGTGCAGGAACGGGGGTACGGCACCGCCGGCGCGGTGGCAGTAGCCGTCCTTAAAGGGGCCCGGATCATTCGTGTCCACGACGTGCGATCGATGCGAGATACCGTATCCGTCGTGTCAGCCATTTCCTGTCACGCGCGTTCTCATGTAGGGGTATCCAATGCGTAAATTGTTCGGCACAGACGGTGTTCGCGGGGTGGCCAACCTCGAACCGATGACCAGTGAAATCGCCATGCAATTGGGGCGAGCGGCCGCCCATATTTTCATGCGGCGCGCAGGCCGACACCAGGTGGTCATCGGAAAGGACACGCGGTTGTCGGGATACATGTTGGAATCGGCGCTGACGTCCGGGATCTGTTCCATGGGAGTCGACGTACTTCTAGTCGGGCCATTGCCCACCCCGGCGATTGCCTTCCTCACGCGAAGTCTGCGGGCGGACGCCGGAGTCGTGATCTCTGCGTCGCATAATCCTTATCAGGACAACGGGATCAAGTTTTTTTCCAACGAGGGATTCAAGCTGCCTGATGAGCTAGAGGCGCGCATCGAACAGTTGATCGTTTCCGACGAGATCAAACATCTTCGCCCGACGGCGGACGCGATCGGAAAGGCCTATCGTATCGATGATGCCGAAGGCCGGTATATTGAATTCGTCAAACGCTCGCTTCCCAGAGATCTCGATTTTCAGGGGATCAAGCTGGTGGTGGACTGTGCCAACGGTGCCGCGTATAAGGTCGCTCCAGCCGTTTTCCGCGAACTCGGCGCAGAAATTGAAGTGATCGCAAATACTCCGGATGGAATGAACATCAATGACGGCTGCGGAGCCGTGCATCCGGAGCGCCTGCAGGAGGCCGTGCGTCGGCATGGCGCCCATATCGGTATTGCGCTGGACGGGGACGCCGACCGGGCCATTTTTGTCTGTGAACAGGGAAAAATCATCGATGGCGACCATGTCATGGCCGCGCTGGGACTCGATTCGCACGCGCAGGGCCAACTTGCCCGCGCGACCGTGGTGGGAACCGTCATGAGTAATTTCGGGCTGGAAATTGCCATGAAGAAGGCCGGAATCCAGCTGATGCGCACGCCCGTGGGGGACCGGTATCTCATGGAGCGGATGCTGGCCGACGGATACAACTTCGGAGGAGAACAATCCGGCCACTTTATTTTCCTGGACCACAACACCACGGGCGATGGCTTGATCTCGGCGTTGCAGATTCTCTCGCTGATGAAACGTACCGGGAAGCCGCTGTCTGAATTGGCGAAGGCGATGACTGCCGTCCCGCAGATTCTGTTGAACGTGAAAGTGAAGCATAAGCCGGATCTCAACCAAATCCCGGATATCCAGCAGGCCATTAAATCAGCCGAAGTGACCCTGAACGGGAGCGGCCGTGTGCTTGTGCGGTATTCCGGCACCGAATCGCTGCTCCGCATCATGGTCGAAGGCGAACGTGATTCCACCATCCGTGAGGTCGCCGATCATCTTGCGGAGATCGTGCGTGCCCGCATCGGATAGCATCGGGCCGATGCCGTAGGCGCCGGATGTTACCGACTCTTACGATCATCTTTGTGCTCGGCCTCGTTCTCGGTTCCTACCTCACGTATTTTCCACTCAGCATCGCGATCGTCCTGCTGGCTTGTACTGCCGGCTGCGTGTGGCTGGAGCGTCAGCATCGCCTCACGTCACAACAGAGCAACGTGCTCCTGGCCTGTCTGTTCGGCGGATGTCTGCATTGGACCCTGTGTGCATCGTTCACTCCGCACGTGCTGCTGCAGGATAGTGCCCGGGCGCTTCCTGTCCGGTTGACCGGAACGATTGTGGAGGCCGTTCGCCATGCGCCGGGCCGTCTCACGGCTATGGTGCAGGTGACGGGCAGCGACGACCCCCAGTTGCCGATACCGTTTCACTTGCGTCTTACGTGGCGAGATCCGGACCGCGATCTCCACCGCGGGTTGCAGATTCGTACTCGCATCCATGTCCATGCACCCTCGGGAACTCTGAATCCGAGAGGATTCGACTATGCGGCCTATCTGGATGCGTTGGGTGTCGATGCCGTCGGATCGGTCTCAGGAGCCGGCGTCATCGAGGTGCTTGATCCAGACCGGGAGGCGCCGCTTCACCTGTTCGCCTCCCTCATCGAAGAATGGCGCGGCCGGGTCAGAGCCGCCGCCGAGACGCTTCCCCAGCCCAGTCGGGGCCTGTTTCTCAGTCTGACCATCGGTGAACAGGGGTTTCTTGCACCGGAAGTCCGTGAATGGTTCATGACGACCGGGACGGTGCACATTCTCTCGATCTCCGGCTCGCATCTCGGTCTCATCGCCTTGCTCTCGTTCGCATTGGTCAGGAAGGCGTGCCTGTTGCTGCCGTCCATACTTCTGCTGAGCCTCTCGCGGTGGCTCCCGGCGACGAGACTGGCCGCGTTGCTGACACTGGTTCCAGTGCTGGCCTATACGGTGCTGGCCGGGGCGGAGACCGCCACGATTCGTAGTGCCATCATGATCGCCGTTGCGCTCTGGACCGTATGGCTCGGCTCACCGCACTATCTCCTTCACGCACTCGCTGCCGCCGCCGGTCTGACGCTGTTGGTCCATCCTGCGGCGCTGTTCGATATTTCCTTTCAACTGTCTTACGTCTCGGTCTGGGCGCTGGCCCTGGCGCTGTCGCGCGAGACGCCTGTCGATGAATTGCCGCTTCCGAAGGAATCCCCTGCCGGACGGATGGTGTACTGGTTTCGCGAGTCGCTGCGACTGACGGCGTTGGTGACGCTTGCCACCGTGCCCCTGGTGGCCTGTTACTTCAATCAAGTGTCATGGATGGGTTTATTCGCGAATCTTCTCATGGTGCCCTTCGTCGGTTTCATCTTCTTGCCGACCAGTTTGTTGTCGGCCGTCTGGGTGATTGTGACGCACAGCAGCACGCTCCCTGGCGCTGCGTTCATCGATTCGTTGGGGCAAGGGCTGATTGCTTCGACACATGTGCTGGCCGGTTTGCCGGGCGCGGAATGGTTCGTGGCCGCACCGACGATTCCCATGATGCTGCTGTTCTATGTGCTGGGGTGGGCGCTGTTGGCGGGGTGGCCGGCCCATGCTGCGCCGCTGCTCAGAAGGTCCATGGCCTCGGGCCTTGCTTGTATCCTGCTCTGGTGGCTTTGGTCTCCACGTCCCTTCGGTGGTGAGGAGATGGTGCGCGTGACCTTCCTCGACGTGGGGCAGGGTGATAGTGCGGTCATTGAATTGCCCGATGGGACGGTCACGCTGATCGATGGAGGCGCGACCTATGAGCGGTTTGACATGGGGCGGAGTGTGGTGGCGCCTTTTCTGTGGAATCGAGGGATTCGACGCATCGATCATGTCATCGGGACACACCCGCAATTGGATCACGTCGGAGGGCTGGCCTGGATCCTGGCTCATTTTCAGGTAGAGAAATTCTGGACCAACGGGGCGGAGCGGCAGGAAGAATTCTGGCGCAGGATCGAGCGAGCGATGGTGCAGCGGAAGCTCGAAGCCACGGTGGCGACGGAAGGCCGATTGATTTCCGAAGGGCCTGCCTGCCGCATGGTGGTGCTCAATCCTCAGCCCAGGCCGGAGTCGTCGATCTCCGCAAAGAGCGAGTCGCTGAACAACCTGTCGGTCGTCACTGAATTGGTCTGTCGCGAGCAGCGTGTCCTGTTTACGGGAGATATCGAACGGGAAGCCTTGACCCGTCTCACCCATTCCGGGAATTCCGCTCACATTGCCCTCTTGAAGGTTCCGCATCATGGGGCGAAGAGTTCGCTGGAGCGAAGGTGGCTTGAAACGATCAGGCCGGCCGTCGGGGTCGTATCCGCTGGTCGGCGCAATCCCTATGGTCATCCGGCCGGAGAAGTCTTGGCGGCCTACCAGGCGGTGGAAACGCAGGTCTGGAGGACGGACCGGGATGGTGCCATCTGGGCCGATCTCGATCTCACTCGACAGGAACTCTCCATGCACAGCACCAGAGAATGGATACTGCAACCGGCGCTGCCATCGGCGGACATATGGTCCGTGGAGCAGGACAATCTGCGCCGCTTATGGCGCCGTTGGAATTGGACGTAGCCCCAGCCTGCTCGTTGCCGGCCCACCGTTCATGCTCTCCGTGCCGTCACCGAACATCTTCCCATCGCTCAACGATCTCCCTCCTGTGCAGATTTAGCCGTCTCGGATGGCAGCAGGCTGTCAATTTTGCCGACAGGCAGGATACCTATACCGCGTAAGTCGTCAATATTGTGTAAGAGCCCCCAGAGCATCGGCAGGGCATAGCACATGCAGACGTGCTGCACTGTCCGGTCATGCTGTCTATCACAGGCCACAGCAGGTCGAATGGCATCCGTATTCTTGAGTCGGATACCGGAAGCAGCAAAGACTCGACTCGATGGGCTGAAGCAGTCAGGCGATACAGCCAAAAGCATGGTCCGTGCGGTCCCCGGCCGGCGGTACATCAGACTGGGGGATTGATCCGGATGATTCTGGGAAAAAAAGCAGCAAGATCATGACGAAGCGTCTCTTGTTTCTGGCTCCTGCGCCGCCCTCCGACCGGCAGGGTGGGGGAGCCTTGCGCATGTTGCACCTGTTGCGGTTCCTGGGGAGTCGCTTTCAGGTGGATCTGATTGCTCCGGCGCTCGACGGCGCGGAGGATGCGCAACGACTGTTGAAGGATGTCTGCGCGGAGACGATGTTTGTTCCGCAGCAAGGGCCCGGTTTCCTCGATCGAATCGGCCAGGTGAGTCCCTATGTCAAAGATCGGGCGTTGGCTGCCGTCGTCCGTGAACGCCTGGCGAGCGGCCAATACGGGGCCGTGCACTTAGAAAAGCCCGCGATGATTCCCTATCTCCCGCCCCATGTGTCGGTGCCGGTGGTGCTGGATGTCTGGTCCTACAGCTCGACGAGTCCGTTGCGGATACTCAGGGGCGTAGGCGGAGCTACCGGTCGGTCGAGACAACTGGTCCGGCTCATCAAGGTGGGGATCTTCGACCGGTTCCGCTGGCCCATGACACATTGTGTGACGGTCGTGTCGGACGAGGATCGAATCCGTTGCGAACGTGCCCACCCGGGCCAACGGGTGCTGGTGGTTCCCAACGGCGTCGATTGCCGGACGATCCTGCCCAAGCCGGATCATGCCGCTACGTCGCCTCTGTTGCTGTTCACAGGTGATATGGGGGCGGAACCGAATGTCGAAGCCGCGCTCTTCCTGGCCACGGAAGTGTTTCCTGCGATTCGACGGGATTTTCCCAAGGCGGAATTGCGATTGGTCGGGAGGAACCCGGACCCCCGCGTGCGCCGCTTGGCAGGCTCCGGCATCGAGGTGACCGGCGCGGTTCCCGACATGCAACTTCATCTGCGAGCCGCGACGATGTATGTCGCGCCTCTTTGTACCGGCACCGGGTCCCGGACAAAAATACTGGAGGCCATGGCGGCGGGCCTTCCGATCATCACCACGTCAGTCGGGATCGAAGGGATGAAGGTACAACCGGGGAGGGATGTGTTGGTGGCCGATCAGCCCGTCGACATGATTGAGTCGATCCACACCTTGCTGATGAGCCAGCCCGATCGCGAGCGGTTCGGCCATGCGGCGCGCCATATGGCGGAGATCTGGTATGACTGGAGCCGCTGTCTCTGGCCGTTGGAGCCGCTCTATCAGAATCTTCTGATTCCGAAGGCCGTGGCCTGTTGAGCGCTGCCACCGGGCGGCTGCGAATCACATCCGGTGACAGCTCTACGATCTCGCTATAACCCCAGTTCGGCACGGCACGACAGGAATCTGTTGTGTTGTGCCGGAGCCTCCACGTAAAATTTCCTGCCGGCACGATTTCAGGCTCCGACTGCTCCCTGCTGGCCCGGCACGACAAGCGGCTCCTGACGCGATGACGATGATTCCGCATTCAAAACCTTCCCTGGGACAAGACGACATTCGTGCGGCGACCGAGGTGCTCCGATCCGGTCTGATCGCCGGGGGACCCGTCGTCGGGCAATTCGAGCGTGGTATGGCCGCGTATCTCGGGGTGCAGGGCGGGGTGGCGGTCAGCTCAGGCACGGTGGCCCTGGAGTTGGCATTGCGTGCCATGGGAGTCGGGCATGGCGACAATGTCATCCTGCCCAGTTATGTCTGTCCGGCGCCCTGGCTGGCGGTCCAGCGAGTCGGTGCACAAGCCAGGATCGTCGATATCGATCCGGTTACCTACAATCTGGATCCGTACAAAGTCCGCAAGGCCCGCACGTCACGCACTCGGGCGGTGATCGTGCCGCACCTGTTCGGGTTACCGGCTGATCTGACGGTGTTGGAATCCCTCGGGATTCCACTGATCGAAGATTGTGCGCAGACCCTCGGTGCTATGGAACAGGGCCGCGCAGTCGGCAGCGTCGGTCTGCTCACGGTCTGCTCGTTCTACGCCACGAAACTGCTCTGCACCGGCGAGGGCGGCATGGTGCTGTCGAACGATGAGGCGTTGCTGGAGCGGGTGCGGGCACTTCGCGAGTACGATCAAGCGCCGTCACTCAATGCGGCGGCGTTCAACTGCAAGATGACGGATCTGCAAGCCGCGATCGGCGTCACGCAGCTCAACCAGCTGGGAGAATTTCTCGAGAAGCGAGCAGCGTTGGCTGCGGTCTATCGCGACAGCCTGCCTGCCGAACTCTTCACTCCGCCCTCGGTTCCGGCAGGACGAACCCATGTCTACTATCGATTTGTCGTGCGGTTGCAGAAAGGGCTGCAGTCGTCCGATGAGTTCACGGCCTATCTCTCGCGTATGGCGCATCGCGGTCTGCAGTGCCGCAAGCCCGTCTTCCGGCCCTTGCATCGGTATCTCGAGTTGGCTGATTTTCCTGCCAGTGACGAGGCCGATGATGTCGCCATTTCGCTGCCGATTTATCCATCGTTGAGTGACGATGATGTGAAGCTGGCATCGCAGATCCTGCAGGAAGAGCTCCGGTAACGCCGCCTTCGTATTGATCGCTCTCTCGACCGACCCGCGTGGTCCCGCACCGCGTATGGTTGGGCACCCTGCCATCATACCCTTGACCCGCGCCCTGCTGATCGTCATGATGGCACGATTTTTCGGTCGTCCTGAGATGACGGCAAATTCCTTCCCCCTTACGCAACCGGAGGACATGCCTATGGTGCCCACCGTCGAGTGGAAAGACGGAGCGGTCCGTCTGCTGGATCAAAGCCGCCTCCCGATGCACGTCGAATTCCTCGACTGTCGCGATTATCGCGCGGTGGCGCAGGCTATCCGGGACTTGAAAGTCCGTGGCGCGCCAGCGATCGGTGTCACGGCCGCCATGGGTGTGGCGCTGGGGGCGCAGGCAGTGACGGCCACCGAGTACCGCGACTTTGCCACGCAGGTGGGGGAGATCTGCGACCATCTGGCGGCATCGCGCCCGACGGCCGTCAATCTGTTTTGGGCCATCGGCCGGATGAAGCAGAAGCTGGCGGCGCTCAATAATCACCCGGTCGCAGGGATCAAGGCCGAGCTCATCACAGAATCGCAGACGATCCTGGATGAAGATATCGCCCTCTGCAAGGCCATGGGGCAGCATGGGGCCGCGTTGATCCAGAGTGGTCAGACGATTCTGACGCACTGCAACGCCGGCGCCCTTGCGACCGCCGGGTATGGAACGGCCCTGGGTGTCATTCGGGCGGCGTGGGAGCAGGGGAAGCAGATCCAGGTCATTGCCGATGAAACCAGGCCGGTATTACAAGGTGCGCGGCTGACGGCATGGGAGTTGATGCAGGATCACATTCCTGTCACGCTCATCACGGACAACATGGCCGGTGCGCTCATGCGCCAGGGGAAGATTCAGCTCTGCGTGGTCGGAGCGGATCGGATCGCCGCCAACGGCGACGTGGCCAATAAGATCGGCACGTATTCCGTGGCCGTCCTCGCGCGGGCGCACAACATTCCCTTCTATGTGGCAGCGCCGTACTCCACCATCGATCTCACGACGCAATCGGGCGCCGAGATTCCCATCGAAGAGCGCAATCCGCTGGAAGTCACTGCCATTCACGGCAGCCACCCGATCGCTCCGCCCGGCGTGGCGGTGCTCAACCCTGCCTTCGACGTCACCCCGTCCGGGTTGATTACCGGTATCATCACCGAGCGGGGCGTGTTCAAGCCGGGGGAACTGGCTGCGCATTTCCGATCGTAAGAGGCGGGCTGCGCCTGTATCTTGCGTCGCTGAACGTGAGTGGGTGGTCGGATCTGCGAATGGTTATCCGGCATTTCTAGTAGTCCTTTACCTTGCCAGCCCTTCCGCCGCTTCTTTATAATGCCGCGAGACTGTGTCTGACGCCTCAATGAATGTCGATTTTTTAGCTGAAGGAGCCTGACGATCCATGAGTGAACGAACGCTTGCCATTGTGAAACCGGATGCCGTGAAGAAAAACGCGATCGGCGACATTATCAATCGGTATGAAAAAGCGGGATTGCGGCCTGTGGCGATGCGGCTGATGCATATGTCGAAAGCCACGGCGCAGGGATTTTATGCCGTGCACAAGGCGCGTCCGTTCTTCGACAGCCTCTGTACGTTCATGTCGTCCGGCCCCTGTGTGGTGCTGGTGCTGCAAGGCGACAATGCCATCAAGAAGAATCGCGAGCTGATGGGCGCAACCGATCCGGCCAAGGCCGAGCAGGGGACAATCCGTGCGGCCCATGGGGCCAATATTGAATTCAACGCGGTGCACGGTTCGGATGCGCCGGAGACGGCCAAGTTCGAGATCGGGTATTTCTTTGCCGAAATGGAGTTGGTCGGGTAGGCGCACGTTGAGCGCAGCCAAGTCTTATGTGATCTATGCTCGACGGTCCTTGCCGGGCCGTCGAGCCGGGTCGCCACTTCTTTCGTTTATCCTGCTCATGGTTTTCGTGGCTGGTTGTGCCGGGTCGCCGCCGACCTCGATGCCTGCTGTCGTGCCTCCGACGGAAACCCCGGCAGTCGCGGCGGAGACCAGCCTCTGGTACCAAGCCTCCACCGCGTTCTCCGATGGACGGTATTCCGCCGCCATTCATCTCTACGAACGATATCTCACGAACTATCCGAAATCCCGTCGCGCGCTGGAGGCCCATTGGGATCTGGGGCAGGCGTATGAACAAATGGGTGAAGTGACGGCGGCGATCAAAGAGTACCGGACGTTGGCCGGTCCGGAGGGCGCGCCCCTTTCCGCGCAAAATTCCTACGCCGAACGCGCCCAGCATCGAATCGATGCTCTACGCAACCAACCGGCTTCGCCGGCCGGCGCGAGATCCGGTCATACCGCGTTGTATGTCTCCTTCAGCAATCTGCCGCCGATGTCCCAGGTTGAAGCCTGGATCAGGCAGCTGAGCGCGCAGGGCATCAGTGCCATCCTGATGGATGCCAGTCTGGAGTCGTCCTTTACCAGGCCGCTGATCCCCACGAGCCCACCCACGAGCAGCCCGCTGCCGACTCTGCCCGGTGGAGCGTTGTTTGCCACGTCGCGTGGGCCCGTGCTCACGGACTGGTATGGGGTTATGGTGCCGCAGGCCCATGAGCTGGGGATTTCCGTCTATGCCGTGCTCGATCTGTACCATGCGCCGCTGTCCGACCATCGACCGGAGTCCAAGATGCTGCTCTACGATCCGACGCGGCGCAAGGTGCATCCCTGGACGCAGTTCGATCTCCTGGCTCCGGCCGTTCAGCAACAAATGGCGCAGCTGCTGGCGGATCTGCTGAAGACCGGTGTCGATGGCCTGGTGTTCCGCAGCCGCGCCGAGAATAGTTTTGCCTATGAGGTGAGCGACGGCGTGTTGCGCCAGTTCGAAACGCAGGTCCATCAGCCTTCCTCCGAGGTGGCCCAGGCCCTTCGTGATCGCATGGCACTTCGTCCGAACGAGCCGGCTCCGAATTCCGACAAGACCCTCTGGCGCTGGGTCGGGTGGAAGGCGCGTCAGGAACTCGATACGCTGGCCCGCTTCAAGAAATACTTGCAGAAAGCCGTCCCGCGCTTCCGGATGGTGATCGAAATTCATCCGGAGGCCTTGTCGAATCCGACGTCCGCCCTGGTGAACTACGGGGAAGATGCCGCGGAGGCGCGTCGTCGTGGGTTTGATTTGCTGTTAGGCGGGGCGTCCCGCGAGGCTTCGGACGTCCGATCGTTTGGCGGTGCGTTCAAGGGATGGAGTCGCGATGTGATTCAGTCGGAGAAGGGCGAGCCGCAAACCCTTCCGCAGGGATGGGTGTTGCTCCGCACCCCGGCGGAGCACGGGGGTGGCATGTTCACGGGGCTCGCGCAGCAGGCGGATGAACTCCGCACGCCCGACATTCGTCACCTTGTGTTTGTTCCGGACGCGCCCGTGGTGATTCCTTGACAAAGTTTTTCGCAGCTTTTACGATCGCGCAACCCGGTTCCCGTGCGCTTTTATTCACGTAGGCCGCTCGTGCAGCGGCCGTCACGAGGAGAGTCATGATACCGTCCAATCTTCGTTACCACCAGGAACATGAATGGGTCCGTGCTGAAGGAGCGCAGGCGACAGTCGGCATCAGTCATTTTGCCCAGGATGCGCTGGGCGACATTGTGTTTATCGACCTTCCGAAGGTAGGCGCCAAAGTCACCGCCGGCCAACAGATCGGCGAAGTGGAATCGACCAAAACCACGTCCACGATCTATACCCCGGTCAGCGGAACCGTTGCGAAGATCAATGGCGATCTCAAAGATCATCCTGAGGTGGTCAATTCCGATCCGTACGGCAAGGGATGGATGGCGGTCATCGACCTCACAGCGCCGGCTGAAGTGGATCAGTTGATGACGGCCGCCCAGTACGAAACGTTTCTGAGCAAACAGAAACATTAGGCGCGTCGTGAACCACCTTGCAATTCTTGGCGCCGGTCCCGGCGGGTATGTGGCGGCGATTCGCGCGGCTCAACTCGGCGCGCGTGTCACCGTCATCGAAAATCAGGCTCTGGGCGGAGTCTGCCTGAATTGGGGCTGTATCCCGAGCAAGGCGTTGCTGTCGGTCGTGGAGCTCGGCGATAAGGCGAAGAAGGCCAAGGACTTCGGTATCCAGCTGAGCGGGCCTGTCACCTACGATCCCGCCGTCATGGTGGCCAGAAAAAATAAAGTTGTCTCCACGCTGGTGAAAGGCATCGCCACGTTATTCAAGACGTGGAATATCGAACACGTGGAAGGCACGGGTGAGTTGCTTGATGCGCGTACGATCCGCGTGACGAAACCGGATGGCACCGAAACCCGAGTCGTGGCCGACGGCGTGATCATTGCGACCGGCTCGTCCTGGCCGAATCTCCCGTTGTTTCCTATCGACGGGACTCAAATCATCACCAGCAAGCAGGCGTTGGACCTCAGCAGGATTCCCGTGAGCCTGTTGATCGTCGGCGGGGGCGTGGAGGGCTGTGAGTTCGCCTCCCTGTACAGCGGGCTGGGTACGCAGGTGACGCTGGTCGAACTCGTGCCACGCCTGTTGCCGCTGGAGGATGAAGAGATCAGCCAGATGATGGAGCGCGAGCTGAAGAAGCGCGGCGTGGACATCCGGACCGGCGTCACGGTCGACCAGATCGTTCGTCAGCCGGATCTCGTCACCGCCCATCTTCGCGACGGCCTGTCGCTCAATGTTGAGCAGGTGCTGGTGTCGGTAGGGCGGGGGTTCAATTCACGTGGCATTGGATTGGAGAAGGCAGGAGTACAGGTCGGGACGCGCGGCGAAATCGTGGTCAACGACCGGATGGAGACGAATGTGCCCGGCGTCTATGCGATCGGCGATGTGGTCGGCAAGGCGATGCTGGCGCATGTCGCGTCGGCGCAGGGAAAGGTGGCCGTCGAGAATTTCATGGGCCGTCCCCGGACGATCGACTACGATGTCATCCCGACGGGCATCTTTACGTTACCTGAAATCGGGCGGGTGGGGCTCACGGAGCAACAGGCCCGTGACCGGTGCGTGGCAGCCGGGAAAGATCCGCAACAGTCGGTGAAGGTCGGGCGCTTCCGGTATGGCGGGTTGGGAAAAGCGCAGGCCACCGGGGACATTCAAGGATTGCTGAAGGTGGTGGCCGATGCGGAGAGCGACCGTATTCTGGGTGTACACATTCTCGGGGCGCACGCAGCCGATCTCGTTCATGAAGCCGCGCTGGCCATGCATCTTGGCGCCACAGTCTCGCGAGTGGCGGAGATGATTCACGCGCACCCGACCCTGGCCGAGGGCCTCATGGAGGCCATGGAGGACGTCCATGGCCACGCAATCCATCTTGCACGGAAACCATCGTCCTAATGCTGCGCTCACTTCTCATCAAGGTTGCGATGTTGGCGGTGACCTTGGGATC
>ERZ795044.2806-NODE-2806-length-14957-cov-5.694336_pt1 | contig 14957 bp, 14 predicted proteins | sample MGYA00375128_ERZ795044 | MGnify/ENA primary metagenome ERZ795044 (study PRJEB30173, sample SAMN05720213) | anaerobic digester metagenome | isolation source: active sludge of municipal wastewater-treating anaerobic digesters | place: USA | collected 2014-12-22 ... | reverse complement strand
TGTAGTTACCCAATACACCGGTAGAACCTTTAAGTTTGAGGAAGTTTACGAACTTCACATTCTCCATGAATTTTTCCCTGCTGATCTCCCATCCTAAACCTACTGCCCAGAAACTCTGGAATTTTTTAGAATACTCACGGTTGATCTGGCTGGAACCATCCCTGCGGAAACTTCCTGTCAGGTAGTATTTGTTCTTGTAATTATAAAATAACCGTGCAAGTCCAGATACAGTAGCATATTCGTCCTGGAATGTGGCGTTGGCAATAATACTTCTGTTATCTCCAAAACCAGAATTCAGGTACCAAAATCTTTTATTGTTTGGGATGATATTTACACCCGGCGTTTTCTGAGCCACTGTACCACTCACCTGCTCAAAATAATGGTAGTAGGTAGTAAATCCTCCTGTAAGTGTAAACGAGTGGTCACGCAGTTTCTTTTTGTAAGTAGCTATATAATCCTGCTGAAAATTGCGCATGTTTTGCAGGTCCTGCCTTACAGCAGTAAGCGCATTCTTGTGGAATATAGCAGTAGCCGGTGTTGCAGCAGTAGGGTCGTACAAGTCGTACAATGGGGTGTATTCCCTGTTATTGCGCCAGCTCATATCGGCATACCAGGTAGCCCTGAAGTTAAGGTCTTTAGTAAGATTCAGGTCAACAAAGAAATTGCCCACCAGCCTGTATTTATCGTCGATCTTCTTATCCCAGTTGTTTTCCAGTGTTGCCAGTGGATTTGTTTCTGAGTTTTGTATGATGGGTGTATTTGAATACAGGTTATAATAACCTGAATCAACACCGTAAGGATTCTTGGTGTAGAATTGCTTGGTGTCTGAAGGTACAATAGGTAAAGACCTTCTTGCATTTTCCAGAGCGCCGCTGTTATATGGCAGTTTTTCTTTTGACCCTATAACACCAAATCCTATTTTCAAACGCCTGCTAACCTTAAACTCATCATTTATATTCATGGTTAAGCGCTCGTACTTTACATGTTTAACCAACCCTTCATCATAACTGTATCCCAAACCAAAATGGAACCGGTTCTTTTCGGTGCTTCCATCAATACTAAGATTGGTTGTACTGAATTTTGCCGTACGGGTAACCGCATCAATCCAGTCGGTATTACCAGGGAAAGCCGACATGCCCGGGCCACCCACGTTATTAACAAAACTCAGGTACGATAAATTGCTTGGGTCATCAAACACCCGGTTGTTGGCTTCAAAAGTTGCCAGGCTGCGGAATTCATCGCCGTTGGCAAGTTCTATCTTATCCACTAATTTCTTACCGCCATACGTGGTATTGAAGTTAATATTCACCTGCCCGGCCTTTGCTTTTTTAGTAGTTACCAAAATAGCACCGGCGGCACCTTTAATACCAAAGATGGCTAATGATGAAGGATCTTTCAATACTTCAATGCTTTCAATTTCGCTGGGGTTTACAAAATCTATATTGTCGTTGAAAATACCATCTACAATATATACCGGGCGGATGGTACCGATACTGACAGTACCCCGGATCCTGATATCGGGTGTTGAACCCGGGATGGCCGAGTTTACAATAGAAAGGCCTGCCACTTTATTCTGTAAAGATGAAAGTGCATTCGTATTCGGTTGTGCTGCCAGTGTTTCACCTTTTACTTTGGCAATACTGCCGGTAAGGTCTCTTTTGCTGGCCGTACCATAACCGATCACCACCACTTCTTCTGATTTTTTCACAGATGCCAGCAGGCGGATATCAATAACCGACCGGCTGCTTACTTTTACTTCCTGTGTTTCGTAACCGATGCTGCTGATCACCAGGGTGGCATCGTTGTCAACGGTGATGGTGTACACACCATTGTTGTCTGCAAATGTTCCGGTACCGGTTCCTTTTTGCAGCACCGATGCCCCGGCAATGGCTTCGCCGTTCTCGCCGGTAATTCTTCCCGTCACTTTTATTTTATCATTCTCCTCATCGTTGGTTGAAAAAACAACCACTACGTTATTCTCCAGTTGTTTGTACGTTAGATTGCTTCCGCTGAACAGTTTATCAAGTGATTCGGAAACAGAAAGATTCTGCACTGAAAAATCTGTTTTATTTTTCAACGCTTTCAGTTTTGAATTGAACAGGAAACGATAATACCCATCGTCTTCTATCAGTTTCAAAACCTTTCTGATCTCCGTTTGCTTCAGGTTCAGGCTTACTTTCTGACCCATGGCCGGGTAAGCATTCACCTGCAAAGTTGTAGCGAAAAGGATAATAATGGCAAGCTTCATAACAAGCAGTGTTTTAAGAAGCGTCCCTGGCCGTTTTTTTTGGCCCTGAAGTACACTTTTTTGCATAATTTTGGTTTTGTCGTTAAAAAATACAAGCAAGTCCTTTTTGAACATAGGATTTGATTGTTATAATTTTCCGGGAAATGCTGCAACATTTCCCGTTTTTATTTTCTCATAATTTTTACCTCGTTGCCCCTGATGGAATAGCTGAACGGCATCAGGAATTGCAATTCCTTCAATGCTTCTTCCGGCGTTTCATTTACGAAGGAACCACTGACCTTATAATTCTTAAGCTTTTCGCTTTCAATATTGATCTTTAGGTTATACCATTTTTCCATTTTATAGGCCAGGTCCTCAAACCGTTCGTCTTCAAACGAAAGTTTATTATATACCCAGGCCGTTTCTACGATATCGCTGTCGGCAATATTCTTGCTCAATGGTTTAATGGTAATGGAATAGGCATCCGGTTCTGCAGGTACTACATCCGCCCGCTGATCCCTTGAATCTGAAACGGGGTATTTGCTATAAACAAGCTTCTCATGCGGCTTAAGCATGATCTTGGGGGTTCCGGGCCTGTTTTTGTTGATCACTTCAATAGAACCGTGTATCAGCGTGGCTTCGATAGTAGATTCTGATTGATATGCTTTCACATTAAAGGCAGTTCCAAGTACTTTAATATCTATTCCTGAAGTATGAACAATAAAAGGATGTTCGGGATCCTTAACCACATCAAAATAGGCTTCGCCGTTCAATTGAACTTCTCTTATGTTTGACTTTAGAAAATTATCGTAGGTAAGTGAACTTCCTGAGTTGATCCACACCTGGGAGCCATCTGGCAATTGTATCCTTGACCTTGACCCATGACCAACCGATATTTCATTGGCGGGTTTTACAGATGCAATTGGAAGATTTTTGTGCTCCTGCTTACCGGAGAGTAAATAAAGAAGGGTAATGGCAGCTACAAATGTTGCAGCAACTGCATATATAGCAACCTGTTTGTAAAAGGGCTTTTTTTCTATAAAGGGGGATTGGGAAGACGCAATTTCTGTTTCGGCCACCACTGCTTCAAAGTCGGCTGCCTTTTCTTTCAGCCTGTTGACATGCGCCAGGTAGGCGTCGTTGCTTTTGTGGCCATTACCGGTGTTGGTATTAACCGGCCGGGAGTTCCAGAATTCCTGGAGCGTTTCCATATTGGCCTGCCATTCCTCATTATTATTAAGGAGTTCCTCTAATTGCAACAGTTCCTCGGCCGATGCTTCGCCGGTAATCTTTTTAGCAATTAACAACCAGTATTTTTCTTCTTTCATTAAGCAAACAAGGATTACGATTAACAAGGACAATAAAATATAGGGCTTACCCCTAAAGAGCAGGCTACTTTTTTTGGGTGAGCAGGGAATGAAGCTCGGGGAACTGGTTTTTGAACTCGCTGTGGGTTTTTATACGCCTCAAGGCGATAGCCATCTGGGCCTCAACGGTTTTTACGGATATATCGAGCAGTTTAGCCACTTCGGCATAACGGAGCCCCTCCTCTTTTACCAGTTTAAAGACGGTTTTGCACCTTGCAGGCAGCTCATTAACGGCCGCCATTATCTTTTTTACCACTTCGGCAGAAAGCAATAATTCTTCGGGGTTGAAAAAAACACTGTTGAGGCTGGTTTCCCATTCGATGTCGTTTGGCAGCTTATTACGGCCATTTGCCGTAAGCTTATTTAAGGAACCATTCTTTACCCCTACAAAAAAATATAACCGGGGGTTTTCTATTGAGCGTAAAGTGGCCCGGCGCTGCCAGATGGATATGAAAAAATCGGAAACGATCTCTTCGGCATCTTCGGATGATTTTACGATAGAATAGGCAAAAGCAGTTAGACTCTCATGCATTTCCATAAAAAGTTTCTTGTACGACTTCTCACAGTTGTGCAAAGCTATTTCGTTCAGCAGGTCTTGTATTTGTGCGTTAGTTATCACAATCGTTTCACCTGTGAAGTTAGGTTTTTTTCAACCAACCAAAAAATCAGGTACTGAACCCGAGTTTGATCTTATACCGCCACTTGTCTTTCCCGATCTCCTGCTCAAGCTTCAGCACCTCCTTTGTTTTTTTACTGATCCAGAAAATCTCTTTAAAACCCCTGGATTCATGCGTCAATAACCAGCATTCGATCTGCTGATCGTTATAACCGGTCAGTATACCAGTACCTGTAACGGTATAGGCTTCATTCCTGGGTGCCGGAAATCCCGGATCATAAAAAGGGATCAGGAATGTTTTTTCTTCTTTGTATGGCAGGATAGGAAATACTTCCAGGTCGAGATGCCAGTTTAAAACATACTGGTCCATCGCTTTTTTAAAAGCTTCCCAGGGCCCCTTTCTGTTCCTGGCGGTGTCCGCATCGGTCAGTGAAATACCATTCAGTGATGCAGATCTGTTCATAAAATCAAATTCACCCGTACCACTTTGTTTCCACCAGCTCTGATGATACAACGGTGCAAATGTTCTCTTATCACATACCGATCTTACTTTGTGCACTATGGTATCCCGGTCTTCCCATTCCTGTGTAATAATGATTGCTTCTTTACCCTGGTAATCGGCATAAGCAATATTCCTTGTCCAGAATTGAGCCCTCGACCTTGCCGAATCCTTACCCATTTTAAAATAAACGAGGTACCGGTTAACGGAAGGTTTTAAAACTTTCGTATTCACTTTGCCTGCATCGATCAGGATGGTATCAGTTTTTGATTGCGCAACCGAATTGAAACACATAAAAACCGATACCAGCATAAGAAATGAAGTGATTTGTAAGCTGCTCATTTGTCTTATTTTTTGTTGTTAAGAATATTTTATCTTTTCAGAAACCACTCTATTGACTTCCGGATGATCAATTCCCATCCACTTATTTCAACGTGGTTATTAATGTTGAACGAGTGATCTGCCCCCGGGATCATTTGCATCGTAACATTTTTTCCTTTTGACAAAAGCGTTATATATAGGATCCTTGCCGATTCAGGTAAAACATTTTTGTCTGCATCTCCCTGGAGAATAAATATTTTACCGGTATAACCGTTCAATTCTTCGCAAACGGATGTTTTAAGAAATGAGGACCAGCGCAGGTAAGTAAATCCCCAGAATTTTTTACTGGTTGAAGATGGGTCTGATAAAATATTTTTCCAGGTACGGGTTAATGAATCAATTCTTTCCTTATTGGTAAAACCCGCCGCATTAAAAAATATCCCGGATGCTGCAAAGCTGTATAAACTGTATAACTGTGACGGCCCTTCTCCTGCCAGGACAGCTACATTTGAAATCAGCTTATGCATTTGTTTAGCTACCCTTGCTGCTACCAGCCCTCCCTCCGAATGCCCGGCGATCATGATCTTAGCAGTATCAGTGTTTTCATTTTTAATTACAAAACGAATGACTTGTTCAATTCTGTCTGTCCAGTTTTCGAGCGAAAATTTTTTATCGAATTCATTATTATCCTCTACCTGGTCCAGGTAATTTACGCCCGGTTTTTCAATGATCAGTAATCTGGCTTTATCCTTTGCTTCGTAAGCCCAGGTGATATGGCCGGATGTTGGATTAATACCATCGCCATTGCCTTTTGAAAAAAGCGATGAATTACCCGAGCCCTGAACATACACCAGTAAAGGAAGAGTTGATGCTGATGAGAATTCTGACAAGTAGAAAGTTATTGAATCCCTACCCGGATTTTCACGTATGACATACTTTATATAAGGCTGTCCGGGCACATGACGCTTACTCATCAGCTGGCCAAATGAAAATTGATATACTATCAGTAAAACACAGAGAATAAAATATTTCATAACCAATTATTAATAGATCAGTTTTCCAGGGATACTGTCAAACTCAATAGAGAGAAGCCGTTTTATATCTTTGGCTGTTATTTCATTGAATCATTTCTTTTAGCGTTCTTTCTATCCTGGGCGCATGGCTTGAGCCCATGCTTATAAAAACACGCTCCCCTTTACTCACCAATTCTATAATTGCCCGGCACATGTTCACATCCCTTACCATATTGGTTTCTGCAGCTATCTGCTTTAGCCTGCCCTCCGGCCATCCGTTTTCCGGGTGCTTATAAGTGCGCCAGCCTGGCAGGTCCGGAAAGTCTGCTTTCCATAAACTATCCACCTGTTCAACAGAATTGATAACTCCTTTAAGCGTTTTATAATTTGTTCTCTCAGATATCAGATTCTCCATTTTTTTATCCTGTTCGCTTTTTGAAAACTGGCCCCATTTGTTTTGATAAGGCCGGAGGCAATAAAAGACCGCTATGTGCGCCGGGTCAAATTTTTCCAATACATAATCCATCTCGGCGTCAAGGCCTGCCTCCCAGGAATATAGCTTTATCCCTTTTGATCTTGCCATTTTTTGTGTGTAGCCACCTTCGCCTGACGCCTTTACCGGGTTAAAGAACCAGGTAAGTATAAGATCCAGGTTTCCTTCAACCATCGCAATAGTAGGGTTAAACGTATCCCAGCTCTCTTTCATTACAGGAAATTGCTTATGCCCCGGGTCAAACGTATGCTCAGCCCCGAAAACCATTACAGACCCTTTTGTTTTTTTACTTTCTATGATATATATATATGGTCTTGGATGGGTATTGATAAGCCCGGTAGAAGTATATTCCCCCAGTGTCATTACGGGCGGCTGTAACGTTACCTGGCTTTTTAGCTGGTATTTTTTTGGGGGCAACCACAAAACATTACATTGAATTAACAGTAAAGCTGTTACTGTCAGTAATACCAACAGCTGGAGGGTTCTTTTCATAATCAATCTTATTGTTTTACTCATATTCAATAAATGATCATTGCCCTGGGTATTCACTGCTGATCAGCTCAATGATCTTTTTTGAAAGAGCGATCGACATCCGGTAATAACGCATGATATCACGGGCATCGCTTAACATAATGCAGTAATTCCTGATCTCGTCGTTGCTCATTACGGCAGGCAGGTTATCTCTCCTGGTGCCGGTGTTTTTCCGCAATGTTATTATCCGTTTGTTCATTTCTCTTTTAACAGAAAGGTGTCTTGCCGTAGCATTGGTAAGCCCGATAAGTTTTTCCTGGTACAGGTCCAGTATGCTGTTCCGTAATTCCATGTTCTCAATGGTGTTCATTTTGCCGCTTGCTTTAAATCCTTCATACCGGCCGCTGTTGATGAGCAGGTGTGTTTCTGACAAAAGCACGTTCTGGTTCAACCGTACCGAATCGGCTAAAAGTTTTTTTGCCCTGGCAAAATATAGTAACGACTGCTGCTGCTGGTTATACCCGTATGCCGTATCTCCTTTCATTTCATCTATATCAGCCGCCAGATCCGTTTTTAGGCCCAGCAGGAATTCCTTCACCTCCTTTTGTTCGTGGTTATGTTCCCGCCGGCGCTCCAGGAAAACGGCAAAAGAAACAGCAAAAACAATGATCAGCATCTCCACAAATATTTCGGCGGTCTTTTTCCAGATCGATCTTTTCCGGTTAGCTACTTCCGCCAGGATATTGTGGATATGTTTTCTTATTTCCTGTTCCATAGATCAACGCACCGGTTTTTTTATTTCCGGCTCATTGGTGGAGATATTGCAAACGATCTTCCACTCACCATCAGCCTGCTTTTTAAAAACAGACACCCAGGCAAAACGGGTGGTTTCTTCCATCGTTTTATTCTCTTCATTCTTATACATGATCACTACCAGTTTATCCACCACCATATATGCCATTGATGCGTCTGCAGAAAATTCAACAACGGGCGGGGTTGCGTCTTCCCATTTACTGAATTGCACCTGGGCGAAATAATTTTGAAATCTTTTTAATGCCGAATCCTTTACCGTTACAGAGATCCTTCCTCGGTTTACCGATAGCATCTTATCAGCAAACTGTTCAACAAATTGTTTCGCATCTTTGTGCAGGTGTGCATCCTGCTGTTCCTGGTGCAAGGCCAGTAATCTTTTTGTTTCCTTTCCCAGGTCTGCTTTGCTGTTGCAGCCTGCAAAAAATACAATTGCAACAAGAAGCAGGAAATAATACCTCATCCGGTTACTGTTTTTCATTTATACTTTTTTTTCTGAAAGCCAGGATCATTAAAAACGATCCTGGTGAGATCAAACGTGAATACTTTATCTCCCTGGTTAATTTCAATTCGGTGTGGCACCTGTAATTCCTGCACCCTTTTCCAGCCTGAGAATCTGATAATGATGACCTCCTTTTCATTAGCGGGGTCCTGGATCTGCAATGCAGTAAACAAATTCGTTGTTTCATCAAAGAACAAATAACAGGGATGATCCAATTCATCTTTTGCTTTCAGCCGGTATGACCGCATGCTGTCTGCGGTCACCATTTCCGGTTGCTGAAAATCGTGAAAGCGCTGATCCACTTCCAATATCGTATTCACAAACGCATGGCCCCTGATCGTATATATTGCATCGCCGTTGAGTTGCTTAACCGGGTTCCCCGTTTCAACACCAGATGCCCTGTTGTAAACGATTGCTTCAAATACGGCTGGCTTATAACTATACAGCTGTTTAAAGTAAGTGTATCCCCCGGCCGCCGTATGAACTTCTGTGGTATAGCTGCCCTGCGGTGACACACAGTCAGCTAAAGAAATTATAGTGCTTATACTTTCCCTGTTTTCCTTAGTTCCCACTGCAAGCAATGAAGCAGCAATAACCTGTTCTGCGGATTGAATTTTCTTTTCCTGCCGGCCTTTACAACTGCAGCATATCACGCCCGGCACTAAAAAGATCAAACTGATTGACCGGAATAAATTATTGCCTGCCGGTTTTCTATTCATATTTTATACACTTAACCCGTGCTCTTTTATTTGAACAGTGTTTGAAATATTATCCAGGCAGCACTCTCACTTCCCTTTTGTGACGGATGAAATTCATCCGGACCATAATAGGAATAGTCGCCCGTAGCCAGGAAATAATTTTTCCATACCTGTCCCACCGGGCACAAAAGCGAATTGGTGGCTGCTGCGGCATCGCTGTAATTTTTTATCACGCCATCAAACGTGTGAAAGTTTGTCATTGCCGGCCAAACCATGTAAAAAGCCAGTTTGGCATTGTGCTGTTTACACAGGGCTTTTATTCTTGCCCCGTAATCCATCAGCATAGCCCGGCCATCGGCCTGTGATGAAGGCCCCTGCTGCACAACAACAAAATCATATTTCCCCGATGCGATGAGTTTCTGCATTTCACCATCGTTCCAGTGATCTTCCAAGGCATAATTGGGATAAGCGAGTGTGACTGTTTTGATCGTTATCCCACTGTCTCTCCCGATCCGGGTCAGGATAGCGGGCAGGTCATTCGTATAAGTAAGGCTGTTCCCGACAAAAAGAATGCTTTTGGCAGAATCACTTACGGGTATTTCGGGCGGACTTGTTTTTTCTGCCTTTCTGCAGGACCCTGCTGAAACGTTCAGAAAAAGGAGGCTCGCTATTATCCCTATGACCGAAACGGCCTGTTTGTGTATTGTTTTCATGACTGCTGATTTTAGTTTGCTATTTTAACGGCTCATGAATTAAATAATCGTACGCATCTACAAACTCTATCTCCGGGCAGGCCAATGCCAGCAACCGGAGTATTTGCAGGTGCCCGGCGCCGATCATTACAAGAATTCTTTCGTCTTTGGACTCTGCAGCCAGGCGCAATATGTTGGAGAATATACGCAGGTTACGGTTCCACCAGTACGTGGAGCCATCGGCGCCGGGGTAATAACCATTGGTGCCAACTTTAAAATCCGCAACCAGGTAATGCCCCAATCCCAATTGCAGTCTTTCGGGGTTGTTTTGATAAGCCAGTGTTACCCGCAATGGTAAAACAGATTTGAGAGAATCATCTTTTGCATATAAGGAAAAAAACATCTTCAGGTAGGTACTGTCAAGGTATTGCTCCTGGTGATTAGCGACCGCAAAACTATCCGTATTTATTTCAGCTTCAAATCCCCTCGCCGGTGCGTCTATATTGTATAATTTCTTATGCCCCATCGCCGCCGCCAGCCTGTAACATAGCTGGTAGATCTCATTTTCGCCCGGCTCATACCGCTTGTTGATAAATTCAGTATATAACGAATCATGGAATTTTTGCCGATGCGGCATACTTTCAATAGCAACTTTGGTAGGCTTGAATTTTGCCAGGAGCTGAACAAGTTCTTTTACTTCTGCCTGTCTTTCTGGAGATTTAATGTTTACAGAATACCGCGGCTTATAAGCATCGTTTCCACCGTCATTAAAATGAAAGGTACCCAGGATCATTACCTTCGGTTTCCTTTGATTCTCAAATGGAGCCGACAAAGAATATACATCCGGCATGCCCTGCTGTGCCAGGCAGGATTGAATCGCCCCAAATAAGATCACAAAAGTTATAGTTATCCTGTTATTCATGGCTGTTTACTTTTAATTGCCCGGCTTAGGCGTGTTATTTCCGCCATCCAGGACCACTTTCCAGTTCCCGTCCTGTTGTTTCTTCCATACCGTAAAATAATTTCCATAAAACACCGTATCCTTTGCAATGAATTTCCAGTTGCCCCAGGTGTATCCCAACTCGCCCGACCCGGCTACTTCTGCATTCACCGGGTTCCAGGAAATTGTTTTAACATCATTGTCTTTATTAAATGAAGCTGCAAAAGCTATTTTACCGGTGATGGGAAATCTTCCGTCCTCCAGCTTTACGATATTACTGTCGGCATAAGCCAGTATGCTGTTATTGAAGCCGTCCTTTGCAGCCTGTTCACTCATGGCTTTATCCGCCTGTATGATCTGTTGTTTCATTTCTTGAGGGTTATTCTCTTTCTGCCGGTTACAGCTGAATAAGGCCAGGAGACCGATCATTATTGGCATTGCTTTCATACCTGTTTTATTTTATGGTTTTGGAATATTGATCTTTAAGCTTTTCATAAATCGTTTTCAGCTCTCCTATCTTACCTGTATACCGGTGCAGGTTTTCTTTTCCTTCAAATGCATCCCTGCTTTTTGCCTGTATGAATTCTATTGACTCTTTCCATTGTTTCCATGCCGGCAGCTTCTCCAGCTGATCTTTATACACCTGGTTAAATGACCGAATAAGATAATATTCTGAACGGTTCTCTGCTATCGTACCATCAGGATTGAGGGCAAACACTGCGATGGGTACCAGCATATCGGCCGAAGCAATGATGGCATGGTTTATCCTCGGCTCAAATCCTATTCTTGATCTCAACCAGTTCTCCAGGCCTATCAATCCAAGTGTAGGATCGGCCGGTATCCATTGTTGTTTCTCCTCATCATAGAATTCGATCCACACATGATCATTATGCTGGTAGCCGAATACAGAGCCCCGGTTGCCGATCTCAGTTATTCTTTTCTCCGCATCTTTCTGTCTTTCGGGATTCACCGGCTGAATATTTACTTCAGACGTTCTTCTTGTTTTAACATCCAGTTCTTTAAGTAACGTCCTTACTACCAACGCCTGTTCGTTGCAGTTTCCTCCCTGCCTGCAAATGATCTCCTTAACGGTTCGTTTCTGATAATCGGTAAAAGTCCAGGTGAAATTTTTATTGGTCCACCCGATCACCTTCTTCACTTTATCAAATGTAGTAGTACTATTTCCTGCTATATCACTGGCTAATTTCAGCATCTGCACCTTAGTGGTATCTGTATAATTATATGACTTCAATTGAACACCCGGTACCTGTTCAGCGTAACTTGATGACAGTATAGACTCAAAACTCACCCAATAAATATCTCCTCCTCCATTTTGCGGAGACGTAAATGACCTGATAAGTTCATCCACTTTAACAGGTTTATCCGGGTACGCTTTTTTCAGGTTGATTCTTTCACTGGTAAAAAACAGGCTCTTCTTATCAAAACTTACAAAAGGGCAATAGTCTAGTTTTTCGGAATTGAGAGATGCTAAATTTTTTGCAGGCTGCCATTTTCCTGCTGCATCTTTTATACTCATGTACAGGTCTCCCCTGCCCTTATCATCTTTTCTTCCGTAGGAAGTGAAGATGACGTAATCTTCTTCGGGTGAAACAAAGGCATTGAACTCGTATGTTTTTGAATTAACCGCTGTATCAAGCGGAACAGGCTCGTTGTACCTGTCGTTTTGCCATTGCGCTATATAGATATCTTCTTTACCCACTGCATTTTTATACGCAGCGGTAAAATACAGGTTACCATTTTTGGCCACAGAAGGATAAAATTCATCTTCTGCTGTATTCACCGGCGCACCAATATTCTTAGGCTCGCCCCATTTGCCGTTCTCTTTCTCCACCACCCATATATCAAAGTCTTTTATTTCAGTTCCGCTAAGCGGCCGGTTGGAAGAAAAAAAAAGTTTTTTGCCATCGGCAGAAAAAGCCGGCTCCAGGTCGCTGTACTTTCCTGCGAATGAAGCAATAGCCGGTTTGCTCCAGCTTCCATCCGGTTGTTTCTTTATTTCAAGTATGGTTTGAAACATTCCCTGCGGCGATTGCAGGGTGTATAATATCGCTGTTCCATCGGGCGAAATGGCGAAGTCCCTTTCGCCCAGGCCGGTACTGATGATGCCCGGGGCAAACAACTGTGGGATTGCCGGTGGATGGCTTAAATCAATTTTCTGTTGTGCCGAAGCAGTAAGGGACTGGAATAATAAAATAAGGAACAATGATCGTTGCATGGTTGCGAATTGTACATTAAAACTAATGGCATCCTGTACAGGTAAAATCGTTATTCAACCAACAACGGCAGTAAATATATAGAAAACAGTTTGTGAAGACAGTTGACATTCATAGTTTAAAAACGGCAGTTCATACCATTAAAAGTGCCGTTCTTATTTTTAGGAAAAATATGCTGGCCAAATCACAGACATTTACCTCACAAAAATCACGGATCATTCCACCCATGCAGAAAAGGATCCTGCTACATATCAGTTTCTGGTTTTGTTATTTGCTGTTTAAAACCTCGCAGAATATCGGCACCGACCTGGGCGGTACCCCGGGCAGTTTTGCTTTCTCAGTATTAACAACGTTATTTACTGCCCAACTTGTTTTGCTGATCGTAAAAGTGCCGATGGTATATGCGTTGTTCTATATCAGCAACAAATACCTGGCAAAGCAATGGAACATTTTAAAAACCTCTTTAGCCGGCTTCACTGTATTCCTTTTAAGCCTGGCAGCATTTATGCCGGTAAAACAGTTCCTGGTGATCGAAAGGATCTATAAAATAAACAGCAGCCTTTCGCAGGCGCTTAATTTCTCCAGTATTCTATCCTCTTTATTCATTCTGCTTTTTGTAAGCAGCCTGGCGCTTACCATCAAACTGGTCCGTTCAAACATCCGGCAAAAGGAAACAGAGCAGGAGATCATAAAAAAGAAACTGGAAACCGAACTGCAGTTCTTAAAAGCGCAAACCAACCCGCATTTTCTTTTTAATACGCTGAATAATATTTATGCCCTTGCCCGCAAAAAATCGGACGACACGGCCGACGTGGTAATGAAACTTTCAAAACTGCTTCGCTTCATGCTGTATGAATCACAGAAACAATTCATTCACATAAAAGATGAAGTGCAGGTACTGGATGATTATATAGAACTGGAAAGGATCCGGTACAATGAAAAATTAAAACTGGGTTTCAACAGGTCTATTGATGATGAGAGCCAGCTCATTGCCCCGCTGATCCTGCTTCCCTTTGTAGAGAATGCCTTTAAACACGGCGCCAGCGAAAGCCGTTTTGATTCGTATATCAGCATCCGGTTGGTTTTGCGGCAGCAACAGCTTGAGTTCTGTATTGAAAATTCCAAAAGCGAAGACCCGGCAAGTATAATACCAGCGCATATCGGGCTCAATAATATCCGCCGGCAACTGGAATTATTATACCCCGGCCACCAGCTTGAAATTGAAAGCGCCGGCAACCGGTTTATGGTATCTTTGAAGATCAACCTGGCAAAACATGCAACAGTATAACTGCATCATAGTAGAAGATGAGCCATTGGCTGCAGAGGTGCTGCAGGATTATGTGAAGCAGGTACCCTTTTTAAACCTGAAAGGAATTTGTACCGATGCACTATATGCCATGGAAGTGCTGCAAAAGGAAAAGATCGACCTGATGTTCCTGGATATTCATCTGCCCAAATTAAAGGGACTTGATTTTTTAAAGACATTACAAAACAAACCACAGGTGATCGTTACTACGGCCTATCATGAATATGCCTTACAGGGATATGAACACAACGTGCTGGATTACCTGCTGAAGCCTGTTGAATTCAGCCGTTTTTTACAGGCTGTGAATAAACTCAGCAATACTGCTTCTTCCGTTACCGTAATAAATGAATTTACACGGCCGGAAAATGAATTCCTTTTTTTCAACGTAAGTAAAAAAAAGGTGAAGGTTTTACTGAACGAGATCCTGTACATAGAAAGCCTGAAAGAATACATCCGGGTAGTGACCAAAGACAAGACCATCATTACCAAGTTCCAGTTAGGACAGGTGGAAGAATTGTTATCGAAAAATAATTTTCTCCGCATTCACCGGTCGTTCATTGTGGCAAAAGACAAGATTGATGCTTTTACCGCAACAGAGGTGGAGATAAATAATAAGCAACTGCCCATTGGCCGCAGTTATAAAGAACTGGTACAAGCGGAATTGGAAAAATAAAAGCCTTTCATACTTCACCAGGTTCAGTATTGCAAGGCTTTGTATCGGGGAGCAGACTTGAACTGCCGTCCGCCGGCTGGCGGATATGAATCCGA
>ERZ795044.2803-NODE-2803-length-14965-cov-5.583300_pt1 | contig 14965 bp, 12 predicted proteins | sample MGYA00375128_ERZ795044 | MGnify/ENA primary metagenome ERZ795044 (study PRJEB30173, sample SAMN05720213) | anaerobic digester metagenome | isolation source: active sludge of municipal wastewater-treating anaerobic digesters | place: USA | collected 2014-12-22 ... | reverse complement strand
CCTTGCGCAGCGTGCGCGCATGGTCGCCGCGGTCGCAGGCCCTGCCCACCGCGTAGCCGTAGGCGCGGCAGGCCTGCCAGGTCGTGTACAGGTCGGCCACCTTGCCCTGGATCAGCTGGAACTCGCCGATGCTCTGGCCGAACTGCTTGCGCTCGTGCACGAAGGGCAGCACCACGTCCATGCACGCGGCCATGATGCCCAGCGGCCCGCCGCAGAGCACGGCGCGCTCGTAGTCCAGCCCGCTCATCAGCACCTTGACGCCGCCGCCCTCGGCGCCGAGCACGTTCTCGGCCGGCACCTCGGCATCCTCGAAGAAGATCGGCCAGGTGTTGCTGCCGCGCATGCCGAGCTTGTCGAGCTTGCTGCCGAAGCTCATGCCCTTCGTGCCCTTCTCGATGATGAAGGCGGTGATGCCGCGCGGCCCCGCGTCGCCGTCGGTCTTGGCGTAGACGACCAGCGTGTCGGCGTCGCCGCCGTTGGTGATCCACATCTTCGCGCCGTTGAGCAGGTAGCGGTCGCCGCGCCGCTCGGCCTTGAGCCTCATGCTGACGACGTCGGAGCCGGCGTTGGGCTCGCTCATCGCGAGCGCACCGACGTGCTCGCCGCTGACCAGCTTCGGCAGGTACTTCTCGCGCTGCGCGGCGTTGCCGTTGCGGTGGATCTGGTTGACGCACAGGTTGGAGTGCGCGCCGTAGCTCAGCCCCACCGACGCCGAGGCGCGCGAGACCTCCTCCATCGCGACCATGTGCGCGAGGTAGCCGAGGTTGGTGCCGCCGTAGGCCTCCGACACCGTCATGCCGTGCAGGCCGAGCGCGCCGAGCTTGCGCCAGAGGTCGGCGGGAAAGAGGTTGTCGCGGTCGACGTCCGCCGCGCGCGGCGCGATCTCGTGGGCGGCGAAGTCCTGCACCGTGTCGCGCAGCATCTGGATCGTCTCGCCCAGGTCGAAGTCGAGGCCGGGAAGGTGGGGCATGGGGGGTCTCCGGGGTCGTTCGGTGTTCAGGCGGTCTTCGCCGGGCTGAGCTTCAGCTCGTCGATCATGCGCTCGCGCATCAGGTACTTCTGCACCTTGCCGGTGATCGTCATCGGCATCTCGGCGATGTCGGTCAGGAAGCGGATGTGGCGCGGCACCTTGTAGTGGGCGATCTGGTCGCGGCAGAAGTCGCGGATCTCGTCGGCCGTGCAGGTCGCGCCGGGCTTCAGCACGATCCAGGCGCAGACCTCCTCGCCGTACTTCGCATCGGGCACGCCGAAGACCTGCACCGACTGCACCTTCGGGTGGCGGAACAGGAACTCCTCGATCTCGCGCGGGTAGACGTTCTCGCCGCCGCGGATCAGCATGTCCTTCACACGGCCGACGATGTTGCAGTAGCCCTCGGCATCGATCGTGGCGAGGTCGCCGGTGTGCATCCAGCCGTCGCGCACCGCCTCGCGGGTGCGCGCCTCGTCGCCCCAGTAGCCCTGCATCACCGAGTAGCCGCGCGTCAGCAGCTCGCCCTTCTCGCCCACCGGCACGGTGCGGCCGTCGGCATCGACGATCTTCACTTCGAGGTGCGGCTGCACGCGACCGACGGTGCTGACGCGGCGCTCGAGCGGGTCGGCGGTCGCGCTCTGGAACGACACCGGGCTGGTCTCCGTCATGCCGTAGGCGATGGTGACCTCGGCCATGTGCATCTGCGCGACGACCCGCTTCATGGTCTCGATCGGGCACGGCGATCCGGCCATGATGCCGGTGCGCAGCGAGCTCAGGTCGAACTCGGCGAAGCGCGGGTGGTCGAGCTCGGCGATGAACATCGTCGGCACGCCGTGCAGCGCGGTGCAGCGCTCTTCGGCCACCGCGGCGAGCGTGGCCTCGGGGTCGAACACCTCGCCGGGGAAGACCATCGCCGCGCCGGTGGCCACGCAGGCCAGCACCGCGAGCACCATGCCGAAGCAGTGGTACAGCGGCACCGGGATGCACAGCGCGTCCCGCTCGGTGAAGCGCATCGCCCGCGCGATGAAGCGCGCGTTGTTGACGACGTTGTGGTGCGTCAGCGTCGCGCCCTTGGGGTGGCCGGTGGTGCCGCTGGTGAACTGGATGTTGATCGGGTCGCGGGCCTCGAGCTCGGGGGCCGGCACCGCGCCGGCGCGACCGTGCGCGACCAGGTCGTCGAAATTGAGCATGCCTTCGGTGCGGCCGCGGCCCAGGCGGATCACGAACTCCAGCGCGGGCAGGTCGCCGCGCACCGCCTGCAGCATGCCCAGGTAGTCGGAGGTCCTGAGCCGCTCGGCGGCGATGACCGCGCGGCAGCCCGAGACCTGCAGCGCATAGCTCAGCTCGGCGAGCCGGTAGGCCGGGTTGATGTTGACCAGCACGATGCCCAGCCGCGCGGTGGCGAACTGCGCCAGCAGCCACTCGGCGCGGTTCGGTGACCAGATGCCCAGCCGGTCGCCGCGCGTCAGGCCGAGCGCCGCCAGGCCGCCGGCCAGTGCCAGCACCTCGGCCTCGAACTCGCGCCAGGTCCAGCGGATCGCCTGCTCCCGGAAGACGACCGCCGGCCGCTGCGGCCAGCGCTCGGCGGTCTGCGCGAGCAGGCCGCCGACCGTCAGGTCCGACAGGGGCACGTCGGTGGCGCCCTTCACGTGCGACCGCCCGTCGCGCGGGGCGATGCCGGGGTCGACGGCGGGGTTCGAAGTCATGCGCGTTGCTCCTGCGGGCCGGGCTCGGTCGGGCCGTGCGCAAGCGTAGGCGGGCCGGCGGAGCGACAGTCGCCAGTTTGGTTGCAAATCGTGCCAATGACATGCAGACTTTCCAGCATGTCCACCCGCCCGACGACCCGCCCTCGGCCGCGCGCCGCCACGCCCATGGCCTTCGTGCTCGCCGTCGTCGAGGCGTATCGCCGGGCACGGCGCACCCCGGATCGGGCCCTGGCCGAGGCGCAGATCGCGCCAGAGGCCCTGCAGGACCCGGCGGCCCGCATCACCGCCGCGCAGATGGAGCGGCTGTGCGACTGGGCGATGCGCGAGCTCGACGACGAGGCGCTGGGCTGGTTCCGCCGCCGCCTGCCCTGGGGGAGCTACGGCATGCTCGCGCGCGCCTCGCTGTCCTCGCCCGACCTGGGACTGGCGCTGCGCCGCTGGGGGCGCCACCACCGCCTGCTCACCGACGACATCAGCGTGCGCGTCGACGTCGACGGGGAGCGGGCGACGATCGGCCTCGACGAACACGTCGAGCTCGGCGTGCTGCGCGAGTTCTGCCTCGTGTCGATGCTGCGCAACGTGCTCGGCTTCGGCGCCTGGCTGGTGGACTCGCGCCTCGAACTGCGCGGCGCCGCCTTTCCGTTCGCCGCGCCCGCGCACGCCGCGGCCTATGCGCTGCTGTTCCCGGGCGGGCCGGTGCGATTCGGCGCGGCGCGCGCCGAGGTCGTGCTCGACGCCGCCTACCTCGCGCTGCCGGTGCGCCGCGACGAGCGGGCGATGAACGCGATGCTGCGGCACGCGCTGCCGCTGACGGTGCGGCCCTACCGGCGCGACCGGCTCGTCGTGCAGCGTGTGCGCGACTGCCTGCGCGCACGCCCCGAGACGCTGGCCAACGCCCAGGCGCTCGCCCGGGCGCTGAACCTGTCGACGCGCTCGCTGCACCGCCAGCTGCAGGACGAGGGCGCGTCGCTGCAGGCCCTGAAGGACGAGGTGCGCCTGGCCACGGCGCTGGACCTGCTCGGCCGCACGCAGCGGCCGATCAAGCAGGTCGCCGCCGCGGCGGGCTACGCCAGCGAGAAGAGCTTCGCGCGCGCCTTCCGCCAGTGGACGGGCCAGGCGCCGTCGGACTACCGCAGCGCCGGCCTCAGGTGAAGCGCAGCGTCTGCTGCGCGACGAGCTGGGTCCAGCGGCGCTGCTCCTGCGCGATGAAGGCCTCGAACTCGCCGGGCGTGCTGCCGACCCATTCGAGCCCCTGCTGGGCCAGGACCTGGCGCGCCTCGGCCGCGCCCAGCGCCTGCGTGAACGCGGCGTGCAGCGCCTGCTGGCGCGCCGCGCCGATGCGTGCCGGCGCGAGCGCGCCGATCCAGGTGCCGGCCTCGCAGTCGGTCACGCCGGCCTCGGCGAAGGTCGGCAGGTCCGGCGCGACCGAATAGCGCTTCGCCGAACTGACCGCCAGCGCGCGCACCCGACCCGACTTCACGTGCGGACCGATCGCCACCCAGCTGCCCATGAAGAGCTGCACCTCGTTGCTCATCACCGCCTGCAGCGCGGGCACGCCGCCTCGGTAGGGGATGTGCACGAGGTGCGTGCCGGTGCGCAGCTTGAACAGCTCGACCGCCAGGTGGTTCAGCGTGCCCAGGCCGGCGGTCGAGTAGTTCAGCCGGCCCGGACTGCGGCGCGCCAGGGCGATGAACTCGGCCAGGTCGCGCACCGGCAGTTCGGCCGGCACCGCGAACACCAGCGGGAAGCTCACCAGGCGGCTGATCGGCGTGAAGTCGCGCTGCGTGTCGTAGGGCAGCTGCGGGTAGACGAGCGGGTTGGTCGCATGCGAATCGAACACCAGCATCGCGACGTTGGCGTCGCCCGCCTGGCGCGCCACCGCGGCGGCGGCGATGGTGCCCGAGGCGCCGGGCCTGTTCTCGACGACGACGCCCTGCTTCAGCAGCGCCGGCAGGCGTTCGCCGAGCAGGCGCCCGGTCAGGTCGACCGAGCCGCCGGGCGGCACCGGCACGACGAGCTGCAGCGCGCCGCCGTCGGCACGGGCCAGGTTCGGCAGGGCCAGGGCGGCCAGGCCGCCGGTGGCCGCGACCAGGGTGGAACGTCTACGCATCGACAGGCTCCTCGTACGGACAAAGCCCGGGAGCATCGCAGCCCGGGATGACGGGCGCGTGTCGGCGCGCCGCCCGGATGATACGAAGGCGGCGGGCCGGCCGCGACCGGGGCGACCCGCGCCGTCGAGAATCCCCTGCTTGACGCTGCCGCCGCAGCGGACCCACAATCCGCCCCGCTCCGGGGTGCACGCATGGCGCGTGCTGAGATGGTCACACCGAACCCGCGAACTTGATCCGGTTCATACCGGCGGAAGAAGAGCTGTCTCACCCGACGCATCGGACCCCCTACGGGCTCGATGCCTCCCCGGGGCGACCTTCGGAGCACCTGATCGACCAGGCCACGAAGGAGCCCCGAATGAACGCCCCCGACAAGCTCGCCCTCGACCTCGAAGCCAAGCTCGCGCTGACGCGCGAGCCCTTCCCGGCGTCGCACAAGACCTGGATCGAAGGCTCGCGCGCCGACCTGCGCGTGCCGCTGCGCGAAGTCGCGCTGACCAATGGCGAGCGCGTCTCGCTGTACGACACGTCCGGGCCCTACACCGACCCGACCGCCGCGATCGACGTGACCCGCGGCCTGCCCGACGTGCGCGGCGCCTGGATCGCCGGGCGCGGCGACACCGAGGCCTACGCGGGCCGCGTCCACGTGGCGCTCGACGAGGGCGTGAAGCACGAGGACCGCGAGGCCGAGCGCATCGCCGCGCTGCGCGCCCAGGCGGCCGCGCTGCAGCGCACGCCGCGGCGCGCGAAGGCGGGCCTCAACGCCACGCAGATGCACTACGCCAGGCGCGGCATCGTCACGCCCGAGATGGAGTACGTGGCGCTGCGCGAGAACGGCCGGCGCGAGTGGATGGCCGAGTACCTGGCCGACGCCGGGCGCGAGCAGCGCTTGGCCGGCGACGGCCGGGGCGCGGCGATCCCGAGGATCATCACGCCCGAGTTCGTGCGCGACGAGGTGGCGCGCGGCCGCGCGATCATCCCGGCGAACATCAACCACCCCGAGGTCGAGCCGATGGCGATCGGCCGCAACTTCAAGGTCAAGATCAACGCCAACATCGGCAACTCGGCGGTCACCTCGAGCATCGAGGAAGAGGTCGAGAAGCTCGTCTGGGCGATCCGCTGGGGCGCGGACAACGTGATGGACCTGTCCACCGGCAAGAACATCCACACCACGCGCGACTGGATCGTGCGCAACTCGCCGGTGCCCATCGGCACGGTGCCGATCTACCAGGCGCTCGAGAAGGTCGGCGGCATCGCCGAGGACCTGACCTGGGAGATCTACCGCGACACGCTGATCGAGCAGGCCGAGCAGGGCGTCGATTACTTCACGATCCATGCCGGCGTGCGCCTGCCCTTCATCCACCTCACCGCGAACCGCCGCACCGGCATCGTCTCGCGCGGCGGCTCGATCATGGCCAAGTGGTGCATCACGCACCACCGCGAGAGCTTCCTGTACACGCACTTCGACGAGATCTGCGAGATCATGAAGGCCTACGACGTGAGCTTCTCGCTCGGCGACGGCCTGCGCCCCGGCTCGGGCGCCGACGCCAACGACGAGGCGCAGTTCGCCGAACTGCGCACGCTCGGCGAGCTGACCCAGGTCGCGTGGAAGCACGACGTGCAGACCATGATCGAAGGCCCGGGCCACGTGCCGATGCACATGATCCAGGCCAACATGACCGAGCAGCTGAAGCACTGCCACGAGGCGCCGTTCTACACGCTGGGGCCGCTGACGATCGACATCGCGCCCGGCTACGACCACATCGCCAGCGCGATCGGCGCGGCGATGATCGGCTGGATGGGCACCGCGATGCTGTGCTACGTGACGCCCAAGGAGCACCTGGGCCTGCCCGACCGCGACGACGTCAAGCAGGGCATCATCGCCTACAAGATCGCCGCCCACGCGGCCGACGTCGCCAAGGGCCACCCCGGCGCGCGCGCCCGCGACGACGCGCTGTCGAAGGCGCGCTTCGAGTTCCGCTGGACCGACCAGTTCAACCTCGGGCTCGACCCCGAGACCGCACGCGACTTCCACGACGAGACCCTGCCCAAGGACAGCAGCAAGGTGGCGCACTTCTGCTCGATGTGCGGGCCGAAGTTCTGCTCGATGAAGATCACGCAGGACGTGCGCGACTACGCGGCGCGCAAGGGCCTGGACGAGGCCCAGGCGCTGGACGCGGCGATGGCCGAGAAGTCGGCCGAGTTCAAGGCCGCGGGCGGCGAGCTCTACATCCCGATCGCCAAGGCCTGAGCGTGGACACGATCGGCATCGCCGGCGCCGGCCTGCTGGGCCGGCTGCTGGCCTGGCGCCTGTCGCGCGCCGGCCACGCGGTCGAGGTGTTCGACCCGGGCGACGCCGCGCCCACCTTCGATGGCCGGGGCGCGGCCGCGTTCACCGCGGCGGGCATGCTCAGCCCGGTGGCCGAGCTCGACAATGCCGGGCCCGAGGTCGCGCGGCTCGGGCTGCGCTCGATCGGCCTGTGGCGCGAGATCGTCGCGGCCCTGCCAGGCGCGCCCTTCTTCAGCGAGCGCGGCAGCCTGCTGCTCGCGCACCGCGCCGACCTGGGCGCGGCGCAGCGCGTGCTCGCGCGGCTGCGGACCGACGCGGTCGAGGGCCTGGCCACGCCGCAGCCGCTCGACGACGCGCAGCTGCGCGACCTCGAGCCGGCGCTGTTCGGCATCGCGCACGCCTGGCTCCTCGGCGGCGAGGCGCAGATCGACACGCCGGCGGTGATGGCGGCGCTGCACCAGGGCGCCCGCGGCGTGCACTGGCACTGGGGCGAGCCGGTCGCCGCGCTCACGCCCGGCGTGCTGCACCTGGCGCGCGGGCGGGCGCGCCACTTCGACCTCGTGTTCGACGTGCGCGGCGTCGGCGCCCGGCCGCTGCGCGACGCGGACCGCGGACCGACACCGCCGCTGCGCGGCGAGGACCTCGGGTTCACGACGCAGCTGCGCGGCGAGGACCTCGGATTCACGCCGCAAATTCGCGGCGTGAGGGGCGAAACCGTCTGGCTGCATGCGCCCGGCCTGGGCCTGACGCGCCCGTTGCGCCTGCTGCACCCGCGGCATCGCGTCTACATCGTGCCGCGGCCGGGCGACGTGGTGATCGTCGGCGCCAGCGAGGTCGAGAGCGAGGACCGCTCGCCGGTGTCGCTGAAGAGCGCGGTCGAGCTGATGGCCGCGGCGCACAGCGTGCTGCCGGCGCTGGCCGAAGCCCGCATCCTGCGGCTCGACCGCAATCTGCGCCCCGCCCTGCCCGACCACGAGCCGCACACCGAGGTCCGTCCAGGGCTGGTGCGCATCAACGGCCTGTTCCGCCACGGCTGGCTGCTCGCGCCGGCGCTCGTCGACGACGCGCTCGCGGCCCTGGCCCGGTGCGAGGGGGTGGCCGCATGAACGCCACCGCGACGATCACCGTTTTGCTCGACGGCACGCCGCGCGAGCTGCCCGAGGGCACGACGCTGGCGGTGCTGGTGGCCGAGCTCGGCCACGCGCCCGGCGCGGTGGGCACCGCCGTCAACGGCCGCTTCGTCGCCCGTGCGCAGCGCGACGAGCATCGCCTCGCGTCGGGCGACGCGGTGCTCTTCTTCCAGGCCATCGTCGGCGGCTGAGGCCGCCGGCACGGAGACCTCCCATGCATCGAGACGCCCTCCCCCACGACGACGACCCCTGGCAGGTCGACGGCGTGCGGCTCGCCAGCCGCTTCCTGCTCGGCACCGCCGGCTACCCCTCGCCGCAGGTGCTGCGCGAGGCGATCGCCGCGTCGGGCACGCAGGTCGTCACCGTCGGCCTGAAGCGCCAGCTCGCCGCCGGCGGCGACAACGGCTTCGTCGCCATCGTGCGCGAGGCGCTGGCCGAACGTGGCGCGCGGCTGCTGCCGAACACCGCCGGCTGCCGCAGCGCGCGCGAGGCGATCGAGCTGGCGATGATGGCGCGCGAGCTCTACGGCACGGCCTGGCTGAAGCTCGAAGTGGTCGGCGACGAGCACACGCTGCAGCCCGACCCGGTGGAGCTGGTCGAGGCGGCGCGCACGCTGGTGCGCGAGGGCTTCGTCGTCTGGCCCTACTGCACCGACGACCTGGTCACCTGCCGGCGCCTGCTCGACGCCGGCTGCGCCGTGCTGATGCCCTGGGGCGCGCCGATCGGCTCGGGCCAGGGGCTGCTCAATCCCTACGCGCTGCGCACGCTGCGCGAGCGCCTGCCCGACGCGACGCTGATCGTCGACGCCGGCCTCGGCGCGCCCTCGCATGCCGCGCAGGCGCTCGAGATGGGCTACGACGCGGTGCTGCTGAACTCGGCCGTCGCGCAGGCGCGCGACCCGGTGCGCATGGCGACCGCGTTCCGCCGGGCGGTCGAGGCCGGCCGCGGCGCCTGGCGGGCCGGCGTGATGGCGCGCCAGGACTTCGCGGTGGCGAGCACGCCGGTGGCCGGCCACCCCTTCCTGATCGGCGGCGCGCCGTGACGCGGCCGGTGGTCTGGAGCGTCGCCGGCACCGACAGCGGCGGCGGCGCCGGACTCGCGGCCGACCAGCGCACGGCCGACGCCTTCGGCGTGCACCTGTGCCCGGTGGTCGCCGCGGTGACGGCGCAGCATTCGCGCGAGGTGACGCAGGTGGCCCCGGTGCCTGCCGAACTGCTCGACGCCCAGCTCGCCGCGCTGGCCGACGACCTGCCGCCGCAGGCCGTCAAGACCGGCCTGCTCGGCAGCGCCGAGGCGGTGGCCACGGTCGCGCGCTGGGTCGACCGGCTGCGCGAGCGCGGCCCGGTCGCACTGGTGGTCGACCCGGTGCTGGGCGCGACCAGCGGCGCGGCCTTCGCCGACGCGGCCACGCTCGCGGCCTACCGTGAGCTGCTGCTGCCGCGCGCCACGGTGCTGACACCGAACCGGCACGAGGCCGCGCGCCTGGCCGGCGACGACACCCTGCCGGCCGCCGACGCGCTGCCCGAGCTGGCGCGCGCGCTGTGGCGCCGCGGGCCGGCGGCGGTCGCGATCACCGGCGGCGACAGCCCGGCCCACGCGGGCCTGGCGCTCGACTGGATCGCCACCGAACACGCCTGCGGCTGGCTCGCGCTGCCGCGGCTCGACGCCGCGCACCACCACGGCAGCGGCTGCACCTTCGCCACCGCCACCGCGGCGGCGCTGGCGCGCGGCCACGTCGCCGCCGACGCGCTGGTGCTCGCGAAGATGGCCACCACGCACGCGATCCGCCACGGCTACGCCGCGGGCCGCGGCGTGGGGCCGGTGCACGCGCAGCCGGGCTTCCAGAGCGACGCGTCGCTGCTGCCGCGCCTGTCGTGGGGCGAGGCGCCGCGCTTCCACGTCTCGCCGCGCCCCCGGCCGGCCCGGCCCCTCGGCCTGTACGCCCTGGTCGACAGCGCCGAGCGCGTGCGCCGGGTGCTGGCCACCGGCGTGCGCACGCTGCAGCTGCGCATCAAGACCGAGGTCACGCCGGCGGTGCGCGACGCGATCCGCGAGGCGGTGGCCGACTGCCGCGCGGCCGGCGCCGAACTCTTCGTCAACGACCACTGGGCGCTCGCGCTGGAGCTCGGCGCGGACGGCGTGCACCTGGGCCAGGAGGACCTGCTCGCGCTCGACGACGAGCGGCGCGAGCGGCTGGCCGCGGGCGTGGCCCTGGGCATCAGCACGCACAGCCTGTGGGAGCTGTGCCGCGCCCGCAGCCTGGCGCCGCGCTATGTCGCCTGCGGCCCGGTGTGGCCGACGCTGACCAAGGCCATGCCCTGGCATCCGCAGGGCCTGGACAACCTTGCCTGGTGGGTGGGCATGGCCGGCGCTCCGGTGGTGGCCATCGGCGGCATCCTGTCGGCGGACCGCTTCCACGCGGCGGCGGCGGCCGGCGCCGACGGCGTGTGCGCGGTGCGGGTGCTGGGGGACGACCCGGCGGCGACGGTGCCGGCGCTCGCCGCGGCGCTCGACGCCGGCCGCGCCGAGGCCGGGCGCACGGCCCGGCCGGCCTGGCCGCACCCGAGCCTGGCCAGCGGATTCGGTCACACGACGCCCTGATGGGCACAATCGCCGGAAGTTCCACACCAGGAGAGCCCGCCATGGCCGTGTACCGCTTGGGCGATCTCGCACCGCAGATCGCCGATTCCGCCTTCGTGGCCCAGGAGTCCACGCTGATCGGCAACGTCGTACTCGGCGAGCGCGCCAGCGTCTGGCCCGGCGCGGTGCTGCGCGGCGACAACGAGCCGATCGTGGTCGGCGACGCGACCAGTGTCCAGGAAGGCGCGGTGCTGCACACCGACCCCGGCTGCCCGCTGACCGTGGGGCCGCGCGTGACCGTCGGCCACCAGGCGATGCTGCACGGCTGCACCGTCGGCGAAGGCTCGCTGATCGGCATCCAGGCGGTGGTGATGAACCGCGCCGTGATCGGCCGGCACTGCCTGGTCGGCGCCGGCGCGGTGGTCACCGAAGGCAAGGTCTTCCCGGACCGCTCGCTGATCCTGGGTGCGCCGGCCAAGGTGGTGCGCGAACTCGGCGACGAGGACGTCGCGCGCCTCGAGCAGAGTGCCGAGATCTACGTGCGGCGCAGTGCGCTGTACCGCGAGCAGCTCGTCCGCATCGACTGACCCGGAGCCCCCCATGCACTACCGCCCGCTCGGCCGCACCGGCTGGAAGGTCTCGACCGTGAGCTTCGGCGCCTGGGCCATCGGCGGCACCTGGGGCGAGACGGACGACGCCGAATCGATGGCGGCGCTGCACCGCGCGCTGGACCTCGGCGTCAACTTCTTCGACACCGCCGACGTCTACGGCGACGGCCACAGCGAGCGCCTGATCGCCCGCCTGCGGCGCGAGCGCCGCGAGCCCTTCCACGTCGCGACCAAGGCGGGCCGGCGGCTGTCGCCGCACGTCGCCGACGGCTACGACCGCAAGAACCTCACCGCCTTCGTCGAGCGCAGCCTCGTGAACCTCGACGTCGATGCGATCGACCTGCTGCAGCTGCACTGCCCGCCCACCGAGGTGTACTACCGCCCCGAGGTCTTCGACGCGCTCGACGGCCTGGTGAAGGCCGGCAAGCTGCGCCACTACGGCGTCAGCGTCGAGAAGGTCGAGGAGGCGCTGAAGGCGATCGAGTACCCCGGCGTGCAGTCGGTGCAGATCGTCTTCAACCTGTTCCGCCAGCGACCGGCGGAGCTGTTCTTCGAGCAGGCGGCGCGGCGCGGGGTGGGCATCCTGGCGCGGCTGCCGCTGTCCTCGGGCATGCTCACCGGCAAGCTCACGCCCACCAGCCGCTTCGCCGAGGACGACCACCGGCGCTTCAACCGCGACGGTGCGGCCTTCGACAAGGGCGAGACCTTCTCGGGGCTCGACTACGACCTGGGCCTGAAGGCCGTCGACGCGATGCGCCCCTGGGTGCCCGCGGGCCAGACCCTGGGCCAGATGGCGCTGCGCTGGATCCTGATGCACCCGGCCGTCACCTGCGCCATCCCGGGCGGGCGGCGCCTCGACCAGGTCGAGGCCAACGTCGCCGCCGCCGACCTGCCGCCGCTGGCGCCCGAGACGATGGCCGCCCTCGCCGAGATCTACGCGCGCGACGTGAAGCCGGCGGTGCACCAGCGCTGGTGAGCGCAGCTCACATCGACGCGGCGAGCATCTCGCGGTAGTCGTCGGCCGTGGCCCGGCGCGGGGCGGTCTGGTGGCAGTGGTCGGCCAGGGCGCCGGCGATCACCGCGTCGAACTGGTCCGGGCGCACGCCCATCGCGGCCAGGCCCGCGGGCAGGCCCAGGCGGGCGTTGAGCGCGCGCACGGCCTCGGGCAGCTCGGCCCCGCCGCGCAGCCCCATCGCCGCGGCCATGCGGTCGAGGCGGCGCTCGCGCACCATCGACTCGGCGCCGGCGTTGAAGCGCAGCACCGCCGGCAGGAAGACGGCGTTCAGCGTGCCGTGGTGCAGCCGCGGGTCCACACCGCCCAGGCTGTGGCTGAGCGAATGCACGCAGCCCAGGCCCTTCTGGAACGCCAGCGCGCCCTGGAACGAGGTGCTCATCATCTGCAGCCGCGCGTCGAGGTCGCGGCCGTCGCGCACCGCGCGCTCGAGGTGCGCCCAGCCGCGCGCCAGGCCGTCGAGCGCGATGCCGTCGGCCGGCGGGTTGAAGGCCGGCGCCATGAAGGTCTCCATGCAGTGCGCGATCGCGTCCATCCCGGTCGCGGCGGTCAGCCCCGGCGGCAGGCCGAGCGTGAGTTCGGGGTCGCAGATCGCCGACTTCGGCACCAGGTGCCACGAGTGGAAGCCGAGCTTGCGGCCATCGTCGACGATGACGATCGCGCCGCGCGCGACCTCGCTGCCGGTGCCCGCGGTGGTGGGCACGGCGACCAGCGGCGCGACGTCCGCGCCGATCTTCGTGCTGCCGCCCTCGATCGTCGCGCAGGTCTTCAGCGGCCCGTCGTGGCGGCAGGCGATGGCCACGCCCTTGGCGCAGTCGATCGACGAGCCGCCGCCGACCGCGACGATGCCGTCGCAGCCCTCGGCGACGAAGACCGCGGTGGCGGCGCGCACGGCCGCCTCGGTCGGATTCGACGGCGTCGCGTCGAACACCGGGCCGCGCAGCGCCGCGGGCATCGCCTCGAGCACCGTGGCCAGCCCGCCGGCGGCGCGCACGCCGGCGTCGCTGACGACCAGCGGCCGGGCGATGCCCACGCGCGCGCACTCGGCGCCGATGAGCCGGCGCGCGCCGGCCTCGAGGTGGATGTGGGTCAGGTACTGGATCAGCGCCATCGCAGGGCTCCGCATCGGCCGGCACCGCGCCGGCCCCGGGGCCGACTGTAGGCGAGCGCCGGCCCCGGCGCCGCCCCGGGAGCGCCCGGGTACCATGGCCGCACGACCCCACCGACGCACCGCCCCACGTGATCACCTGGCTCCACGACAAGCGCACGCCGCTGCCCGACACGCGCCTCGCGCTGGGCACCGGCAGCGAGGCGCCGGGCCTGCTGGCCGCCGGCGGCGAGCTGACGCCGGAACGCCTGACCGAGGCCTACTCGAAGGGCATCTTCCCCTGGTACGGCGAGGGCCAGCCGGTGCTGTGGTGGTCGCCCGACCCGCGCATGGTGCTGTACGTCGACGAGTTCAGGCTGTCGCGCTCGCTGCGCAAGACGGTGCAGCGCTTCGCCCGCTCGCCGAACTGCGAGCTGCGCATCGACAGCGACTTCCGCGCGGTCATCTCGGCCTGCGCGGCCACGCCCCGGCCGGGGCAGGACGGCACCTGGATCGTGCCGGAGATGGTCGACGCCTACTGCGCCTGGCACGCACAGCGGCGCGTCGTGCACAGCGTCGAGACCTGGATCGACGGCGCGCTCGTCGGCGGCCTGTACGGCGTCGGGCTGGGGCGCATGTTCTTCGGCGAGTCGATGTTCTCGCACCGCAGCGACGCGTCGAAGATCGCCTTCGCGGCGCTGATCTGCCTGTGCCGCGAGCACGGCATCGGGCTGATCGACTGCCAGCAGCGCACCGGCCACCTGGCGTCGCTGGGCGGGCGGGAGATTCCGCGCCGCGACTTCGAGCGTGAGCTGTCCCTCAGGCTGGCGGAACCGCCGCCGGCCGACTGGACCTATGATTTGTCACTGTGGCGACACCTGACCGGCGAAGGCCGGTCGCTCCTGGACCCCGGCCCGTGACCCACCCGAAAGAGCTTCCGCTCTCGTCCCTGCAGTTCTACGCGACCGCGCCCTACCCGTGCAGCTACATCGCCGGGCGGATGGCGCGCTCGCAGGTGGCCACGCCCAGCCACCTGATCCACGCCGACGCGTATTCGGGCCTGGTGGCGAACGGCTTCCGGCGCAGCGGGATGTTCACCTACCGGCCCTACTGCGACGGCTGCCGCGCCTGCGTGCCGCTGCGCGTGCCGGTGGCCGGCTTCCAGCCCACGCGCAGCCAGAAGCGCGCGCTCAAGGCCCACGCGAACCTGCAGGCCCGGGTGCTGAAGCTGTGCTTCGTGCCCGAGCACTACCAGCTCTACCTGCGCTACCAGGCGGGCCGCCACAGCGGCGGCGGCATGGACCACGACAGCGTCGACCAGTACACCCAGTTCCTGCTGCAAAGCCGCGTCAATTCGCGCCTGGTCGAGTTCCGCGAGCCGGCCGTCGAAGGCCAGACGCTGGGCGCGCTGAAGATGGTGTCGATCCTCGACGTGCTCGACGACGGCCTGTCCGCCGTCTACACCTTCTACGAA
>ERZ795044.2801-NODE-2801-length-14967-cov-4.674557_pt1 | contig 14967 bp, 7 predicted proteins | sample MGYA00375128_ERZ795044 | MGnify/ENA primary metagenome ERZ795044 (study PRJEB30173, sample SAMN05720213) | anaerobic digester metagenome | isolation source: active sludge of municipal wastewater-treating anaerobic digesters | place: USA | collected 2014-12-22 ... | reverse complement strand
TACTTTTAATTGGGGATAAATAAGCTGCTTTATACCTGATTTCAAGCTGAATCACGCAGTGGTTTTTTGCCAAAACCAATATTTTCTGTAGCTTGTAACCTGAAGCTTACTACTTCAACCCATTATTTACTAACCATATAAATTAATTACGATGTCAAAAATGTTAACAGCCTATTGCATGAAAACAAAGGAAAAAAATGTTCCGATGCAGGATGCAGTAATAACAAAAACAGCCCGTGGGGGGTATATGGCCCAGGGACACGATGGTAAAGGAAATAAAATGACCACCATGCTTAATGAGGCAACTGCCCTGGAAGCAGTTCAAAACGGGGTGGCAAAAAAAGCCTGGTAAGTTCTGCTTTAAAATTATTAAAGGTCATCCGCCGGGAAGTGGATGGCCTTTTTTATTACCCCATGCCCTGGCTTGACCAAATAAGAAGTATTTTTATGGGGCGATGAAAATACTGATCAAAATAAGTACCCTTCTCTTATTACTGGCTGGTCTTGGTCAGCCGATCTCTGCCCAATACACGGTAAACGGCAATGCCCAACAGGTTTCCTGTAATCAATACCGCCTTACCCAGGAGTCATTTACACTGAGTGGCTCAGTATGGAACAATATTAAGATAGACCTCACTCAATCCTTCGATTTTAAGTTTGATGTGTTTTTAGGAAATAACAATAGCCCCGGCGCCGACGGGATCGCTTTTGTACTGCAACCCATCAGCACCAGTGTAGGTACAACCGGTGGCGGACTTGGATATGAAAATATCGTTCCGGCTGTTGGCATCACCATTGATACCTACCAGAACGGTAATAACAGCGATCCCGCTTACGATCATATAGCCATTCAGCTCAATGGCGACCTGAACCATACCAGCGCCAACAATATTGCCGGGCCCATACAGGCCATCAGCGGCAACGATAATATTGAAGACGGGCAATGGCATGCCCTGCGTGTAACCTGGGATGCAACTACCAAAACCCTTACAGCCTATGTGGATGGCGTGTTGCGAGTAAGCGCTGTAAAAGATATCGTAACAGACGTTCTGTCGGGCAACCCACTGGTGTACTGGGGTTTTACCGGAAGCACCGGAGGAGAGTTTAACCTGCAACAGTTTAAAACAGCATTGAATCCTTATTTTCATTTTGCTCCCGGGCAGCGCAGATGCGTAAATGAAGCCATTGCTTTTTACGATTCAACCATTTCATTTACTGTTATCGCAAAATTTTACTGGGATTTTGGCGATGGCAGCCCGATAGATTCAGTAAACCTGAACCCGGTGCATACGTATACAACGGCCGGTGACTATACCGTTATACAAAGAGTGATCGGCGCCGATGGTTGTGAAGCAACCAATACACAGGTAGTACGGATCGGAAGTAAACCGGTTGCTAAATTTGGCTATGTCAATCATTGCATACCCATGCCCCCTTATCCGGCCACACAATTCAGTGATTCATCTTTTACAACAGTGGGTACGGTGAATAACTGGTACTGGGATTTTGATAATGGACAAACGGCAACGGCACAAAACCCCAGTACAAATTATATTACTGCCGGGAATAAGACCGTAAAACTGGCAGTCAGGTCACTGGAAGGTTGTGAATCGGATACCCTGACCATCACCGCACCGATGTATGCACAACCTGTAATTGATTTTACGTTTACAGATTCTGTATGCCTGGGATCACCGATGCAGTTTTTCGGAACAGTAAGTTCAAGCAGCCATCCCATTACCAACTGGTTGTGGCGCTTTCCACCGGATACCACTATCATACGTACTCAAAACGCAACGTATACTTTTACCACACCCGGTAATCACAGCGTATTATTCATGGCCACCTCAAGTGGAAATGCCGATTGCCTGGGTATGAAAACAAAAAATGTTTTCGTTGCCGATAAACCCCATGCTGCCATCAAAGACCAGTTCATCTGCTCCGATATACCCCTTGTTTTACAGGATTCATCCTACACTACCGATGGGCTTGTCATTACCAGCTGGTGGTGGGATCTTGGCAACGGGCAATTCTCCACCCAACAAAACCCAACAGTAACGTATATCATCTCAGGCCCGGTAACGGTAAAACTGGTGGTTACCAATTCACGTGGCTGCCTATCGGATACATTGGTAAAAACAATAAATGTACAACAGAACGCCATTGCCAATTTTGGTTACAACATTCCATTGTGCGATAATGTGGCTGTTCAGTTCAGCGATTCTTCCAGCATCAGCGGTGGTACCATCACGCAATGGAACTGGATACATAACGGAACAGTAATAAGCACCCAGCAAAATCCTTCCGCGGTTTTTGCTGCCGGCATTCAAACCATCGGTTTGGTGGTGAACAATATCACCGGCTGCAAAAGCGATACGCTGTATAAAACATTCGTGGTAAATACCAGCCCGGTCATCAGTATGAATTTCAGCAATGCCTGTAACCAAACGCCGGTTGCTTTTACGGGCATCAATATTAACGGAGCCGCTATCACCGACTGGAAATGGAATTATGGCGATGGCAATACAGGCAATGGCATCAATACGCAGCATACATATGGTAACGAAGGGGTTTATACCGTAAGTCTTGCTGCCGTATCTGTCAACGGATGTGTATCCGGCACCCTCCAAAAAAATATTATCATCTACAGCACCCATGCTTTTGCAGGCAACGATACCATTGCTGCCGCAGGCCAGCCTGTTCAATTACATGCAACCGGCGGTATCAATTATTCCTGGACACCTGCAACCGGTTTAAACAACCCCAATACTGCAGATCCCATTGCGGTATTAAATACCACGCAAACATTTACCGTAAAAGCCTTCACGCCGCAGGGCTGCGAAAGTTTTGACGACGTGACCGTGAAAATTTATAAAGGTCCGGATATCTACCTGCCCAATGCCTTTACACCAAACGGCGATGGTCTCAATGATCTGTACAGGGGAATACCCGTTGGCATACAACAATTTCATTTCCTGAAAGTTTTTAACCGATACGGCGAACTGGTATTTTATTCAACCGATCACCGCGAAGGATGGGACGGGTTATGGAAAGGGAAGAAGCAGGAGGCCGGCGTATTCGTGGTAATCGCCAGCGGTACTGATTTCCGTGGCAACCCGGTAAATAAAAAACAGAGTTTTGTGCTGATCCGTTAGCATATCAGATAAAAAATATTATTTTTCAGAAACATTTTTTAATTCTGCCAGCAATGAAAAGATCTGCCCTTTTTTTCGCCCTGCTGTTATTTTCTTTTTTCCTGTATAGCCAGGACAAACTTCCTTCTTTTGGTAAGGTTGACAAAGCCGACCTGGAAATAAAAGATTGCGACTTTGACCCCGGTGCCGCCGCACTTGTTTTATTTGATGTAGGTGAACTGGAGATAAAGTATGCCGGTTACTCCGGCTGGCAGTCGGAAGCGTTTTACCGCATCCGAATCAAGGTCCTCAAATCAAGCGGCACCGAAAAAGCGCAGGTAAAGATCCGGTACTATTCAAAGGCCAGGATGGAAGAGATCACCAATGTGAAAGGCATATCATTCAACCTGGATGAGAGCGGTAAGATCGTTGAAACAGAGATGGAGAACAAGGCGGTGTTCGACAAACCCATCAATAAGGAAAGGTCAGAGATATCCTTTGCCATCCCCAATGTAAAAGTGGGTACGGTGTTCGAATACAAGTACCGGCATGTACGAAAATCATTCAGCTATATACCTTCCTGGTATTTCCAGACCGAGATGCCGGTAAAATACAGCGCTTACTATGTCAGCATACCTGAATATTTCCAGTTCACAGTGCAATCAACCCTGCGCCAGAAACTGGAAGAACAAAAGAAACATTCAGGCGATCCGGGTAAATGGTATATCCTGCGTAATATACCCGGGTTGAGGGAAGAGCCATACAGCGCAGGTACCACAGATTATGTACAACGTGTACAATTCAAATTATCGAGAATAGTTTCTCCTACGTACAACGAAGATTTTCAAACCACCTGGCCCCGGATAACAGAACAATTGCTGCAGGATGAAGACTTTGGCCTGGCCATTAAAAAAAACCTGCGGGGCACTTCCGACCTGGATGCGAAACTTCCGCTGATCACGTCTAACAAAGAAAGAATAAGAACGGTTTACCGGTATGTACAAACAAATATGCAGTGGGATGAATCATACGGAATCTATTCCGATAAGGGGATAAAAGATGCATGGGATAAAAAGAATGGTTCGGTCACGGATATTAATTTTATCCTGATACGGCTTTTACGCGACGCAGGCATAAGTGCAAAACCGTTGCTGGTGAGTACAAAAGAGAATGGTTCTATCAACACATTCTATCCCTTTTTAAGCCAGTTCAATTGTGTGATGGTTTACGTGCAGGATGGCGAAGATACCTATGTGCTGAATGCCGCAGATAAGTATAATCCTTTTCATTTGGTGCCTTATGATGTTTTATACACCTATGGGCTGGTGGTAGACAAAGCGAATGGAAGCCTGGTGAAATTAGACAGTGAAGATAGATATGAGAACAGCGTATTTTTCTCCTGTGCCGTTGCCGAAGACGGGAAACTATCGGGCCAGGTAACCGCCAACAGTTCGGGCTATGCACGGAATATACGGATGCAGAAATTTCAGAAAGGAAAACTCAAAGAGGTCTTTGAAGACAACAACGGTATAAACATCAAGGCCGATTCGCTGGCCGTAAATAATGAAAAGGACGAGTTGCTGCCCCTGGAACAAAAAGCAGAATTCAGCGGCAGTATGCAATCGAGCGGCGATTATTATTTTTTGCCGTATAATGTGTTTACCAACCTTGGTAAGAACCCGTTCATTGACGAAAAGCGGGTAACCGATATTGATTTCAATTATCCCCGTAAGTATGTGGTCACTGGTTCCTGGTTCCTGCCCGATAATTTTACGGTGAGCGAACTGCCCAAGAATACAAAAATGATACTGCCCGATACCAGCATTATATTAAGCCGGGTACTGCAGCTTGAAGGCAGTATTCTTTCGTTCCGGCTTACCATTGATTTCAAAGCATCGGGCTATGCAGCCGAAAGTTATCCATATATAAAAGAATTCTTCCGGCAGCTTTACATGATACTTGATGAACGGATCGTTTTAAAGAAAAAATAAAGCCCGTATGAAAAGATTATTCTGCCTGCTTGTTTTGAGTGTTTCAGTGGTTGCTGCTGCAGCCCAGGCAACCGTTTATTCCGCCCTCACCATACCCGATTCGCTGAAGAAAGATGCCGATGTAGTGATCAGGGAAGAGAACATAAAACTGAGCATAAAAGATAAGAATACGGCCTGGTATGATGTGCGGCGGGTGATCACCGTTTTAAATGAGCAGGGAAAGAAGTTTCTTTTTTTCATACAGTTCTCCGATAAATTTCATGCACTGGATGAAGCGGAGATCAGGGTATACGATATGCTGGGAAACAAAAAGAACACGTACTCCAAAAAGGAAATGAATGCACAGAATTATGGCGATGGACTGGTGCCCGAAGGAAAGGTAACCTACTTTGATGTTACGGCCCCATCGTATCCCATCACGGTTGAATATACATACAGCATTAAATACAAAGGCATATTCAGCCTGCCGGGTTATGATTATCATTCGCCCTGGCAATCGGTACAGCATTCGGTATTTGAAGTGGAAGCACCGGCCGACCTGGGTGTTCGGTATAAATTATTGAACACAGACATCAAACCCGGCCTTACCCATTCCGGAACTAAAGACCTGTTGCGTTGGGAGGTACAGAATCTGAAAGCATATAAACTTGAAAAACACAGCGGCTCGCCTTTCCTGTACGAGCCTACCGTACTCATTGCTCCCAATAAATTTCAGTTAGATGATTATGAAGGTGATATGACCAGCTGGAAAAACCTGGGCAATTGGATGAACGACCTTTATGTAAAAACCACAAACCTGCCCGAGGAAAAAAAACAGTTTTACCAGGGCCTGGTTAAAAACGCCTCTACCGACAGGGAAAAAGCACAGGTACTTTATTCTTATTTACAAAATAACATGCGCTATGTAAGCATTCAGCTGGGTATTGGCGGGTTAAGGCCCTTCCCGGCAAATTTTGTAGATGATAAAAAATACGGCGATTGCAAGGCATTGAGTAATTACCTCAGATCGGCATTGGATGCCGTAGGAGTAAGATCAAATATCGTGGTGATACAGGGAGATATGCGGCCACGAAATGTGCTGGAAGATTTTCCGGCTAATTATTTCAATCATGTGATCCTTTGCATCCCGCAACAAAAAGATTCGATATGGCTGGAATGTACCAGCCGCACCCTGCCTTTTGCTGAACTGGGCCCATGGACAGAGAACCGGAAAGCCATGATGGTTACCGACAACGGAGGTGTATTGGTGAACACGCCGGTAAGTACATACCAGAAAAATACCGAAGCAATAAAAACGGTCATTGAAGTGAATGCAGATGGAGGAGCACTTGTAAATACAGTATGCAATTTTACCGGGGATGACAGGGATGAACTGCTGATGCGTTTTCACGACATGAAGGAAGATGAAAAGCGAAAATTCTTTTTAACAGAAAAAACCTGGAAACAACCCGACGTATTCAGCCTGGGTACTGCCAATAAAATAAGTAACCCGTACTGGCTCAAAGCAGATATGGAATACGAGAAAGTATATTCCTTCAATGCCGGATCAAAACTTTTTTTTGAACCAAGGCTTTATCCCATTTTTAATGAAGACATTCCGGAGAACAGCAACCGCCTGCGTGATTATCATTTTACCTGCCCCTACCAGGTTTCTGATACCACGGTTTATAAATTCCCCACAGGATATACATTGGAAAATATCCCAAAGAACAGGACGGTTAACAAACCCTTTGCACAATATGCCTGCACCTATACCTGGGATGCCAATGCACGTACACTTACATCGGTTGCTTCATTGCAGATGAAAGAAAGGGTGATCAAAGCGGCTGATTACCCTGCTTTGTACGATTTCAGCAAACAGGTGATGGCAGATGTGAATGAAAAAATTGTGATGAAGAAAGAATAAGATCATTCTTCCACAAAGTCAAGGTCTTTTCCAAAGCTTTCTTTTGTAAAATATAATGCCGCAAAGCCGGTAAGCATTACCACTATTCCCAGTATCCAGGCCCCGGATACATAGTCCGTTATTTTCCGCAGCTGTGTAAAACATAAGATCAGCAATGGCGTGAATCCCCTTACCATATTGGTTATTGAAATGGATGCAGATGCCCTTAAGTTGGTGCCGAATTGCTCCGCTGAAGTGGTGATATATAATACAGAAATACCGGCGCCAAAACCCAGCCCGGCACAGATGAAGTAAAAATATTCCTGCGAAGAATTATGTTGTGTAAAGAACAGGATCATAAAAAAGCAGGCAATGCAATAAAAAATAAACAATGCCTTCTTCCTGCTTTTTAAGTAATTGCTTAACAGGCCGGCAGAAATATCGCCTAACCCCAATCCAATGTACTGGTACATGAGTGCATCGCCCGGTTTTATATTTGCAACGCCCATTTTATTACCAAACTGGTCGGCAAAAGATACCAGCATTCCAATGATATACCATACGGGCAGGCCAATAAGAATGCCACGCATATACCGGTAAAACCGTTCTTTGGAAGTGAAGAACTTTAAAAAATTTCCCAGCTGCACCGGCGACTTTTTTATGGAATGATACATGCCGCTTTCTGCAACGGCGATCCGCATGATCAATAACACAAGCCCCATACCACCTCCAATAAAATACAGCAAGCGCCAATCGCCGATCGTTTTGTAAAGCAGGGCAGCCGTTATGCCACCCAACACACCCGTGGTTGCAATGATGGTGGCAGCCAGCCCTCTTTTTTCTTTGGGTAATATCTCGCTGGTTAACGTAATGCCGGCGCCTAACTCCCCGGCCAGGCCAAAGCCGGCAATGAAACGGATGATGATGTATTGGGGTAGTGTTTCAACAAAACCATTTATGATATTGGCAAGGGAGTACAATAAGATGGAGCCAAACAATACTTTCAGCCTTCCCTTTTTATCGCCGAGTATTCCCCACAAGATACCGCCCAGCATCATACCGATCATTTGTATACTGATGAGCAGTTCGCCCTTGGTTAAGATCTCTGCGTCGGAGAGGCCCAGTTCACGCAGACTGGGTTTGCGGACAATGCCGAACAGCAACAGGTCGAATACGTCTACAAAAAAACCCAGGGCTGCAACAATTACGGCCAATGAAAATAAACCCGGTTGCTTTTTATTCATGAAATGTTTTGTTGCAGGTATCAACAAATTTAAGCAGAAATACTTTTCATCATCCTGGCTAAAAACTCATGGAGGTCATTCATGGTCTTTATATCCTGCACGACCAGGATCCCGTTCTTACCCACCTGTTTCAATTTTCCTTTATTGGTACCTGTTTGTAAAAATTGCAGGATGCCGTTGAAGGTGGCGCTTTGGAAATAAGGAGAATCAGGGTTGCCTACAAAAAAACACCGCAGCGTTTCGTTCTTCAGCAGCATTTTTTCAAAACCAAGGTCAACAGCCAGCCTGCGGCAACGCACGGTGGTAAAAAGATCTTCCACCTGTTCGGGTACCGGGCCAAAGCGGTCGGTCATCTCGGTATGAAAGGCAAGCAGGTCGTTTTCTGTTTCACAATTATCCAGCCTTGAATATAAACTCAGTCTTTCAGTGATACTCTCCACGTAACTATCCGGTATCAGTATCTCCAGGTCGGTATCAATGCTGCAGTCGGTCACAAAATCATCCTGCTGCTGTATCTCTGCTTTGAACAGGTCTTTAAATTCGGAACGTTTCAATTCACGGATAGCTTCATCCAGTATCTTCTGGTACATTTCAAAACCGATCTCGGCAATAAAACCGCTTTGCTCTCCACCGAGCATATTGCCGGCGCCACGGATGTCGAGGTCACGCATGGCTATCTGGAAACCGCTGCCCAGTTCGCTGTATTGTTCCAGCGTACTTAATCGCTTACGACTGTCAACAGGTAAGGTACTCATCGGCGGCGCAAACAAATAACAAAATGCTTTTTTATTACTGCGGCCAACCCTTCCTCTTAATTGATGCAGGTCACTTAACCCGAATTGGTGGGCATTGTTTACGATGATGGTGTTCACGTTCGGAATGTCCACGCCGCTTTCTACAATGTTTGTACAAACAAGTACATCGTATTTTTTATCCATGAAGTCGAGAATGGTGTCTTCCAGCTGATCGCCTTCCATTTGCCCGTGTGCGTAGGCAATGCTCAGGTCCGGGCAAAGGCCCTGTATCAGGCTTTTCATTTCCCCCAGCCCCTTTACCCGGTTATGTATAAAGAAAACCTGCCCGCCCCTTTCGGTTTCATAATAAATGATATCCCGGATGGCGTCTTCATTAAATACCATCACTTCAGTTTGTATGGGTTGCCGGTTGGGCGGCGGGGTATTGATGATGCTAAGGTCTCTTGCCCCCATCAAACTGAATTGTAGGGTTCGTGGAATAGGAGTGGCGGTTAAGGTCAATGAATCAACCGTTGTTCTTAGTTGCTTTAATTTTTCTTTTGCAGCTACGCCAAACTTCTGTTCTTCGTCTATCACCATCAATCCAAGGTCTTTGAACTTTACTTCTTTGTTAAGCAGGGCATGGGTGCCGATGATGATATCGATCTTTCCTTCAGCTACTTTCTGCAGCGTTTCTTTTTTCTGTTTGGCCGATTTGAAACGGTTGATGAAATCAACGGTAACCGGGAAGTCTTTCAGCCGGTCGCCAAATGTTTTATAATGCTGGTAAGCAAGAATGGTAGTGGGCACCAATACGGCAGCCTGCTTTCCATCGCAGCAGCTTTTAAAAGCGGCACGGATGGCAATTTCGGTTTTACCGAACCCAACATCGCCACAAACCAGCCGGTCCATCGGCGATGGTTTTTCCATATCCCGTTTTACATCATCTGTGGCTTTTGCCTGGTCGGGCGTGTCTTCATAAATAAAGCTGGCTTCCAGTTCGGTTTGCATGTAGTTATCCGGTCCGTGGGCAAAACCTTCCTGTGCCTTGCGTTGGGCATAGAGCTTTATCAGATCAGTGGCAATGTCTTTTACCTGGCGCTTGGTCTTGTCCTTCAGTTTGTTCCATACATCACTGCCCAGCTTATTCATTTTCGGGATGGTTCCTTCCTTACCGCTGTATTTGCTGATCTTATGAAGCGAAGAAATATTTACATACAACAGGTCGCCGTCTTTGTATTGAATGCGAACGGCTTCCTGCATCTTTCCGTTTGCCTCAATTTTCTGTAAGCCGCTGTACACACCTACACCGTGATCGATATGGGTAACATAATCGCCGGGTTGCAGATCCCTCAGCATTTTCAGCGTAAGTGCCTTGTTCTTGCTGAATGCCTGTTTTACCCGGTATTTATGGTATCGCTGAAATATCTGGTGATCGGTATAGCAAACCAGCTTCAGGTCATCATCAATAAATCCTTCGTGAATGGAAACCGGCACAGGGATCACATTGATCTCTGCTTTCAGGTCAACAAAAATGGTATGCAGCCGCTCCAGCTGTTTGGGATTATCGGCAAAAAGATAAATGCTGTATTTCTTCGACTCGTATTCTTTCAGGTTTTTTATCAGCAGGTCGAATTGGCGGTTGAAGGCGGGTTGTTCTTTGGTAGAGAAGCTGATCGTTGATCGTTGGTCGTTGGGTGTAACAAAGTAAGCCTTCGTTCCAAATTCAACGATATGCCTTTGTTTTACCTGCTCTTCAATTATAGCCGCTGTTACAAAATCATCTGTACTCACTTCTTTTTTCTCAGTAAGGTCTTCTGTTTCATCAGGCTCTTTACTAACATCAAACGTCAAACTCCAAACCTTAAACCCTTCTTCCTGTTCTTCTATCCTGTCTTTAATAAATTCCCAGTCCTGCATCCATACAACCGTATTTTCCGGTAGAAATTCCCACAATGAAACTTTTTCGCCGCTTTCAAACTGTGTCTCCACATTTGGTATGATATTCACCTGCAGCAGTTTTCTTTCGCTTAATTGCGTTTCGGGATCAAAGATGCGGATGCTGTCTACTTCATTACCAAACAACTCTACCCGGTAAGGTTTTTCATTGCCGAAGGAATAAATATCCAGTATACCGCCCCGTATGGCAAACTGCCCGGGTTCATATACAAAGTCGGTTCGTTTGAAACCATAGCTTACAAACTTTTCGTAAATACCATTGGTATCCAGTTCATCGCCCTGTTTAATGGAGATGATGTTTGCCGAAAGTGTTTTTGGAAGCACCACTTTTTCAAACAATGCTTCGGGATAGGTGATGATGGCGCCAACACGGTTCTCACCCAATGGGTTTGCAAAGCGGGTGAGGCATTCTGTCCGGAGCATTACATGACTGGGGTTCAGTAGCCGGTAGTTCTTCTTATTTTTGAAAGAGGAAGGAAAATAAAACAGGTTGAGGGCCCCGGAGATATTTTCCAGGGTATTATGAAAATAGGCTGCTTCCTCGGCATCCCGTAAAATGATCACATGGTTTAACTGCGATGTGGCAGGGTGGTTAAAAACGGTGGAAACAACAAAGGGAGTAATGCTGCCATGCAGGCCGGATAGGTGGATCTGTTGTGGACTGGACGCAGTTACCCGGTCCGCTATGGTAAAACAGCGGCTGTCATTTGCGTACTCCTTCAACAGCATTTCCAGGTTCATCCGGGCGGCAAAGATAGGTTGAATACCTGTTACGTATAAATTATAGCCATAACGGCAATACGGGGGGCAGCAAAACCGTTATTCCCCTTGTCTTATCATGGTTTTTGTACATATTTTTTGTCATCACCCGTTTTAAGGAAGATCCAATAGCATACCGGTAAATGAAAAAAAGCTGCTTATATTTTTTACTCTCATTTTTTTTGACCGGCCCGGCAAGGGTAGTGGCGCAAAATAATGACCTGCCTGTACGTTTCAGGGCAGGCAATTTTATTACCGGCAATAACATACAAAGACAGAATTTTCAGCAGAACAACCTGCAGGCTTCTTTTTTCAATAACGATTATTATGTACTGCTGCAATTCTCACAACTGCCTTCGCCGGAATTAAAGCAAACATTAAAAACTGCGGGCGTGCAATTGCTGGACTATATACCGGGCAATGCTTACTTCGCTGCGGTAAAAAAAGATTTTGCTTTCACGGAAGCAGGGCGGTATGCCATTACTTCTGTAAATACCATTCCTTCGTTTTATAAAATTGAGAAAGACATTTTTTCTTATAAAGGAAAAGACGACAAGGTTGTCGCCGTAAGTTATTATGCATCGCTGAGCAGAACGATGGTGATGCAGGAGTTGCAAAAAGCCGGTGCCGAGATCGTTACTACCAAATTCACGAACAATAATGTGCTGTTCATCAGGCCAACGCAAACAGCTATCAATGCCATTGCATCATTGCCTTTTGTATGTTTTATCAGTTTGCAGTCGCTGACCGACAAACCGTTGAATTATAAAAGTACCGCCCTTCACGGCGTAAGCAGCCTGCTCTCTCCTTCGGGAAGAAACTTAAGCGGTAAAGGCATTGTTGTTGGCGTGGGCGATAACTCTGAACTGGCCACTGCACATATTGATTATATGGGAAGAGTGATCAGCCGGGTACCCTTCCCGATAAGTTTTCACGGCATTCATGTTGCCGGTACGGTGGGTGGAGGCGGAATACTCAATCCCAAGTATAAAGGAATGGCGCCCCGGTCAACCATTGTTGGACAATACCTGAGTGATATCATCACCAATACGCCTGCTTATGTTACAGACTATAATATGATCGCCACCAACAACTCGTATACGGCAGCAGATGACAGTTGTGCAGGAAGCGGTCTGTATGATGTGATCAGTAACTATACCGATGACCAGATGAAAACCTATGAGCAGGTATTGCATGTTGTTTCTGCGGGTAATGATGGCTCATACATCTGTTCGCCATACCCCACCTCATTTGCTACAATCAAATCGGGATACCAGTGTGCCAAGAATGTTTTAACGGTTGGCGCCATGGATTCTGTTTATGCCATCGCCGGCTTCAGCAGCCGTGGACCTGTTAACGACGGAAGAATAAAACCCGAGATCGTTGCAGATGGTGTTAATGTTTATTCCACCAGGCAATTCAATACATACGGGTTTAACAGCGGTACCAGTATGTCGGGCCCCGTTGTTGCCGGCGCTGTTACCATATTAAATGAACAATACCGTAAATTAAACGGTAATGCAATACCCAAGGCTTCTTTAATAAAAGCATTGCTTTGCAATAATGCCGAAGACCTGGGCAATGCCGGACCCGATTATACATTTGGTTTTGGTATGCTCAATGCACGTAAGGCGGCAGAAGCGATGGAAGGCAACCGGTATTTTATAAGCAGTGCCACTCCTTCCACCAATACCATTGCTGTTCCGGCAGGAGTAAGACGATTGAAAGTAATGTTGTATTGGGCCGATCCTGCCGCCGCACCCAATGCTGCCAGTACCCTGGTCAATGACCTGGATCTTACGGTTACTGCACCGGGGCCGGTTACCCATCTTCCACTACTATTAAATGCTGCACCGGCGAATGTAAATGCAGATGCCATACCCGGTGCCGACCATATAAATAATATTGAACAGGTGGTGATCGATAACCCTGCTGCAGGAAATTATGATCTTAATGTAAACGCCTTCGGTTTACCACAAGGTCCGCAGGAATACATACTCACTTACTCCATGGAGATGAATGGCGTTACTGTTGACTACCCGTTTGGCGGAGAAACTGTTGTTCCTGGAGAGATAGAAACCATCCGCTGGACGGCCTATGGCGATGAATCCAGCCCGTTTACGCTGGAATATTTTGATGGAACATCCTGGAACCTGATCAATGATAATGTGCCAGACTCCGTAAGACACTATTACTGGACGGTTCCCTCAACGATCAGTAATAATTACCGCATCAGGGTAAGCAGAAACATATCCGGCTATACCGATCAAAGCGATCATGATTTTGTGGTGATCGGCCAGCCAACGGTAAATTTACCACCCACGGTTCCCTGCGAGGGCTTTGTTCAGCTGGACTGGTCGGCAGTTGCAGGCGCCACCTCGTGCGATATCTGGCAGATGAAAGCAGATACCATGGCCATCATCGGCAATACAACACTTCTCACTTATCTGGTACCGGGCCTGAACAGTTCCACTGCATATTGGTTTGGCGTAAGTGCAAAGAACGGAACGGTCAATGGAAGAAGGTCCATCTCCCGAACGATAACGCCTTCATCAGGCAGCTGTAGTTTGTCGGATTTCGATAACAACTTTAAAGCAGTTTCCATCAATGCCCCGGTTACCGGAAGGCAACTCACTTCTTCTGCATTAACTGCAGCAGAGCAGGTACGATTTACCATTAAGAACCTCGACAATGCGGTATCATCCGGTAACTACGACCTGTATTACCAGGTAAACAGCAATGCGCCGGTGATGGAAAGCAGTTCGGTTGCTGTGAATGCACTTGCTACCCGGTTATATACATTCACTGCCACCGCCGATCTTTCGGCAGCAGGTATATATATTATTAAAGCATGGGTGAAGAAAGCAGGCGATACACAGGTACTTGACGATACCGTTTCTGTAACCATAAAGAACCTGGCAAATCCATTGCTTACACTTCCGCAAACAGATGGTTTTGAAACAGCGCTTGCAAAAGAGTATAATATAAATACCACCGGGCTTGATAGTATTGATAAAGTGGATTTTAAAACCAATACCGTCAGAGGCAGGGCCCGCACTTTTGTGAACACCGGCTTTGCCCACAGCGGAAGCAGGGCGGTCACGTTAGACCAGTTTGTTTACAATGCAGCCTTAACAACCGACAGTATGCTGATGACCTATAACCTGAATAATTATATTTCGGGCAACCAGTTGCGTCTTGATTTTTATTACAAGAACCACGGACAGGATAATAATCCCAATAATAAAGTGTGGATACGGG
>ERZ795044.2800-NODE-2800-length-14967-cov-8.896996_pt1 | contig 14967 bp, 14 predicted proteins | sample MGYA00375128_ERZ795044 | MGnify/ENA primary metagenome ERZ795044 (study PRJEB30173, sample SAMN05720213) | anaerobic digester metagenome | isolation source: active sludge of municipal wastewater-treating anaerobic digesters | place: USA | collected 2014-12-22 ... | reverse complement strand
ACTTCGAGGCCGGTATCAGCACTCGTGGCATGGGTGACATATTCGGCGTGACCAAGACTCAGGCGCACAATCGCCTGACCGAGATTCGCCAAAAATACCCGGAGTTCGTCGAGTTTCTCCAAGGCATCGCTGAAGCCCCGCAAACCACCCCCGGCGAAAAGCTGCAACAGCTTCGTGAATCGGAAGCAGTGCGAACTGAGGCGGAGATGACCAGCCGCCTCATGCAGATCAAGCAAGACTTGGCCAATGCAATCGAGCAAACGGTGAGCCATCTCCTCGACATGACCCCCGAGGAACTCAAGGCCATGAAAACTGAGCACAAGCTGAAGCACATACCCGAGCTTGTGAAAACCATGCGACTGCTGAGAGAGCAGTCCACTGAGAATATCCAGAAGCTATCATTAGTAAAGGCGGTTGGCATTGCAACAGCAAGACGAAGTTCAGAGTCAAGACGACATAGTTCAACTGATTCAGGAGTGGCAGACTGACCCCTACCGCTTCGTGATCGAAGCTATTGGAGCCACGCCCACTAACCAACAAACCCACGCCCTTGATGAGCTGGGCAAACTTGTCGCTGCCAAACTCAAGAGGCATGAAGGCCAGCCCACCACACCCGAGGAAGATGAATACATAGCCAAGATCGGCCTGAGTATCATGTCAGGCAAGGGTACGGGAAAAGACGCGATGGCAAGCTGGATCGTGCTCTGGTTCTTATGCTGCTTCCGCAACTCCAAGCAACCAATTACTGGCCCCTCCAGAGATCAGTTGCGAGACGTGTTTATGTCAGAAACCTCCAAGTGGGTGAACCGCATGGATGCCAATGGCGACCCCTGCTTCCTGTTCCGTGACAATGTAGTCCTGCAGGCCGACAAGATTTACATGAAAGACCCCGACAATCCGAATGAAGAGGGCAAGAGCTGGTTTGCCAGACTGAGAACAGCCCCCAAGTCGAAGGCCGAGGAAGAGCAGTCCAAGACAATGGACGGCCTACACGCAGACTTCATGATGATTACAATCGACGAAGCCGATGGTGTGCAAGCCTCGGTAATCACCAGCCTGGAAACAACCCTCACTGACCCGGTAAACTTCATGGTAGCCATCTTCAACCCCACGAAGAACTACGGATATGCCTATGAAACGCATTATGGGGAACGGTCGAAGTATTGGATTAAGCTGCACTGGGACGCCAGAAAGTCCAGCAACGTAGACCCCCTGAAGATTGCACGCGATCTGGACACCTATGGCGAGGATTCATACGAATTTCGGGTAAATGTGTGCGGCCTACCCCCCGAACAGTCCCCCGATACGCTCGTCCCCCGAGAGTGGATAGACCACGCGTGTGAAAAAGAGCCCTATGAGGAAGAGACAGCCATGCGAATCATGGGCGTAGACCCGTCTCTCCAAGGGGGTGACCCGGCTGGCGTTGTAATTCGAGACGGCTGGCAGATAACAGACCTCATCGAGATCACCAAAACCAACGATACCATCGAATTGGCCGATCAGCTGGCCGAAATATTCATCGATTTCGGCGTGGATATGATGTTCATCGACTGTATTGGCAACGGTGCAGGCGTTTTCCACATACTGAAGCGCAGATTTCCGGGCAAAGTGCGCGGCGTTGATGTATCAACAAAGACAACGGACAAGAGGAAGCGGTATGCACGCCTACGCGATGAACTTTACTGGAAAGTACGCGAATCTTTCGAGCAAAACCTGGTCAGCATACCCCCGAAACACCGATTAACCAAGAAATTCGTGAACGAACTAACGATCATGAAGCGCGACGAGGATGATACCAATGGCCGAATCAAGATTGAGGGCAAGGCGAAGATGAAGGCAAGGGGTCTGAAGAGCCCGAACCTGGTCGAAGCCTTCATGGTGACACTCGCTTCACCGGACGCAGCAGTCAAGTCAAGCCACAAGCCCAAAAAGCCCCGCGACAAGTACCGGGAGAGCCGAGAAGCCCTTGAAGAATTTGATCGAAATTGGCTAGTTGCATAATTGATACAAAACTGGTAACATAGGGGTATGGCAATGTTATTTAAAACAACGGTGACGGACAAGCATTGGCACCTCATCTACAAGGATGACGCAGCCAAAGCTTTTTTAACCTCCCGGGATAAAGACCATACACACGAAATTAGCCTTTATCCAGACCCCGCAACCAACGAACCCCGTCTATCAGTAGCCATTGCGGGTGAAAAGCCGCATACCCACGAAACCGAAGAATTGAAAGCAATCCTTCCAGCAGCACCTTCAACCAAAGACGAAAACAAAGTAACTGAAGAGGCCATCGGCCTATTCAAACATGCTGTGAAGATCGAGGAGCCAAGCCGTAAGAAGTCAATCGAAGCAGTAGATTTCTTCAAAGGGGAACACTGGACTCAGGCTGAGAAATCAGAACTGAACAGCAAGTCTCGGGCGCACCAAGTGTATAACTACACCCAGGCGTTCGTGGACTCCTTATCCGGTTTGGCACGTCAGAATCGACTCGATCCAAGAGCCTATCCAATGGAAGGCTCGGACGATGGCGTAGCTGACATAGTAACCGCAGTCCTTACCTGGATTGCAAAACGATCAAATCTGCCACAGCAGGAAATACGAGTGTTTGAAGATGAAGTGGTACCTGGAAGAGGCTTGTTCCATATCAACATGACTCAGCGGAACAATCCGCTGGGTGATGTTGTTATCGAGCGCTTCCCGTGGTCTGATGGCTACTTCGGGGCTCACCATGAGCTTGATGCCTCGGACGCCACCCACTGCCACAAGGCCAAGTGGATTAGCTTCCAGGAAGCCATAGCCAGATACCCGCATATCAAGGACAAGCTGGAGAGCCAGATCGAGAACTCCCATGAATATCCCGATGTGGACGATGAAGTTCATACCTTTATCCGAATGATGGAAGCGGATACCGAACTGTATGACAAGGCCCATAAGCGGCTGCGCTTCATCGAGCACGAGATTAAAGAAACCCGAATCGCCTACTTCGTGTCAGCCCCTAATGGGATTGATTCGCAGGAAGTCAGCTATGAAGCCTACCGCAAAGCTGAAACCATACCCGGCCTGAACCTGATGGAGTTCCCCCGGGATCGTATCCGCATCGTTGTAACTGTCGGCAATCAGCTCGTACGCAACTACTACCCCGACCGCCCCTATGAAGGCTTCTCGCTCGTAGCCGTCTATGCCTACAAGTTCGATGACAATGACTGGTGTGGCAAAGTAGAGTCCATGAAGGATGCCCAACGCGAGATCAATAAGCGGGGCAGCCAGGCTATCGACATTGTGAACCGAATGCTCGGTCAGGGTTATGCCTATGATGATGAAACTTTTAATGATGACAAGGATAGAGACAACTTCAGGAAGAACGCTGGTAAACCGGGCAGCCTGAACAAGGTTGCCAATGCAGACCGCCCCCCGACTCCGCTGCCCACAGCGCCTTTCCCCGTTGAACTGCTCCGACTCCACTCCCAGAACGTAGAGATCATGCAGGCTGTAACCAACATCCCGCCCGCAATGGCTGGCACTGGCACTGGGACAGGGTACGAGTCCGGCTCCGCCCTCAATACCCAGAAGGTTAGCGGCATGGTGGGCAATGAGCGCATCTTTGACAACTTCATTCTCTCCAAGCAGGCCGTGTTCCGCAAAGTTTTCAGACTGGTACAGAAGTTCTACAGCCCCGAGCGGATAGCCCGCCTCGTCCTCAGTGCAGCTAGTGACCCGACCCGTATGGAAGCTGCGAAGATAGGCGGTCGTGAAATCCCCATCGAGGGCAGGACACCCGAACAGGATCAGGAACTGATGCAATACATCGTGAAGATGCTCGAAACATCAGACCTGAACGAATATGATATTATGATTGGTGAACAACCTCTCAGCCCCACTGCTCGTGAAGCGCAACTCCGATTGTGGATGGAAGCGCAGAACCACGGTATGCAGGTACCGCCTGCAATGCTCATTGATCTGAGCAGTCTGCCCAACAAGGGTAAATGGGCACGCGAAATGCAGGCAATGCAGCAGGCGCAGATGGAGATGGAGAAGATGAAGTTCAATTCGGAAATGGCAAAAGCAGGCAGAACGCCTGTAAATCAAACTGGAGGGTAACATGTTACCAATGGACGCAACGAGCTCCACACCCGTGGAACAACTCGAAAATCTGACCGATGAAGAACTGGCTGAAAAGCTGAATCCAACTACCCCCGCACCCGTTGCGGATAAGGTAGAACTAACCACGCCCGAACCGGAAGCCCCTGCCAAGGCAGACAAGGCACCCGAGCCGAAAGTGGATTTGGAAGCTGAGAACGGCAAACTGAGAAAGCAGCTCGAAAATCTGCAAGCCATTTTTGGCAGGCAGTCTAATGAGCTGGGCGAGATGAGAAAACGGTTGAAGGATAAGCCAACCTCTGCTGATTTCGACGCCGATCCTGTTAAGGCCGCTGAAGATTTGCAGGCACGACAGGAGCAGGAACGCGAAATCCAGAAGATCGAGCAGGATCAGGCTGTGAAGGCTACTGCTATCCGCAACATGCAGTTTCTCACTCAGTATGCCCCTGATCTACAGGCCAATGCTGATCTCATTCGCGAAGTTCTGAAGAAGGAAGATAAGCTCGAAGATGGTGACATTAACAAGTTCACGGGTGAAATATTCCTCCAAAACCCGTGGGGAGTCTATCAGCTCAATCAGCGTGCAAAACTCTTTAAGCAGATTAAAGAGCTGAACGCAGAGATTGAAAAACTGAAGCAGGTTCCCGCAGCAACCCTTAACCGGATCAAGCAGATCAATCAGGTAGCTTCCAACATTACTGCAGCTGCTGGTCAGGCCGTTCAACCCGTTAATTCGGACATTGAACCCAGTGCCCTGGCCAACCTGTCTGATGAGGAGCTGGAAGCACATCTCAAACAATTAAAGGACAAATCAAATGGCCGTTAAAGGAATTACCACGGATGATGCCGTAACCAAGAAAGTGTGGGACGAATCCGCGTTTCGCGAAGCCCGCAAGGAAATGTACTGCTCAAAGTTCATGGGCAAGGATTCTGGCTCACTGATCTACGAGAAAACCATGCTTGAAAAAGACATGGGCGACAATATCACCTTCACAATGTTCCCCCGCGCACAGGCCCCGATAGTCCTGGGTTCAACCGGCGAAGCAGTTGAAGGTAAAGAAGGCAAGTTCGAGCAGTTCACTGACTCGATCACCCTTGAAGAGTACAATACCTCATTCAGAACCAAGAACAAAGGTACCATCGACGCACAGCGCCCATGGTTCAACCTGACCGATGAGAATGCCAAAGCTCTTGAGCAGTGGTCATCTGAAGTCATGGATAACCTCTGGTTCACCGCAATTCAGGCCAGCCCCACCAAGATCGTTTATGGTGGCGATGCAACCAGCGTTGCAACTTTGGAAATCGGCGACAAGCTGAACCCAACTCTCATTCGCAGACTTCGTGCAATGGCCAAAACCGGTTTCGCAACTGGTTCCAATGCACGCGCTGCCTATCCGTTCAAGCCCGTGAAAATCGGTGGCGTGGACTACTATGTGCTGCTCGTGCATCCGTATGCAGTCTATGACATGAAAGAAAACGCTGCTTACCAGCAGTCAGTGCGCGAAGCTATGGAGCGTTCTAAGAACAACCCGATCTTCACCGGCGCTGTTGCAGTAATCGACAATGTTATCATCCATGAGCATGAAAACATCCAGATCAAGCAGACCGCTGCCAACTCCGGTATTTACTACTGCACAGGCGTTTTCATGGGCGCAGGCTCAAGTATCTGGGCATGGGGCAAGCGTTGGAGCACCTACACTGAGTATTTCGATTACGGTCGTGAGATCGGTGTAAATCGCTCGATGATCGCCGCAACCAAGAAAACCAGCTTCAAGTTTACCTCTGCTGGTTCAGCTGCCGACTACGGTTCATGCGGTGTTTACATCGCCTGCACTGATGTTGTCAACGTAGCATAAGGAGCAAATACTAATGGCTAACTCAACAACCTTCCTGCCGGTAGCGGCGTATAACCACATCGAGGGCAAGACCATCGTTGCCTCCAATACCATTGACTTCTCCAAGGAACCAACCGCCATCGGCGGCACTGTAGATGTTCTCAGAATCCCCAAGGGCGCATTTGTAAAACGCGCTGGTCTAGTAGTCCACACCACTGAAGCCACTGTAACCATTGCAGTAGGTGACAGCGCCAGTGGAACCCAGTTCCTTGCTGCTAAGACTCTGACTGACCTCAAGGCTAACGCGGCTGCCGCTGACGGTGGCGCCATGTCGGTCGATGCTGCTCAGAAGTTCTATGGCGCTGAGAACGCGCTGCGCCTCACCATTGGTGGCGCTCAAGTAGATACCGCGATTGTGACAGCCTTCGTGGAATACTTCATCGTTCCGAAATCGAGAGCCGTCTAATGAAGAATAACCTTCTGCTGGTATTCTTTGCTCTGGCATGTATCGCATCGGTAGCCTATTCCGGTACGATTACTGCCAACAGCAACGATGCCACAGACCTCTATCAGCTGCGCAAGGAACTTGTTCGTGCTGTCAACAACAAGTGCCTGGGTTCGGCTGGCCTGAAGTACAATGCCACAGACTCAAAGAAGCTGGAGACTGTGAACACCATTACTACCGTCCACACTGGAGTCCTGAACTCAGTGGCTGCGGTAAGTTCGTTTACACTCTCAGCTACTACCCCAACCATTCCGACCGGGTATCGCGCCTACATTGTAGTGGGCGTGGATTCCAGCGATGTGTTCTCCACTGTCCATGGCCAACCTGTGCTTTATGACCACCAGTTGACTATGCCGCTGCTGGCTGAAGGCATTGCACCTGTGGGGTTGATTAAGGTTGTGTCGGCATCCGCCACGTTCATCCCCGGCACGACCGAACTGGATTCGGCGAGCCACACAATCACAATATCCGACCTGCACTCAATACCCCTCTCACTTACCGTTAAGCAACGGTAAACTACCGCCAACAGGCCGGTCACTAACCTGTGGCCGGCCTTTTCTTTAAGGAGCCGCTATGACCACTACGTTCAACATGGCCCGTAACAAGATTATCTACAAAGCCTTCCGTAAAGCGGGGGTTGTGGGTGAGGGCGAGGATATGTCTGCCGAAATGTTGAACGAAGCGGCAGATGACCTGAACCTGATAATCAAGAATTTGGAGAAGCATCGGCGCAAGCTGTGGGCACTCGAAGATTTGACGCAAGCTCTCGACGTGCCTGACCGGGTAAATTACCTGGGAACCAGCTACGCCTGCCAGATTACCCACACCAGTTCTACAGACCACCTGCCCGGTGCAGATGAATACTGGGTAGAGATTGATGAAGATACCACTCTCGACGATTACGCTGATGCGACTGCCTATACTGGTTCGTCATTCCTCGTTTCGGCGGATACCACCGCTATTGAGCGGGCAATATGCAGGGATAGTGTTAGCCGCAATACTCCCGTAAAGCTGCTGAACCGCTTTGATGATAGCCGCATACCTGATAAGACTGAAACGGGAGATGTAGACCGGCTATATTTCGATAGACCTAATAGCCGGGTTTTCTTATACCCGATACCTAATCAGGCTCTGACGCTGCACTATACTCGGGTGCGGTTACTGGACGATCTACTGACTGCTGGCGGGTTTGCCGATGTACCGATTACGCTGGTATCCTACCTCATTTACGAGCTTGCAGCGGAAATAGCGGAGGAATACGACCGGGAAGCTGAGAAGATTACCCGGCTGAGGAACAAAGCGCAGGGCGATCTGGCGCTGGCAATCCGCAACCAGAAGGAATATGCTGACGATGAGTGCATATTCCCAGTTTATTAGGAGTGAATCATCATGGCCGAAGCAAAACAAGTAGATTTTCTGATAAACGGAGTCCGCGACCCGCTTACCGATGAACCATTAGCCGGTGGCAAGGTTTACACCTATGAAGCTGGCACATCGACTCCAGCGGCCCTCTACATTGATCGAGACACAGCCGAAGGCAACGCGACAAATCCGGTAATTCTGGATGCCTATGGCCGAGCTGAAGTGTATGGAGATGGGGTTTACAAGTTTGTTATCACTGATGCCGACGATGTAACCGTAATCGAGATGGATAACTTGGAATATAAAGCGGTTATCTCTGATGCGGCCCTGGCCGCACTCACCGCGAACCTGGATTTCAATAGCCACAAAGGGGTTAACCTGAAACCGGGCACTGAAGCAGGCGATACTGTAGAGTATGCCCAGTTCACCGATGCTACGGACGCATTGAATGCGGATATTGAGGCTCTAGAGACAGCGGTTGCCACTCAAAAGTTTGTGGATTTGACCGACACGCCCTCAACGCTATCAGGTATGGGTGGCAAGGTAGTTACCGTCAATGCCGGGGGCACTGCTCTGGAGTTCTTAACCCCTGCGCAGTTCCTCGCAACGGCCAGTTTCCTTGGCCTCTCCGATACTCCTGCAGACTACACGGGCCAGCAGGGTAAGGCCCCGGTGGTAAACGCTGGTGCGACCGCTCTGGAGTTTGCTTTCCCGGACGCTCGAACCTTGTATGGCATCGCAATTTCCGCAACAACCCCAGCAAATGGTCAGGTGCTTGCCTATGATTCCGCGCTGAATGTATACAAGCCAGTAACCCCGGCAGCTGCCCCAACCCTTGAAGCACTGACACCGGGCACCGGGATAACGGGGGATGCCTACGACGGAACGGTTGCACGAACTTGGACGGTAGCCGCCCAGGGGGTAACTCTCGCAGTATCGTCCGGCAATGTTGTGACAGCTCCAGCAGGTAAGAAAATCCTCGCAGCAGCAGCAATATGCGCGGATGGCACCACAGGGGTGTTCATTATCCCCAATGCTCTGATTAACTCGGGGGTTTTGCAGACTCAGGTATCATCGGGGGGTTCTACGTATTATTTCCAGACCTGCACCTATACAGTGGGGGACGGGAATCATGTGTCTATGACGTCTACGATCAGTTCTATCGCCAGAACTGCGGCGCTCATTGGAGATGCCTGATGCCAAAACTCAATCTGATGTCTCCAATCGTAATGGGCGCTGATGATGCCGAAGCCTCTCAGGGGGCTTTGGAGATTGTCAATGGCTACATTGAGAACTCAGGCGGGTTGCCAGCAATCAAGCTGCGCCCAGGCCTTACGCTGCTCCATGATCTGGGGCGGAATGCTCGCGTGGATACCTACTGGTGGGAGGCCAAACGCATATTGGTTATTGTATGTTCCAGAAAGATATATGCGAAAACCAGTGTAACGGCGGAACCTGTTGATATTACACCACTGATTTCCACCCACGCACCGGACTTTGGCGTCAAAATGATGTTTGCAGCCGACGAATATGGCGTGACGATGACCACTGGCCGATACTTGATCTGGTGGGGCGGAGATATAACCCAACGAGCAGCGCGAATCACGGATGCTAATGCACCGACCTCTATTTCGAGTATCACTTATCTTAAAGGTTACATAATTGCTTCGATACCGAATACCCAGACCTTCCAATGGGCGCTTTATAGCGGAACTGATGACCGCACACAGCCGCCCCCGTGGAACCCACTTTCGATAAGTGCCTCAGCCAGCCCGGACGATATTATCTGCATGGCTGCTGGTTGGGAAGAACTGTTCATACTGGGCCGGGAATCTGCACAGAGTCACTACGCATCAGGCGATGCCACGATCCCCTTCCTTGCTCTCAACGGATCAGTTGCGGAAACTGGCACGATCAACGCCAACACCCTTCAGAAGCTCGGCAATGCGTGGATATACTTTACACCAAATTATCAGGTTGTGCGAGTTGAAGGCCGCAGTCCAGTGGTAGTTTCCCATGCTATTGACCGTAAACTTCGTGCTCTGCAGTATTTCGACGATGCCGAGGCCTTCGTGTTATTTGAACGCTTCTACGTGCTCACATTCCGTCGCGATGGCCAAACCTTCGTCTATGACCTCCATACGAATCTTTGGTATCAGTGGGGCACATGGGACGATGAGGCAATCAAATATCGGGAGTTTAAAGGCTTGAGCGCGACCTATGCAAAATCGTGGGGCTTGCAGATTGTCGGCGGGGCTGATGGCAAAGTGTATGAGCTGAGTTACGATTACACCGCCGATTACGACCAGCGTATCCGCTTTCGGCTGCGTTCAGGCTTTATCGACCACGGAACCAGTGACCGAAAATTTTCCGCTGAACTCAAGATGCGGTTGAAACGAGGAGCAATATAATGGCATTCTCAGGCGGTTCAGGAACGGTTACAGACCCTTATCAGGTAGCCACGGCTGCTGATCTGGCCTTGATTAACAGCTATCTGGATAAAGCCTTCATTCAGATAGCGGATATTGATTTGTCTGATTACGGCAACTGGCCCGGTATTGGCATATTTGAGCCTGATGCGGAGTTCAAAGGTGTCTATGATGGGAACGGGTTCGCAATAAGCGGCATGGTTGCAACTGCTACATCAACGCAGATCGGTGGCTTATTCGGATTTGTTGTCGGCGCTACTATTAAAAATACACGGCTCCGCGCCCCCGAAGGGATCTTCGAGGTTGACGGCTTCAATGGCCTGTTTGTGTCCGAAGCGTACAGCTCAACTTTTGAAAATTGCCGAGTTACGGGCGGTCAGATTACGCAGGATAAGGCAGGCACATCAGGAGCGTTTGCTGGCATTGCATGGGATTGTAGCATTACTAACTGCCATGCCACAGCTACAATTAGTATAGTGAAATCCGCAAATATGGATTACCCCTACATGGGCGGTTTCGTTGCTTATGCAGGTGGGGAAGAAAGCCTCTGTGTATTTGACCACTGCTCGGCTAATGTGGTGATGAGCGATATCGGCAGTTTTGGCCTGAGAGGTGGTGGGTTTGCTGGGCAGCTTGGAGGTAGTTTCCTGATTCAAAAATGCTGGTCACTTGGCTCGATGACCAGCACAGAAGCCATAGTCTCTGCCGCAGGGTTCATTGGCTCGATTATCAACGACCCTTATGAAGCCACGGGTGCGGGACTGATAAAGGACTGCTACACGCAGACAAACATTACCCAAGAAAGCGGTTCTGATCTGGCCTCCACAGCTGCATTCATAGGGGAGATTGATTCAGATACCGGGTATAGCTACAAGATCGATAACTGCTACGCAGCGAACCGGATAACGATAAACGTGGAGTAAAATATGGCAGATGCATTCATAAACAGTGTTGAGGCCGGTACAGACTTAACTGTCACGGACAGCTTCTTCGACAGCACTCTGAACGAGGGCACGAGCACTCTGGCGACAGGGAAGCCCACTGCCGACATGCAGATACAGGACACATTTGCCACCGCAGGCTGGAGTCTGAACCTGATCTGGTTTCTGAATGGGGGCTATCCAATTCTTGAAGGAAACCCGCCGTCAACCCCGTGCCTGCTACTCAGATACCGGAACGATGGTAAACCTAACTGGTCGAACTATCGGGAAGTAAGCCTGGGCAAGCTGGGCGATACCGAAATATTTAAACGTATATCGGGTTTGGGGAGCTACCGCAACCGGCAGTATGAGATCGTATGCACAGCGGGGGTGCCCCTGACAATCACCGGCTTGGAAGAGAATGTAAATCTGGGAGGAACCCGTGGCGGATAATTTACTCAGACCACCGACCCCCGGTATGCAGGGGCGGGAACTGATACAGTGGCTCCAGCGTGTGTACGATGTTCTCAGCGAGTATCAAACCACGCCCGCGCCTGAGCCACCCGAAGTTCCCACGTCACACAATGACCTGGATGATAATGGGGGCACTGGCTCCCATGCAACGATTGCCAGCCACTTGGCTGCCTCAACCGCGCACGGACGTAGCTCGCCATTGGTGGGTGTGACCGATGCTCAAGCACTCGTAAACAAGACTCTCAATGCGTTGAATAATACAATTACTAATTTACGCCACGGGGTAGAGGTGGATAACCCCGTTGCTGCACACGGAGTTGAAGAGATTGTCGGGGCTGATGAGACGCAGGTGCTGAAGAACAAGTCTATCTACGGGCAGTACAATACCGTTCGCAATATGCGCCACGGCACGGAAGTAGATAATCCGGTAGTAGCTCATGGCTCAATCGGTGCGATTGTGGGGACTGATAGCCCACAGGCATTGTTTCAGAAACGATATGTCCACATGACTGTCTCGGTTTCGGGAGATCACACTATGGAACCGCTGACCGGAGATACCGTTATTGCACTGAATCCGGGTATTACCATCACTCTGCCGACAATCTCAGTGGACTATATCGGCCAACAAGCCACGGTAGACAACAAATCTTCTGGCAATATCACGGTGGCAGTTCAGGCCGCTGCGACTTCGATTGAGGGTGAAACCACGCAGATCGTGCCCCCGGATTGCGCCATGACGATGCGATTTGACGGGGATAGCTGGAGGATAGTATGAGTTATTTTACCGAAATTAAGTTGATCGACAAGCTGACCGGAACTGCTGCGGCCATTACCGATGCAGGTGAGCTGATGGTGAAACCCGCAGCAGCCGTGAGCGCGGACAATAGCTCGCAGACTCCGCTGGCCGAGGATGCAACTTTCACAGGAGATTCGATTGACACGTTGGGTTATACCATAGCGCAGATTGCGGTCTACGCAGACCAAGCGAGTGCAGCCGGTGGGCTGGTGGTCGAGGTCAGCAGCGATGAAACGAACTGGTATGTCAAGCACGAATTTTCATACCAGAGCCCCAGCGAGGAGAACGATTACCCGGTAACACTGACCCGGCGCTATTTGCGCGTGACCTACACGAATGGCGCGGTAGCACAGACAGTCTTTGACCTTTCCACTGTTCTGAGGTAGAATGAGTATAGGAGAGTAACTATGGGCGGAATATTCGGATTTGTAGATAAAGTTTTGGGTACGGACTTCTCGGGCGACAAAGCCCGCAAACAGATTGATAAAGCCACCGCTGCGGCTCAAGGAGCCAATGCTGCTGCTGCTGAAACGATCAAACAGTATGGGGCAGAAGCCTCCAAAATATACGAGAAGTATGTTCGGGAAGGCATGAGTGAATTTGAAGCTGCAAACAAGGCAGCTACTGAGGCCGTAAATGCAGGATATGCACAAGCTATTGCTACGCACCGCTCAGGGGGAGCCGAAGCACTGGCTCGTCTGGAGCAGGGATACGGCGAGGGCGAACAAGCCTACCGTGATATGTTTCAAGCCGGTCAGGATGCGCGGCAACCCTTCGTCCAGTCGGGCACGCAGATGTTGGGCGCGGTTCCTCAGTTGGCTGCTGCACTGGGTATTCCTGGTGCAGGCGGCTACGATGTAACTGCCAGTCCGCTATACCAGTGGCAGATGCAGCAGATGGATGAACAGCTTGCCAATCAGCTTGCAGCTATGGGAGTCGGTAATGATACAGTTGCAGCCTACATTCGCAGCAAGAACGTGGGTCAGCTCGGAGCTGAAGAGCGTAATCGCCAGATCGCTGATTTGCAGAATATGGCAGGTATGGGTATGCAGGCCGCTTCGACTTTTGGTATTCCCGAATATCGGGCAGCAGGCGAACTGGGCAGCATGAACATCGGTGCAGGCATGAACGCTGCAAATCTCATGGGTCAGACTACGGGCAATGTAGCCAACCTTCAGGCGCAGCAGGGCACCAATCAGGCCGATCTGCTGGCACAGGCTGCTGTAAATCGAGGAAATTCACTGGCTGGTTTGGGTCAGGGCTTGTCGCAGATTCAGCTTGGCATGGGCGGCAATGTAGGTCAGAGCCAGATTGCCGGTGGCCAGATGGCGATGAACGCTGGCCTATCTAAGGCTCAGATGCCGAACCCCGTGAACTCGCTCATTAACACTGGCCTCCAGCTCTATGGTATGGGCGCGTTTGGTGGTGGGGTTTCAGCACTACCAGCAGCTCAGAACATGGGTGCTTCGACTTATCGCAATGTTGGCCAACCATTTATGTATGGCCTTAGCGGTATACCGGGTATAGGATAAGGAGTTACCATGAATGTTCCAATGTTAAACTACGCTCAGATGCCGGTTGTCCAACTCCCGTCCGAGATGCAGGGTTTTTCCAATGCTCTGCTTCAGGCAGGTGCTATGCGCCAAGATCGCTTGAAAGCTGAACAGGCTCGTGCAGATCAGCTTGCCCAGCAACAGTTTCAGAACAACCTCGCCACGCAGCAGATGGGTTTGCAGCAGAAAGCTGATGTGAGGGCAGATCAAGCTCTAGGTATGCAGCAGGAGCGCCACGTAGCTGATATGGCTACCGTGCAGGCTCAGGCTATGCAGCGTCAGAAGGATGAGGCCACTAAGCAGTGGCTATCCATGCCCGAGAATGCAAAGCGGTATGCCGATCTTGAAGCCAAGGGCGACGAGCTGGGCAAACTGGCGTTCCTTGAAGAAGGTTTCATGGCTACCGGAAATTTCGATGGTGACAAGCTGATGAAGATTGGCGATCAGAAATTGCGGGTCATGAATGCACTGATGAACCAAGAAACGAGCGAACTCCAACAGGCCAAGCTCCGCATGGATATGGCATATACCCAGTTGCAGATGGTTACCGAGCGCATGAAACAGGCTGCACCGATGGGTGGGCTTGATCCCAAAGTTGCGGGTCAGCTATCTGACAATATTCTGGCACAGAGAGCGCAGGCCATCAGCCTTCTGCAGAAGGCCAAGGCCAACGTATTCACGCTGGGTAAGATTATCTCCGCTACACCCACACTTGAAGGGCTTAAATCGGTGCAAGCAACTCTTGACCCGGATTCTCAGGAGTGGGCCAAAGTGCAGAAGATTATGGCGTTGGCTGAAAATAAACCCACTCCCGAGGCACAGGCGCGGTTTATCTCTGATGAACTTGCACAGCTTAACAAGCTGCGAGTCGATCAGGAGAAGGAAATTAACTATCTCGAAACGAAGGCGATGCCAGCATTTGATGCACAGTTGGGCATCGCCCAACGCTCAATGGTTGGTGGTGATCCCCGCTTCGGTGCAGTTCCGCTGGT
>ERZ795044.2796-NODE-2796-length-14971-cov-6.153660_pt1 | contig 14971 bp, 10 predicted proteins | sample MGYA00375128_ERZ795044 | MGnify/ENA primary metagenome ERZ795044 (study PRJEB30173, sample SAMN05720213) | anaerobic digester metagenome | isolation source: active sludge of municipal wastewater-treating anaerobic digesters | place: USA | collected 2014-12-22 ... | reverse complement strand
CTTTAATGGCATATCCATGGCGCTTAGGGCTGAACGTAAAATCCTTCAACTTTTTATCGCCCAACATTACCTTAGTTGCATAGTTCACATAAGGCTCATCATAAGCTTTACAGATAAAAGGAACGGTGCGTGAAGCACGAGGATTGGCCTCAATGATGTATACCTTATCCTTTTTGATTGCAAACTGGATGTTAATCAATCCTACTGTTTTAAGAGCTAGTGCAATGCGTTTGGTATAGCTTTCAATTTGTTTGATAACCAGATCGCCAAGATTGTATGGTGGTAATACTGCATAAGAATCTCCGGAGTGGATACCGGCCGGTTCAATATGTTGCATGATACCGATAATGTAAACATCTTCACCATCACAAATAGCATCTGCTTCAGCTTCTATGGCGCCATCCAGAAAATGATCTAGCAATACTTTATTTTCAGGAAGGTGTTTCCAGATATCAATGATATGATTCTCTAATTCCTTTTCATTGATAACGATCTTCATACTTTGGCCACCCAAAACATAGGAAGGTCTGACCAGAAGTGGGAAGCCAATTGTTTTAGAGACCTCCAATGCTTCATCTGCATCAGTAGCAACTCCAAACTCCGGATAGGGAATATTCAGTTCTTTTAAAAGCGTAGAAAAACTTCCGCGGTCTTCCGCAAGATCCAATGCCTCAAAGGAAGTGCCCATGATTTTAACACCATACTTGCTCAACTTTTCAGCAAGCTTCAATGCGGTTTGTCCACCCAGCTGCACTATAACTCCTTCTGGTTTTTCATGCTGAATGATATCCCACAGGTGTTCCCAGAATACAGGCTCGAAATAGAGTTTATCGGCAATGTCAAAATCCGTAGAAACTGTTTCTGGATTGCAGTTAATCATGATGGCTTCATAGCCAGCTTCTTTCGCTGCTAAAATTCCATGTACACATGAGTAATCAAATTCTATTCCTTGACCAATACGATTAGGGCCTGAACCAAGGACGATTACTTTCTTTTTGTTGCTTACGATGGACTCATTCTCAGCATCAAACGTTGAATAGAAATAGGCGGTCTTCGCATCAAACTCGGCCGCACAGGTATCCACCATTTTATAAACCCGGTTGATGCCCATCTCTCTTCGCTTTTTATGGACTTCACTTTCGCGACAATCAATAAGGTGAGCGATTTGTCGATCGGCATAGCCTTTCTCTTTAGCAGTGCGCATCAATTCGACAGGTATCGTATCGAGTTTATATTTCTCAATTTCTTTTTCGAGTTCGATCAGTTCCCAGATCTGCTCCAAAAACCATTTGTCAATTTTGGTAAGATTCAGAATGGTCTTCATCGAAATACCCAGTTTCATAGCATCATAAATATGAAAGAGACGGTTCCAGCTGGGATGCTCAAGACTATAGAGCAGATCTGCCTGTTTGGTCAATTCTTTGCCATCGGCTCCAAGTCCATTTCTTCTGATCTCCAATGATTGACAAGCTTTTTGTAAAGCTTCCTGAAAATTTCTTCCGATACCCATCACCTCACCAACCGATTTCATCTGAAGGCCAAGTTTGCGATCGGCTCCATGAAACTTGTCGAAATTCCAGCGTGGGATTTTAACAATTACATAGTCTAGAGCTGGTTCAAAGTAAGCGGTAGTGGTTCCGGTAATTGCGTTCGTTAACTCATCAAGATTATATCCTATTGCCAGCTTGGCTGCTATTTTGGCAATCGGGTAGCCAGTAGCTTTTGAGGCCAGCGCGGAAGAACGTGATACCCGGGGGTTGATTTCAATGCCGATGATATCGTCATTATCTGGATTTACCGAAAACTGAACATTGCAACCACCAGCAAATTTTCCGATCCCGTTCATCATCTTGATGGCGAGGTCACGCATGCGTTGATAAACAGTATCCGGTAAGGTCATGGCGGGAGCTACCGTGATGGAATCTCCTGTGTGAATACCCATCGGATCGAAATTTTCAATCGAGCAAATGATAATCACATTGCCAAGTCCATCGCGTAAGAGTTCCAATTCATACTCTTTCCAGCCCATGATGCTTTGTTCTACTAATACCTCGTGAGTAGGTGACGCATGTAAGCCCCGATTCAAGGCAGCATCAAAATCTTCGGGTTTCTCAACAAACCCGCCACCGGTACCTCCCAACGTAAAGGATGGGCGTATTACAAGTGGGAATCCAATTTCCTGAGCAATCTCCTTACCTTCTAAAAACGAAGTGGCTGTGGCACCTTTGCAAACACCAACTCCCAGTTCAATCATTTTCAACCTGAATTTCTCCCGGTCTTCAGTAGTCTCAATTGCCTTAATATCAACGCCAATAATTTTTACTCCATAATTTTCCCAGATTCCTGCCTTTTCGCAGTCAATACAGAGGTTCAATGCGGTTTGTCCACCCATTGTGGGTAATACGGCATCCACGTGATGTTTTTCAAGAATTTCCCGGATTGATTTTTTCTCGAGCGGCTTTAAGTATACATGATCTGCCGTGACCTTATCGGTCATGATAGTGGCTGGGTTCGAGTTGATCAGGATAACTTCAATGCCTTCTTCGCGCAGCGAACGGGCGGCTTGAGAGCCCGCATAATCAAATTCACAGGCTTGACCGATAATAATGGGACCGCTACCGATAATTAGTACGGAGCGAATACTGCGATCTCTAGGCATAGTGGCTGTTTGGGTATGGATAAATCGGGCAAAAATAATGAGTATTTCACGATTTAATGGCCCATATGATTACTTTTATTCAGAAGGCTATGGTAGTAAGTTTTTTTTCCGAATTTTTATATTCAACTTATTTCAAGTGAATCTTAATCTGCAAGGCAAAGCTGAAAATACCTACGATGCAATCGTGGTCGGTTCTGGAATCAGTGGTGGCTGGGCCGCCAAAGAACTCTGCGAAAGCGGATTAAAAGTTCTGCTTCTTGAAAGAGGTAAAAATATTAAGCATCCAAGTTATCCAACGGCTTCGCTTGATCCCTGGCAACTGGATCATCATGGTCGTCTTAGCGAAAAAGATCGAGCAATATGTCCCATTCAAACCAGGCACTACTCGTATGGTGATGATAATAAACACTTCTATATAAACGATTTGGAAAATCCATATACTGAGACCAAGCGCTTTGATTGGATCAGGGGCGATATAGTTGGTGGACGATCAGTACTATGGGCTCGCCAATGTTACCGGTTGAGTGATTTGGATTTTGAGGCCAATAAGCGGGACAGTATTGCTGTGGATTGGCCAATCCGATACAAGGATATTGCACCATGGTACGATTATGTAGAGCAATTCATAGGAGTCAGTGGAAAGGAAGAGGGAATTCCTCATTTGCCTGATGGAAAGTTTTTACCACCCATGGAGATGAATTGCGTGGAGGAGGATTTTAAAAACAAAGTTGAATCAAAATTCCCGGGTCGTAAGATTACCATCGGCCGGACTGCTAATCTTACTGCACTTGTAAAGGGCAGGGGAGTTTGTCAATATCGGAATTTGTGTCATCGTGGATGTCCTTATGGAGCATATTTCAGTACTAATGCAAGCACGCTACCAGCTGCTTTTGCTACAGGAAATCTTACACTGAGACCGAACTCACTTGTGAATCGTGTTTTGTATGACGAAACAAAAGAGAAAGCTACCGGAGTTGAAATTGTGGATACTGAAACGAATGAGGTAATTGAATTTTATTCCCGAATTATTTTTTTGAATGCAGCGACTTTGGCAACCGCTTTTATTTTGCTCAACTCAACCTCTGGCCGCTTTCCAAACGGACTTGGCAATGACAGTGATCAGGTGGGTCGCAATATTATGGATCACCATAAGGGTGCCGGTGCTAATGCTGAAGTTGCAGGGTTTGAAGAAAAGTACTATTATGGCCGTAGACCCAATGGAATTTATTTTCCACGATTTAGAAATCTAACCGAAAAGAGCAAGGATTACATCAGGGGTTTTGGTTATCAGGGTGGTGCAGGAAGAAGCGGCTGGGGTAGAGGAACTAATGACCTCGACTTGGGGACTGAATTGAAGGAAAAATTGACCACACCTGCAGGCTGGACTATTGGTTTTGGTGGTTTTGGTGAATGTCTGCCATATCAGGAAAACCGGGTTACTATAAATAAAGATCAAAAGGATAAATGGGGTCGGCCTACGCTCACTACAGATATAGAGTTTAAGCAAAATGAAAAAGCTATGCAGCAGGATATGGCCAATGATATGGCTGAAATGCTGGAAGCAGCTGGGTACAAGAATGTGCGACCCTATTCCAATATTTCTTTTCCGGGAAATGCCAATCACGAAATGGGAAGTGTACGCATGGGGCGCGATCCTAAAACCTCCGTACTAAATGAATTTAATCAGATGCATGAGGTAAAGAATATTTTTATCACCGATGGTTCCTTCATGACTTCTTCGTCTTGTGTTAATCCATCGCTAACATACATGGCCATGACTGCGCGAGCCTGTGCGTTTGCTGTGGGTGAGATGAAGAAGCAAAATATTTGATTTACCAGGTATTAATTTCTGAATTCTTTAAACCTGCGGATCATAGCTATTGAAAAACCAACCATTAAGACACCGGTGCCTAACCATAAAATGTTAATCAATGGTTTTTCCATTGCTTTAATAATTACCCAGTCTTTCTGGCGTGTGTTTAGTCCAAGGCTGAATTCATTGGATTCGGGATGAATATTCATTAGCGTAATTCTAACACCCAGATCATTTATTTCAGAGGGTAATCGGCCCACTTGTGTTTTGTCTTTTATTAAAAAGATGGGCTCTGAATAGTAAGAGTTTCTTTCTCCGGTTACTTTTATTTTAGCTTTTACGGCAACGTCTTCATCAGAAAGTTGGATTCCTTCTATTTCATGAATACGGGTGACTTCTTCTAACACCGCCACATAATCATTCACAAAAAATTGTTGGTTGATGCGAACCTGAACTTCTTCCAATTTACTCCATTCAGGTTCTTCTTCGCGATTCATGGGAAGTGAAACGTGGGTGTAAAGATCACGCCCAATATTTCTTTTAATGTCCGGGGAGGCAACAAATCCACCCATGGATGGATTAATCTGAACACGAGGAAACAGGAGAGCCTCCACGTTACCATTCCTTCTTAGTTCAATCTCGTAATAAGTATTTTCAGGATTGATTTCGAACGTATCTTTTTCACTCAAAATTTTCTTCCCCTTAAATTCAATATCCTTTCTGGCTACTACTTTATAAGGATCCATGGTTAGATCGATATCATTTTTACTTACATAGCCACTTATTTTTCGTGGCTCTACCCGTTCGCCCAGGTACTCGATTTCATAACCGCCCATCGTACGAGGTTCATTAATAAATAGTAAGAGATTATCGCGGTTAAACTCGGTAGGAAGATCTTTGGAAATGAGCATCCCTGTATTGTTCAGGGAAACAACTTTGGAGTATCCGGAAGAAAACATAACCCCGATAAGCATCATGCCAATGCCAATGTGTGCCAGTGCTCCACCTGATAACGAAGGATTAACCTTTATGACGGATGAAAGTACTTTTAGATTCGACACAATCAGATAAACTCCAGCCAGCGTAAGCAATACATAAGCAGGCTCATACACTTTTGCAATCGAGATGATGATCGCAAAAACTATAAGTGATATCAAGATTGGAGGCAGAATTTCTTTCTTCAGTTTTTCTTTTTCCATTCGCTTCCACCAAAAGAACTGACCGGTTCCTGAGATAAGCGCTACTAATACACCAAACCAAAGCTGAAACTTTGAATAAAAACCTATTTGATCAGCCGGGGGGGCTAGGTTTGATTCTCCACCAAAAAGTTCTACCAGACTATTATAAACTGGAATGGAGGTTGGGAGTAATACCTGAAAGCCCATCAGGCATAATGTGGTAGCGCCTAAGAAAATCCAAAACTCGCGTGAATAGATCGAAGCTTCTTTTTCGGAAGAAGGAATTTCTTTCCAGCGAATGGCAGCAAGAAAGATTGCTGCAACTGTAAAAAATAAAAGATAGATTAGTAATTGACCTGAGAGACCCAGATCGGTAAAGGAATGTACAGATGCATCACCCAAAATTCCGCTGCGGGTAAGAAATGTTGAATACAAAATCAGGACAAAGACTGAGATATTTAAAATCATTGCGGATTTTAATGCCGCCTGACTGTTTTTGTAGATGATCATTGTGTGTATCGATGCAATCAACACTAGCCAAGGCACATACACTGCGTTTTCAACGGGGTCCCAGTTCCAGTAACCCCCAAAGTTCAGAGTTTCATAGGCCCAATAGCCTCCCATCAGGATTCCTAATCCCAAAATACCAGCACCAAGCAAAGCCCAGGGTAACGCGGGCTTTATCCATTCTGAATACTTTCTTTGCCAGAGGCCTGCTATGCAAAATGCAAAAGGGGGCAATGTTAGGGCAAAACCCAGAAATAATGTTGGAGGATGAATCACCATCCAGTAATTCTGTAATAATGGATTAAGGCCACTACCATCTTTGGGTATGAAATCAGGCTGAAGTTTAAAGATCGGATCATCAATAGCATCGCGAAGCAGGATGAAAGGTGAACTTCCCAGCTTGATATTGATGAATGGGATCACCACACCCAAAATCATGGACGCCAGGAAAGCCTGAACCAAACCAAAGACAACCATTACAGGCGCCTCCCACGCACGCTGTGTGCGGATCAGAAAAATTCCAAGGACAGCCTGCCAGAAAATCCATAACAGAAAACTTCCTTCCTGACCATTCCAAAAAGTAGAAATCAGGTAATGTAGTGGCAGTCGGCTGTCGGAATGACTATAAGCATAATGATATTCGAAGTAGTGATTGTAAATGATGATGAACAAACAGGTTACTACACCGATAACGGCAGTACTATGCAGATAAAATGCTACCCGTGCGTTTTGTAACCACTGATCTTTAGTTTCAGAGTTGGCCGAATTTGCTTTCCAGTAAGTGAATACACTAAGCAGGGAAGTAACAAATGAAGCGATAACGAAAAGGTGACCCAGGTCACCAATGAAATAATGCATTTACAAAAGAGTTAACAGAGTTCGACTTACAAAAAATGATTCATTAGGATTTTCGTAACGAATGGATTTCATCCGATCAAATGCCTGCATTAATTTTCTCTTCCTGATATTTTGAAGGACACTTCAGCAAGATCTTACGAGCCACAAAATCATTATTCTGATAGTTTCCAATTACAACAACCTTTTCAGAACGGGTAAAATCAGGAGGCATCGGTTCGTTGTAATATACTTTCTGCTCTTTTTGATGCTCATCTATCAGAATGAAGGAGAAGGATAAGTTGTCTTGACTTTTTTCGATACCGAGAATATTGCCCTGCTCGTCTTTTTTCAAATCACCGACCACATGGATTTGTGTGTTGTTTCCGGTGGAGGCCATTTGATAAGCCTGATCGAAGGAAACATACGTGCTGGCATCACCTGCTGTTGCTATGATTAGCGCAATGCATGCAGCAATAATAACGATGGCAATGATATGTGATTTCTTCATTTCCGTAACTTTTCGACCCAAAGTTACAGTCAAAAACAGCGATTCAGATTAAAAAGTTGATTAATTAACGAATGAAATTAGCTTTTCTTTTCAGGTAGTTTTTTTTCAATCCGGGTAATTTTCCGATCCAGGAAAACCAAATAGCCAATCAAGCCCACAAAGATTACCAGGAGGATCGCCACAACAACGTAGATCTTTCCCTCAGAGCGCATCGTGTCGGCCATTTCAATGGGTTGCGCATTTAGTAAAATAGGGGCAAACAAGAGGATAATTAATCCTGTCATACTAGTGATCTTATTCATTTTCCTGATTAAGTATTTTTTCATTGATTAATCGCACCCGGATTCGCAGCGTGGCAATCCACACCCCAAGTAAAATCCACCCCGCAACAGCAGGATAAAAGACCAGCCTCATTTTACTATCCAGATCATACATATTGAAACCAGGATTTCCACCGCTGCCGGGATGCATGGAGCTTGTCATGCGTGGAATAACAAAGATCAAGGGAATCATCGCAGCAAAGGCGAAAATATTGTAAACAGCACTTAGTCGGGCCCGTTGATCTTCATTTTCAACAGAGCCTCTTAACACGAAATAGGCAAGATAAACCAGTAGCGATATAGCGGCACCGTTTTGTTTAGGATCACCATGCCAGGGGGAGCCCCAGGTATAATTGGCCCAGATCATTCCGGTAAAAATTCCTAATAGACCAAGTAACAACCCTGTGTTAGCGAACTCAACTGCGTAAGTATCTCTTTCAAAAGAAGGATTTCGCAAATACTGAACGGAATGAATCGTAGAGATTAAGAATAAGACGACCATACCAAACCACATGGGTACATGAAAATAGAGAGCCCGGATTGTTTCATTTACTATGTTCAATCTGGGAACCTCAAAGAGAAAACCGGCAATAATTGTATATAAGAGTAATATAGCCGCTAATACTTTTAACCAGGTCTTCATGTTAATTCTTAAACTAAGAACAAGATTTTAACTGCGCCAAATATACGGGAAGAGGAGATATGACGCGGCAGTAACCAGGCAATTTATTGCCAGTAGCGTTAACAGATCATTGGTACTTACAGACCGGTCTAAACCATCGATGCAATTCTTAGTCACTTTAACTGCAATGAGAAGCACTGATATTACGATAGGAAAACTGAGCACCGCCATTAGGATATGACTATTATTGGCTTTTGCAGCAATGCCCGATAGCAGCGTTAGGGATGAGGAGAAACCCATAGCACCGAGCAATAACATGACGCTGAAGAGGCCAAGGTCTGCTATTGGATTTTTCAGAAGAACAGCAAAGAGTGCAAATCCGGTGAATGATAGGAGAACGGTAAGTAGAAAATTGTAGATAATTTTTGAAAGGATGATGTCTTCAGGTGCGGCTATGGAATAGTAATAGATATCGCGCCCCCTTTTTTCTCCGATAAAGCTTTTTGCAATGGTATTAATAACAGTAAAGAGTATGGTGATCCAGTAAAGAGCACTCCAAACCAGCGGGGTAATCTGATTTTGGCGTAAACTGAAAGTAAGGTAACATATGAAGGCTGTACTGAACAGGTATAGTAATAGTCCTGAAATTACAGACTTACGCCTGAGCTCCAGCGTTAGTTCTTTTAGAAAAAGGGCCTTAAGACTTTGCAAGTTTTTCTTCGGATAGACTTACGATTTTACGAAGGGACTTGAACCCGAGAATCAAGGCAACGATGAAAAGCCCGAAAGAAGCACCCGCAGATAATGAGATAGACAATTTGGGACTGACAGGTTTTTCAAAAACGGTAAATCCTTCTACCAGTTGAATGCTGTTAACAGTTTCTAGTGAATTTTGAAGATTAATTTTTTCTTTGTTCAGGTCAAGGATTTTAGTGTTAACCGTAGTGGGATCAAATAATATAAGATTATCCTTACTGGATTGCGTTATTTCGCCATTCGTTATTCTTGATTTTAGTTCATTAAGATCTACGAGCTCTTTGTCAATCTTCTCAATTACTTGAGTGTAGTATTTTTTTCTTTGCTCTACCCTAATCTTAACATAGTCATTGGTCTCAAAAAAATTGATCAATCCGCTTTGTAAGCCTGGCCAGATGGAGTTATCACTTGCCTGGCAGGTTATGGTCAAATAAGTCTTTTCTTCTTCTTTTCTGCCATCTGCCTTTTCGATAGCATTTTTTACTTCCAGTTTGCCAAGGGCTAAGGCGTCCGCTGGGGTTAAGTTCAATTTAGCGGAGAGTGATTCAATGTTTCTTTCTTTTATCAGTTTATTAAGATCCTCTGCTATGGTCTTGCTATAAGACTCGGTAAGAATTTCTGAACTGACTAACATCCGGCTCTCATAGGATTTTGGAACAAACTGGTAGTAGGCCAGTCCAAGAAGGCTACCAACCAAAAATGCCCCAACGATAAGTTTAATGTTGCTTTTGATGCTGATTACTACCCGTGCCAGAAGTTCCAGCAAATCAATTTCATCAGAGTTTAAAGGTTGCTTTTGATTCTCAGTCATTGATGAAAGCTTTTAAGGATTTGCGCAAATCTAACCAGATTTGCCGTACTTTTGTGGCCAAATTATTCTTTTGTGAGTTCTGAACGCATATTAGTAACGGGTGCAGCTGGGTTTATTGGGTTTCATTTAGCCAAACGACTTATCGATCAAGGCTATGAAGTTATTGGTCTTGATAACATGAATGATTACTATGATGTCGGGTTGAAAGAATCTCGTCTGGAAATTCTGCGGAAGTCAAGCAATTTTTCAAATCATAAAATTGATCTTCAAAACAAGCCTGCCGTTGATGATCTTTTCTCTAATAAAACATTTGATTATGTAGTTAATCTGGCGGCTCAGGCAGGTGTCAGATATTCACTTACGAATCCGTATGCTTACCTGGAGAGCAACCTTACAGGTTTTTTAAATATTTTGGAAGCTTGTCGTCATTACCCCGTAAAGCATTTGGTTTACGCGTCATCCAGTTCTGTTTATGGAGCTAATCGCAAAATGCCTTTTTCGGTTCACGATAATGTAGACCATCCTTTAGCCTTATATGCAGCAACTAAAAAGAGCAACGAGTTGATGGCTCATGCTTATTCGAACCTGTATCAAATTCCTACAACAGGTCTTAGATTCTTTACGGTTTATGGTCCCTATGGAAGACCCGATATGGCGTTGTTCTTATTCACTAAGGCGATTTTGGAAGGTAAACCCATTGACGTCTTCAATCAGGGTAAAATGCGAAGAGACTTTACTTACGTGGATGATATCGTTGAGGGAATAGTTCGCCTGATTCCAAAGCCACCGACTGGCAATCCCGGATGGAGTGGGGAAAATCCTGATCCGGCTTCCAGTTTTGCTCCGTATAAGATTTATAATATTGGAAATAATCAACCTGTCGAACTCCTTCATTTTATTGAAGTGCTGGAGTCTAAGTTGGGTAGAAAGGCAGTTAAAAATCTACTCCCTTTACAGGAAGGTGACGTGCCGGAAACGTATGCAGATGTAGATGATTTGATGCGCGATGTTGGGTTTAAACCGTCCACATCCATAGAAACCGGAATCGGAAATTTTGTGAATTGGTATAAAGAATATTATAAAGTGAAATGATGGAAAAAGTAGGAATCATAGGATTGGGATATGTAGGATTACCATTGGCAGTTGAATTTGGAAAAATTTTAGATGTAGTTGGTTTTGATATCAACCAATCGAGAATAGAAGAATTAAAATCGGGGTATGACAGAACATTGGAGGTTGATAAAGACGAATTAAATTCAGCCACACGTTTGTCGTATTCGGCCAGTCCGCAGGACTTAAAACAGGTCAATTATTTTATCGTTACGGTGCCCACTCCGGTGGATGAGTATAAGACTCCAGACCTCACACCTCTGATCAAGGCAAGTGAAACAGTTGCTAAGGTTTTGAAAAAGGGGGATGTAGTTATCTATGAATCTACAGTTTATCCAGGCTGTACTGAGGAAGATTGCGTTCCGGTTCTTGAAAAATTCAGTGGATTGAAGTTCAATGTTGATTTTTTCTGTGGCTATTCACCTGAACGTATTAATCCAGGAGATAAGCAACATCGTTTACCTAATATTAAGAAGGTAACTAGCGGAAGTACTCCTGAAATTGCTGAGAAAGTTGACCGGCTTTATAAAAAAATTATTAAAGCGGGCACGCACAAGGCTTCAAGTATTAAAGTTGCAGAAGCTGCTAAAGTGATAGAGAACTCGCAACGGGATATTAACATTGCCTTTGTCAATGAGCTCTCACTGATTTTTGAAAAAATGGGGATCGATACCCATGAAGTTCTTGAAGCAGCTGGTACCAAGTGGAATTTTCTTTCCTATAAACCCGGCTTGGTTGGGGGGCATTGCATTGGAGTAGATCCTTATTATCTCACCTACAAGGCCGATAGCCTGGGGTATCACCCTCAGGTAATTCTTGCGGGAAGACGGATTAATGACAATATGGGGATTCATATTGCTAACCGCGTAATCAAGTTAATGACACAAAATGATTTGCCAGTAAATAAATCCAAAGTATTAGTGTTGGGTATAACTTTCAAAGAGAATTGCCCGGATATTCGAAACAGTCGGGCGATTGATGTCATTCGCGAATTGCAGAGTTTTGGAGCCGATGTAGAGGTTTATGATCCCCATGCTGATGCTCAGGAAGTAGGGCATGAGTATGGATTATCCTTGACCAGCAAACTAAATAAGAAATACTCAGCAATTGTATTGGCAGTAAGTCATAATGAATTCAAGTCGCTTGATTGGCCTGCCATTAAGAATGATAATACAATCATTTATGATGTAAAAGGATTTTTAGATAAGACCTTTGTAACCGCACGCTTGTAATTATATGGCAACTTCAAATCACATATTGGTAACTGGTGGTGCCGGATATATAGGTTCGCATACAGTTGTAGAATTACTCACGATGGGTTACAAGGTCACCGTAGTTGATACGCTGGAGCGTAGTGAATACCGGATGATAGAAGGCATTGAATCAATAACAGGAAAGAAGGTTGATTTTCATAAAATCGATTGCCTTGATTCAGTGGCACTGAATGATTTGTTCTCTAAAAACGGGGTTACTACTGTAATTCATTTTGCAGCCTATAAGTCAGTGAATGAGTCAGTTGTTAAGCCGATTGAATATTATAAAAACAATGTGGGCTCGCTGATAACAGTGCTTGAAGTCATGAAAAAACATCAGGTAACAGACCTGATTTTTTCTTCTTCTTGTACAGTCTACGGACAACCTGATCAAATTCAGGTTGATGAGTCGGCTCCTTTTAAAAAGGCCGAATCACCGTATGGTTCTACAAAACAGATTTGCGAACGAATTCTGGAGGATGCAGCCACCGATGGATTCAGGATTATATCGCTTCGGTATTTTAATCCGATAGGGGCGCACCCCAGTGCCATGATTGGAGAACTCCCAATAGGAATACCCAACAACCTGGTGCCGTATGTTACTCAGACTGCTGCTGGTGTTCGCGAGAAGCTTACTGTTTTTGGCAATGACTACAATACACCAGATGGATCTTGTATCCGGGATTTTATTCATGTTGGGGATGTTGCCACGGCCCACGTAAAAGCAATTGACTATTTACAACAGCAAAAGGCGAATAACTTTTTTGAAGCATTTAATCTAGGTACAGGAATAGGAGTTTCTGTATTAGAATTGGTAAAGAAATTTATTGAAGTTACGGGTGTTAATTTACCTTATACGGTTGGTCCACGCAGACCAGGGGATGTTGAAAAGGTGTATGCTGATCCACGTAAAATTAATCGGGCATTCGGTTGGGCTACAAAATATGATTTGGGTCAATCCCTCCTTCACGCCTGGCAATGGGAGAAAAAAATCAGAAATCTGTAAGCGTTGATTATGGAGAAAATCAGGATGGCCGATTTACACACTCAATATCTGCGGATTAAGCAGGAGATCGATAATGCCATTCAGGAAGTATTGGAGTCAACAGCCTTTATTCAAGGTCCGCAGGTAATACAGTTTGCTGATGCGTTGGCTACTTATGTGAATTCAAAGTCAGTTATTCCTTGTGCCAATGGAACAGATGCCTTGCAGATAGCAATGATGGCCCTGGGTTGCAAACCGGGTGACGAAGTAATAATTCCGGTGCATACGTATGTAGCTACGGCAGAAGTAATTGCTCTTTTGGGATTAAAACCTGTTTTTACTGAAGTAGATCCAAAGAGCTTTAATATTGATGCAAAGCAGATCGAAGAGAAAATTACAGACAAGACATTTGCCATAGTGCCTGTGCATCTTTACGGTCAATGTGCAGACATGGAGCCCATTCTCTCTATCGCAAATAAGCATAAGATTCATGTGATTGAAGATGTTGCTCAAGCTTTAGGAGCTGTTTATACTTTTTCGGATGGACGAAAGCTGAGAGCTGGAACAATGGGGACGATTGGTTGTACCTCGTTCTTTCCATCCAAGAACCTCGGATGCTTTGGCGATGGCGGTGCTATTTTTACTCAGAGTACTGAGTTGGCTGAGAGAATTAAAATGATAGCCAACCATGGACAGAAAGTAAAATACCATCATGATATTATTGGTGTAAATAGTCGGTTGGATACGTTGCAGGCCGCAATCCTGAAAGTAAAATTGAAATACCTTGATGATTATGAAATGCGGAGAAACCAGGTGGCGCGATTTTATGATAGGGAATTGTCGCCTTTAAATTTTGTTGAGGTTCCAAATCGTACAGCAAATACTACACATGTTTTCCATCAATACACCTTGAAGACAAAGGGAATTAACCGCGATCATTTTAAAACCTATCTGGAAAGCAAAGGCATCCCTTCTATGATTTATTATCCGGTACCCCTTCATTTGCAGAAGGCGTACGAAAGCCCAGAGTACCCTGCCGGCTCGTTCAAGATTACCGAAGAGTTGTCGCGAACAGTAATTTCCTTGCCCATCCACACGGAGATGAACGAAGAGCAATTGTCTTACATTTGCAGTATCATCAAAGAGTATCCCCAATATGGCTGAAATCAAGAATTATTTTGCGCACGAAACAGCGGTGATTGATGAGGGGTGTGAAATTGGATCCGGAACTAAAATCTGGCATTTTTCGCACATTATGCCCAATTGCAAAATTGGTGAAGGCTGTAATGTTGGTCAAAACGTTGTTATTTCTCCTCAGGTGGTTTTGGGTAAGAACGTAAAAGTTCAAAACAATGTGTCGATATATACAGGTGTAGTTTGTGAGGATGATGTTTTCCTTGGACCATCGATGGTGTTCACCAATGTGATCAATCCACGAAGTGCAATTAATCGCAAAAATGAGTACGCTAAAACGATTGTAAAAAAAGGAGCATCTATTGGTGCCAATGCAACCATTGTTTGTGGAAATGAGATAGGCAGGTATGCTTTTATTGGAGCAGGTGCAGTTGTAACAAAGAGTGTTCCTGATTATGCATTAGTAATCGGCAACCCC
>ERZ795044.2788-NODE-2788-length-14997-cov-5.250502_pt1 | contig 14997 bp, 12 predicted proteins | sample MGYA00375128_ERZ795044 | MGnify/ENA primary metagenome ERZ795044 (study PRJEB30173, sample SAMN05720213) | anaerobic digester metagenome | isolation source: active sludge of municipal wastewater-treating anaerobic digesters | place: USA | collected 2014-12-22 ... | reverse complement strand
AGCACACTGGATGAAGTGGCGGGGATGCTGCATACCAAAGACATGCTGCCTCATTTGGGAGAAGGAGAAAATTTTGACTGGCACCAGCTGGTACGTCAGCCTTATTTTGTACACGAACAAAAACTGATAGAAGACCTGTTGCAGGAATTCCGTAACCGGCGGATGCACTTTGCCATTGTAGTGGATGAATTTGGCGGTACATCCGGTATTGTTACACTGGAAGACGTAATGGAAGAGATCATTGGCGAAATAAAAGATGAATTTGACGACGAAGAAAGCAGTAACCGGAAGATCGATGATCATAATTATATCTTTGAAGGAAGAACGATGATCAATGATGTGTGTAAAGCAATGAAGCTGCCGGCAGACAGTTTTGATACCCTGCGGGGCGACAGTGACTCGCTGGCTGGATTGGTACTGGAGATCGCCGGCGAATTTCCACAGGTGAATGAAGAAGTGGTAAGCGGTGAGTATACTTTTATTCCGCTGGAAATTAACAAGAACCGCATAGATAAAGTAAAGATCAGTATCAAAGAACCAACTCCCGAATCCTGAGAAAACAGTACAATGACAAACAAATTTCCTGCAGCCGGTATCATCATTCCATTCCTGTTAGTATTGATAGCCTGCAATGCGCCCTATACGTCTAAGAAAAAAGGATACTTTAAAATTGACTTTCCCCAGCGGGAATATGTAAAATTTGAAGAGCAGGGATTCCCTTATGGTTTCGAATACCCGGTGTATGCAAAGATCGTAAAAGACAGCACCTACTTCGACCGGGATACACTGAACCCTTATTGGGTGAATATAGATTTCCCCCGTTTTGGAGCAAGGATATTTTTGAGCTATAAAGCCATTGGCGGACGATCGACCTATAAAATAAAACAAGCCGATGGTTCTTATAAAGACTCTGCGGGCCTGAATGTATTCGATTATATGGTGAACGATGCGTTTAAACTCACCAGTAAAAACGAAGTGGTTGCTTCTTCTATCAAAGACAGCCTGTTTCGTACACAAAACGGAATAACGGGCGTATTCTTCCGGGTGGGTGGAAATGCAGCCACGGCAAAACAGTTCTTTATGAGCGATACTACAAAGAACTTCTTCCGCGGCGCCCTGTACTTTGATGTAACACCCAATGCGGATTCATTGAAGCCTGTTCAGGATTTTTTACAAAAAGATATTGATCACCTCATCAATACCTTCCACTGGACAAATAAATAACCCCTGTCCCGGTCATTTTCAGGATATAAACCCCCTGCTTTCACTATTTTTGCAGCCTTATGATCGCCATAGATAACATCCTCGTCAGCGACGAAATAATTAAAGAACAGTTTGTTTGCGACCTCAGCAAATGCAAGGGCGCCTGCTGCGTGGACGGCGATGCCGGTGCCCCGTTAGCAAAAGAAGAACTGGATAAAATAAATGAAGTATACGATACGGTTCTGCCTTACCTGAATGAAGAAAGCAAAAAAGAACTGGAGCGCCAGGGAAGGTATGTATACGATAAAGAATTCGGCTGGGTTACCCCAACCATCGAAAGCAAGGTTTGTGTGTACGGCATCAAAGATGAGCAGGGTATCGTTAAATGCGGTATTGAACAGGCTTATTTAGATGGAAAGGTAAAATGGAAAAAACCCATCAGCTGTCACCTCTTCCCGGTTATTGTAAAAACCAGTAAACACAGCGATAATATATATGTGAACTACGAGCCCCGGGAAGATAACTGCAAAGCCGCCTGCACCCTGGGTAAAAAACTGAAAGTGCCCGTTTATGTTTTTTTAAAAGAATCACTGGTGCGCAGGTTCGGGCAGAAATTTTACAAAGCACTTGAAGCAACCGCTGTACATCTTAAAACCAAGTAATAAAATTCCGCTAATGCCTAACGATCGTAAAATCTTTTTGCCTTTTGCCTTTTGCTTTTTGCTTTTTTCATCCTGCACGGTTAACAAAGCAAAGAACGACGATAGCCTGAAAAAATATTTCGACGAAAATAAAGTGGACGGATGCTTTACCATGCTCGACAATGCCACGGGCGAAATAACGGTTTACAATATGAAACTCGATACCATGCGGTTTTCCCCGGCATCCACCTTTAAAATTGTGAATTCATTGATCGGTTTACAAACGGGCGTGATCTTAGACGAGAATATGCAGATAAAATGGGACGGAAAGACCCGGTTTTACCCGAACGGCGATACCGCAACAGGCTGGAATAAGGATATGAATATGACCGAAGCCTTCAAAGCAAGTGCCGTACCTTATTACCAGGAAGTGGCCCGGCGCATTGGAAAAGACAGCATGCAGCAATGGATAGACAGTATTGGCTATGGGAATAAGAATATCAGCGGTCCTGTTGATTCGTTTTGGCTGAATGGCAAACTGAAAATATCTCCCGATGAGCAACTCGGATTGGTTAAGCGGTTATACTTTGATCAGCTGCCTTTTCGTAAAAGCGTTCACCAGCAGGTGAAGGATGTAATGCTGCAGGAGAACAATACGGCATATAAATTGAGTTATAAGACCGGCTGGGGTTTTGGTGAAGACGGCAATGCCCTGGGTTGGATGACTGGATGGATCGAAGAGAATAACCATGTTTATTTCTTTGTAACATTCATCAAAGCGCCCGCCCGGGAAATTGATATGCAAACGGTGCGGATGAATATCACCCGGGCGATCCTTAAACAATATGGTTTTTTTGAAGGAAAGAAATAGCTGAGTGATAAAGAGAACCTCAATTTAACACTTCCCTTAACCGGCCCTTTATTAATTTGCCACAAATGCTACGCTTTCAGCATACCTCGTATCTTTTACTCCTGGCCGCCATTCCGCTGCTGGTATTGCTGTACTATTTTGTTCTCCGGTGGAAGAAAAGAACGATCAAAAAGATCGGCGACGAACGATTGGTGAAAGAGCTCATTAAAAACTATTCACCGCAGCGCTATGCGGTAAAATTCGTTCTCATTGCATTTGTATTTGTTCTCGGCGTTTTAGCACTGGCTAACCTGCGAAGGCCCGGTGGCGTGGAAAAAGTGAACCGAAGCGGCATCGACATCATGATAGCCCTGGATGTAAGTAAAAGCATGCTGGCCAATGATGTAAAACCAAACCGGCTGGAACGTGCCAAACAATCTGTTACAAAACTCATTGATAAACTCAGTAACGACCGGATCGGTATTGTGCTCTTTGCCGGCAGGGCCTACCTGCAAATGCCGTTGACCAGCGATCACGGCGCAGCAAAAATGTACCTGGCCGCTGCCAATACGGATGTAGTACCTACCCAGGGAACGGTGATAGTTGATGCCTTGAAAATGTGTTACGCTTCCTTTAACCCGAAGGAAAAAAAATACAAGGCCGTTGTGCTGATAAGTGATGGGGAAGATCATGATGAAGGGGCCATACAAACGGCCAGTCAAATGGCAGAGAACGGCATCATCATCAATACAGTGGGTATTGGTTCTCCGCAAGGCGCCACGTTCATGGACGAACTCACAAACCAGCCCAAAAAAGATAATGCCGGCAATATCGTTATAAGTAAACTCAATGAAGAAGAACTGAAAAAGATCGCAGTAGAAGGGAAGGGTACTTACCAGTTATTTACCAATACCGATGACCTTGTAAGTAAGCTGGAATCGCAGCTGGAAAACATGGACCAGCGAACGATCACGGAAGACTCGCAGGTGAATTACATGAACTACTTCCCTTATTTTCTTGCCGCAGCACTTATATTATTACTCGTTGAATTTTTTCTTTCTGAAACAAAAACACTTACCAGCCGGAGATTATCGGTAACAAAAGGAAAAGCAGGCCTCACTTCTTTACTCATTGTTCTTTATTCATTGATCCCATCGGGTTCTTTTGCGCAGAATGAAAAAGCCCTGGTAAAAAAGGGGAATGAGGCCTATGAAAAAAAGGAATACGAAAATGCAGCTGCCAGCTACCAGAAGGCCATCGAAAAAAAACCGGCTGACCCGGTTGCCCAATATAACCTGGGGAATGCGCTTTATAAGAACAGTAAAACCGATGAAGCGGTGTCGGCCTACGATAAAGCCCTTTCTAATACAGCATCTGCGGCCGATAAGGCAAAGGCCTTTTATAATAAAGGCGTAGTGCTGCAAAATGGAAAAAAATTACCCGAGTGCATTGAAGCGTACAAAAATGCCCTCAAGCTGGATCCGCAGGATGACGACGCCAGGCAAAACCTGCAAAAGGCCCTGCAGCAACTGAAACAACAGGAACAGAAAAAGGACAATAAGGATAACAAGGAAAAAAAGAAACCCAAAGAAGATCAAAAGAAAAAAGAACAGGAAAAACAAAAACCGCAGGAACAGAACCAGCCACCCAAGCCACAACCATCTAAACTTACCAAACAGGATGCCGAAGAAAAATTAAAGGCTTTATTACAGCAGGAAAAAAATCTCCAGGATAAATTAAGAAGGGTAAATACCGGGTCGGTTGGTAAGCCCGAAAAAGACTGGTAACCATGGTCTGAAATCCTCGTCTGACCAATAACAAAAGCTCTCTTATTATCACTATTTTTGCAGGAATAACTACAGCATGCAGTTTTATTGTGAATCCCTTACATCATACAAACGCCTCAAAACAAGAGAGGTAAAAGTTGGCGATCTTTTATTGGGCAATGGCCACCCCATACGGGTACAAACCATGACCACTACCGATACCATGGATACCATGGCCACCGTAGAGCAATCCATACGCTGCATTGAAGCCGGTGCCGAACTGGTTCGCATTACCGCCCCTTCAAAAAAAGAAGCAGAAAATTTACTGAACATCAAAAACGAACTGAGAAAGAGGGGATACCATACACCCCTGGTAGCCGATATACACTTTACACCCAATGCTGCCGAGATAGCGGCAAGGATCGTTGAGAAAGTAAGGGTGAACCCCGGCAATTATGTTGATAAGAAAAAATTTGAACAGATAGAATATACCGATGCCGAATATGCTGAAGAGATAGAGCGGATAAGAGAACGTTTTACGCCACTCGTGAAGATCTGTAAAGAACATGGCACTGCCATGCGTATCGGCACCAATCATGGAAGTCTGAGCGACCGCATCATGAGCCGTTATGGCGACACAGCCATCGGTATGGTGGAAAGCGCCATGGAGTTTTTACGCATCGCCCGTTCAGAAGACTACCATAATATTATGCTGAGCATGAAGAGCAGTAACCCGCTGGTAATGGTGCAGGCATACCGTCTTTTGATCAAACATATGATAGAAGAGTTTGGTGAATGTTATCCCCTGCACCTGGGTGTTACCGAAGCTGGCGATGGCGAAGACGGAAGAATAAAATCAGCCATTGGTATCGGTACTTTGCTGGAAGACGGAATCGGCGATACCATTCGTGTTTCACTCACCGAAGACCCGGAACTGGAAATACCCGTTTGCAATGACATCGTGAAGCGATATACTTCCAACGGTCAACGATCAACGACCAACGGTCTTACAGCTTCTATAGAAAGACTCCCTTACTCGCCTTTTGAATACAGGCGCAGGGAAACATTTGAAGTGGGTAATATGGGAGCAAAGCATGTACCCGTGGTGATCGCCGACCTGAGCAAGATCGACAGGATCACCCATGAACATCTTCGGAGTGTTGGATATACTTATAATGAAGCAACAGATAAATGGCATATCAGCGACAGCGCTGCCGATTATATTTTTACCGGGCACCAGCTCATTTCATTTGACATGCCCGGTACGTTGAAAGTGATCGTTTACCCGGCCACCTGGCAGGAAGCAACCGATAAACAAAAATATTTTCCCATCTTTTCTGATAAAGGATATGCAGAAGCAGCCGTTCAAAGCGATCTGCTGAATTTTGTAATGATAGATTGTTTTAACGACGGTACGCCTGTAAATGACTTCAGTTACCTGGATGAACTGGGCAATGATACAAAAGCCGTGTTCTGCTTAAGCAGTACCAATACAAATGCATTGCAAAGCATACGGCGGATGTTCATGGAACTACAGGTACGGGGCATTAAAAACCCGGTGGTATTGATCACCGACAGCGGCGGACAAACACCCGATGAGCACCTGATACATTTTGCCACAGAAACCGGCGGACTTTTTTTAGATGGATTTGGCGACGGCATTTGCCTGGGATATAACAGCAGGGCACAGATGGAAAATATAAAAGCAGGGGGCCGTACTTATTTAGAAGTGAAAGATATTTACCAGTTCACCAATAACACTGCTTTTTCAATACTGCAGGCGGCACGTACAAGAATTTCCAAAACAGAATACATCAGTTGTCCCAGTTGTGGCCGTACCTTGTTCGACCTGCAGGAAACCACGGCAAAGATCCGGGCGATTACCAATCATTTGAAAGGAGTGAAGATCGCCATCATGGGTTGCATCGTAAACGGCCCGGGCGAAATGGCCGATGCCGATTTTGGTTATGTGGGCAGCGGCCCCGGAAAGATCACCTTATACCGTGGCAAGGAAGTGGTGAAAAGAAATGTGAATAGTGAAGTAGCCGTTGATGAACTTATCAGTTTATTAAAAGAAAATGAGGCCTGGATAGAAGCCCCCTCCACCAATCCTGAACGTTAGTCGAAGGGAAGGAGAAACCGGAGTTCGTTTACCTGGAGGTTTTTTTAAACAATATTTATAATCAAATACAAATAATTCCCCTTTAGGGGATAGGGGTATGCAAACAGACTTTCTTGTAATTGGCAGTGGAATAGCCGGGCTTACCTACGCATTAAAAGTAGCGCAGCATTGCCCGGGTAAAACGGTAACCGTTCTCACTAAAGCGCAAAGCGATGAAACCAATACCAAGTATGCCCAGGGCGGCATTGCCGGAGTAATGGACACCAGCCACGACAGTTTTGAAAAGCATATTGAAGATACCCTCATTGCCGGCGATGGGCTTTGCAATAAGGAAGTGGTTGAGATTGTGGTAAAAGAAGGCGTTCAACGGATTGAAGAGATCATTGAATGGGGCGCCATGTTTGATAAAGAAAGCGACGGCGATTATAAATTAGGCAAAGAAGGAGGCCACAGCGAATTCCGTATCCTGCACCACAAAGATGTTACCGGCAAAGAAATGGAAAGGGCCTTGCTGGCCGCCATTGCAAAACAGCCCAACATAAACCTCATCAGCCATTGTTTTGTGATCGATATCATTACCCAGCATCATCTCGGCTATCTTGTTACCAAATCAACACCCGATATTGAATGTTACGGTGTATATGTTTTAAACCTGGCTACCAATAAAATTGAAAAAATACTTTCAAAGATCACCTTGCTTGCCACAGGAGGTAATGGACAGGTATATCGTTCAACCACCAATCCTGCCATTGCAACAGGGGATGGGGTTGCCATGGTTTACCGGGCAAAAGGACGGATTGAGAATATGGAATTCATCCAGTTTCATCCAACGGCTTTGTATGAGCCGGGCATACGGGGACAAAATTTTTTAATAACCGAAGCGGTAAGAGGTGATGGCGGCATACTTCGTAATCATGCCGGTGAAGCATTCATGGAAAAGTACGATAAACGGAAAGACCTGGCACCAAGGGATATTGTAGCCAGGGCGATAGATAATGAAATGAAAGTAGCCGGTACCGAAAATGTTTTTTTAGACTGCAGGCATTTCAGCAAAGAAAAATTCACCGAGCATTTTCCAAACATTTATGAAAAATGCCTGAGCATCGGTATTGATATCACCAAGAATATGATACCCGTTACCCCGGCAGCGCATTACAGTTGCGGGGGTATTAAAACAGACGAGTACGGACGAACATCCATTAATAACCTGTATGCAGCCGGCGAATGCGCCAGTACAGGCCTGCATGGTGCCAACCGCCTTGCCAGCAACAGCCTGCTGGAAGCCATGGTGTTTGCACACCGCAGTTACCTGGATGCAGTAAAAAACATTGATGAAGTTTCATTCCGGGACAATATTCCCGACTGGAAGGCGGATGGCACCAATGTTCCCAAAGAAATGATATTGATAACGCAGAGTGTTAAGGAAATGAAATTACTGATGAGCGACTATGTGGGCATTGTTCGCAATAACGAAAGGCTGAGCCGTGCCATGAAACGCCTCGATCTTTTGTACGAAGAAACAGAATCACTTTATCAAAGAACCATCGTATCTCCTCAACTCTGCGAACTGCGTAATATGATAACCGTTGCCTACCTGATCGTTAAGTGTGCAGAGTTCAGGCAGGAGAGCAGGGGCCTTCACTTTAATACCGATTATCCCGGCAAATCAGAACGGGTGCAGAACATTGTTCTGTAGTAATTTATTTTTGATTCCTCTCATACGGAAGCAATAGTTGGTAGTGTCCTGGTTTCAAACCTGAACCACATAGACACAGAAGAGAACATAGGGGTCATATGGACTTTGGCCTATTCGCATGTGTACTATGTTCTATGTGGTTCAAAATAGGAAATACCCAATAGTTACAGGTATTCAATTTAAGTGGTTACCTTCACCACCCGTACGATCGCTAACCGCTTTAAAAATTCAATATCATGTATTATGTGATTTACGGATTTCTCTACCTGATTTCCCTGCTGCCGTTTGCGGTCCTTTATCTTATCAGCGACCTCATCTGCTTTTTTCTTTACCATGTTTTTGGGTATCGAAAGAAAGTTGTGATGGGGAATCTCAGAATAGCCTTTCCTGGAAAACCGGATGACGAACTTAAGAAGATCGCAAAGCGGACATACCGTAACCTCACCGACACCTTCATGGAAATAATAAAAACGATCTCCATGAGCGACAGGGCGTTTGAGAAAAGATGCCAGGGAGATTTTTCGATGATCAGCGACATCATCAAAAAGGGAAAGAACATACAGCTTCATGCCGGCCACCAGTTCAACTGGGAGTGGGGCAGTTTATATATGTCGAAAGCCATTACTGATATTCCTTCCTTTGCCATCTATATGCCGATCAAAAATAAAGCGATGGAAAAACTGTTCCTGAAAATAAGACAGCGCTACGGCACCCGGTTTATTAAAGCACCTGAATTCCGGGAGAAAAGAGAAGAGATATTCGGTAAACGCTTTGCCTTTTTTTTAGCCGCCGATCAAAACCCGGGTAATCCCTCATCGGCTTACTGGCAGCACTTTTTCAGCAAGCCGGCGCCTTTTATCACCGGCCCCGAAGTAGGAGGTATAAAGAACGATACCGCCATCGTTTTTGTCAGAAGCCGGATCGTAAAGCGGGGTCATTATGTACTGGAGTGTAAACTTTGTACCGAAAACGGGGCCTCTACCAGTTTGGGCGAAATAACCGGGGCCTACCGGGATTTTTTAGAGGAAGTGATCAGGGAAGAACCACATAATTATTTATGGACACACCGCCGCTGGAAATGGGACTATAAAGAAGAATATAAAGACCAGTGGATAGATAATGCAACAAGGGCGTAGTTAAACACACATAGCAATGAGGCTTACCCACTGTAAGCATTTCTCCCAGATCCCCTCTTCTGTATATTTTTACTCCTTTGTATCTTTGGCCGTATCGTTTTATAAGCAGGCATCATGTATTATATTATTTACGGACCTCTCTTTCTCCTGTCCTTGCTGCCCCTTCGGGCGCTTTATGTGCTGAGTGATATCATCAGTTTTTTTCTTTTCCGTGTTTTTGGGTATCGCCGTAAAATAATTGAAGGCAACATTGCCATTGCATTCCCGGAAAAAACAACGGCAGAAAGATCCGCTATTGCCCGGAAGTTTCACCGCAACTTCACCGACTCGTTCATTGAAACAATAAAATGCCTTTCGGTATCAAAAGATTTTTACGACAAACATTGCAAAACAGATTTCTCCATCTTTGATCAACTGGCAAAAGAAGACATAAGCTGCCAGATGCATGCCTGTCACCAGTTCAACTGGGAATGGATCAACCTGCATTGGTCCATTCATTTGAAACAACCGCTGGCCGTGGTATACATGCCCATCAGCAGTAAGCCGGTTGATAAATTATTTTACAGGCTTCGGGCAAAATACGGAACCGTGCTGATGCCGGCCACCGATGTAAAAAGGGCTTTTGTTGCCTGGGCCCGTAAAACACATTGCCTGGCACTGGTGGCCGATCAAAAACCCGCTTTTGCAGGCGCCAGTTACTGGCTGAACTTTTTTAACAAACCAACGCCCTTTGTTACCGGCCCGGAAAAGAATGCAAGACTGAAAAAATGCCCCGTTGTTTTTGGCAGGGCCTTTAAAACCGCAAGGGGCAGATACGATACCAGTCTTACCCTGGTTTGTAAAGATGCTTCTTTATTAAAACCCGGCGAGCTAACGCTCATGTACCGGGATTATATAGAAGATGCCATCCGAAAACAACCCGATATGTATCTCTGGAGCCACAAACGTTATAAGTTTGAATGGAATGAAGAGTACCGGGACCAGTGGATCGATACAAAACCTGTTTAGCGATTATTGCTTTATTACTTGTACTGTTCTTTTTTCCTGCCCGTTGTGCCATACTGCCGAAAGAATATAAGCTCCGGCGGGTAAGGCCTGGGTGTTGACCGTTAGCTGGTTTATGCCATTAAGGATCGCTGCCTCCTGTGTTTTTATCAATGCCCCTTTGCTGTCGAAAATTTTTATTGTTGCCAGGGATTGCCTGTCTGCACCAAGATTAATAACGAGCCTGTCGGTAAACGGATTCGGCCATACGGTAAAGAATTCCTTCATAGTGCAGGATGATTTGAGAATGTTTGAATAGGTAACCCTTCTGTCCATATCATACTGGGCAATTCGGTAGTAACTTTTTTCTATGGGATTATTATCCACCAGCAGATAACTTTTTTCGGTATTGCTGTACCCGGCTGCGGACACACTCCCGATAACAATCCAATTAATGCCATCCGTACTTTTTTCAATGTTATAGTGGCTGCTGTTTTGTTCCTGCGCTGTTTTCCAGGTTACGATTGCTTTACCTCCCTCACACTTCAGGTTGAACAAAGTGAATTTTACCGGTAATGCATTATTGCTGCTGGATAATGTCCATCTTCCAAAAGAGCTAATACCCGTCTTTTCTATATAATTGATATTAATATTACCTGAAGTGAAGTCTTCGTTTCTCCAATGAACAGTATCCAAACTGTTCCAGAATACCAACCCATTCTCATTGATGCCGTTCAATTCCCCGTCGAAGTAATTGATACGGAACGTGGCGCTGAAAGGGGCCGGGCTCACTGGTACGATATCATAATAACGAAGAATGGAATTGCCCGTGCCGTAATTATTTACCTGCGACTGGTGGCCACGTCTGATCAGAACAGTACCCAGGTTCTGTGCTGTGCTGATAACCAGGCCAAGGTTTGCCGGGTTTGTCGCATTGGGGTTATTGAGGATGCTGCTGAATAAAACATGCCCGCCATTACTGCCAACTATGCGGCTGCTTTCCTTTTCACCCAGCAGGCTTCCGGTTGTACCCAGGTTTAAAGTATTTCCATTCAGGTTAAGATTGCCCGCTGTGAAGCTGACTGTATTAAGTACTTCAGCCGGCACCTGCATCAGTACCGTACCGCCATTCGGTTTGTTTATTTCCAGGAGATGGAATACGGTCGTTTGTGTTCCACCGATGCCGGAACTGTTATTTCCCGTGAATGAAACAGCACCGGATCCCGGGAAGAAAATTCCATTATTCAGCAGGTTCATATCCTGTAAGGTTAGTTGCGTGTTGCCCCGCATGTGTACCTGAGCGCCCGCACCAATATACAGTTGTCCCTGCATTGGATTAGTGAATAGAATCACAAGCAGGAAAAGAATAACTGGCCTCATAAATTGTAATTACTGGTTAAAAATGATTTAAATAAGCCCCGATCCAAAAGATCGGGGCGGTACGAATAATAGCGAAATGTTTATTTCTCCGCTATGAAAAGAAGAAAACTGTTTTGCAGGTGATACATCTCTTCTGTTAACAGATAAGGCTGCATGGCCCCGGCAATTGTTTTTTCTATATGTTTTTCACTGGCATAATTCATTGCGGCTGCTGCAGGGCCTGTGCCCATAAAACTTTTTATTGCTTCTTCCAGCGTATGATAAAGGAACGGGCAAGCCACCCTTGTTTTATAAACCACTTTCAGGTTGATGGCATTGCAGATGCTTTCGATCTTACCTTCTTCCGATAGAGCGAAGGGGCCAGGTGTACCCGGTGGTGGCGGCGGCAGTAAAGAACCGATCGCCTTCAATATATTGGTTGCATCGCTGTACTCGGGTTTATCCCAGATACCGATCACCAGGCGTCCACCGTCTTTTAAAACACGTTTTGCTTCAGACAACGCATTCGTAAAATTGCCTGCATACTGAAAGGAGTTGAACCCGGTCACCAGGTCAAAACTGTTTTCTGCAAAAGGCAATGCCTCCAGGTCTTCTTCCAGGAAATTATTTTCCGGGTTTCTTTCCCTTGCCACTTCCAGCAGTCCCGGTGCAGCATCCACCCCCATTACCTGGGCGCCGGTGTTTATGGCCATGTAGCTGAATAAGCCTGAGCCACAACCGGCATCCAGCACCACGCTGTCTTCGGTAAGCCTTACCTGCTCCAGTGTTTTTTTGTACATCGGTAAAAAGAAGGGTTCAAAATAATTTGACCAGTATTGAGGAGCAATGCTCCATAGTTTTCCCTGAATTTGTTTTGTGCTCATTTGATAAGTTTTTACTTGTTATGAATCTTATTTTATATAGGCTTTCATAGGTATTGAATTCAGCGCTTAGTCTTTTTTGGAATAAATATTGCCTGCTACTTTTTTGCCTTGTTCCAGCCCTGCATTGATGCTTGGCATATAATGAATGCCTGCATAAAACCTCGATAACCCGGCTTCTTCGGCAATGGCCATAAAAGAAGAATACGTTCTGGGAGGAAATCCCATATAGTCATACGTATGATCGGTGAAGGCGCCCCTGTTTCCAAACAGGTCTTCCATGATGGAGGCGGCAGCGGCAGAAAGACTTGAGTGTGCCGATACATACTCAGGATGAGCCGGGGTGCCGAGATAAGAACTCCACGATAAATTGCCCATCACATCGCGGATATAGGTGATGGGGCGTACCAGGTTGTATTGGTATTTGCTTTTAAAGCAACTGATAAGCGCATCATTGATGGCAGCACCCGTAAGTGCATAAGATAAAGCCGCTTCATCCAGTGATGTTTTCTTTGCGTGGATAACCTGTTGCAGAATGCTCAGCCAATGGCCTGGTGAACTTACGCCCGGTACATCTCTCCAGAAAGCAGCCATTGCTTTCTGATCATCGGTCAACGTTTGCGAAACATCATAAACCTGTTTTACCATTTGATAAAAAGCAGAGGAGGGCTCTGTTGAATAAGCTACCGGCGCAACTGGTTGTGTACCGGCAATACTTCCGGCTACAACCGTACGGTTATTGCCCCAGTAAGGTGTTGCCGGAGCGGTAAATGACGGAGCCGTTGGTTTCCATAAGCCCGGGCCTGTGGGTATCGTATATGGATCGTTTGCATTTTTGTAACCATCTGTTTCCGACCAGTTGAATACAGCCAATGCTACGGCTTTACCAAACTGGGCTGATACATTGAGTTTGGATTGTGTTTGTGTTGAAAGGAACTCCTGGTTCAATGCATTTTCCAGCGAATCGATCACAGTCTTATCCGAAGCATTTGCATTGGGAAACAACGATCGGTTAATGGCAGCCATGGCTCCATTGATATTGGCCGGGTAATAATAATCCTTCGAATGTCCAGTTGCAGGAAGGCCGGTTAAGCCATTCCATTTAGAACGCCATAATGAATTTCCCGGTATGCCTGGTGCCAGTGATTCCAGTGCAACGATACCTGAGTAAGCAAACTGCCTGGAGAAACCATGGTTTGGAATACCGGTGGCATTACGCATCAGGCGTAACTGTACCACCATCCATTTATCCAGCACATCAGAAGAATATGCCGATGCATGATGATTGTTGTTACCCGGGTTGTCGTTCTTTTTACAGGAAACAAGGAACAGGATCAATAAAAATAAGATGAGAAAATGAAGGGCGCTAACGGACCTCAGTTTAAATGGTTGATTTTTTGTTTTCATTGCTTTACTTTTTTTAGTTTTTGTTTTTTGATTGTTAATTTTTTTGTGTGAAACGGTAAATGGCTGTGTATTTTACTTCTGCGGTTTCGGAATCGTTTGTTGGTAAAACAGACGGCGCTTTTCCGCCCACAGTGGCAATGCGCTGTATGTAGGAAACATTGGCGAATATTCCCGTAGCTGTTTTTCCCGCTTTAGGCATCAGCATCAGCCAGTCAATGCTGCCATTGGGGCTGGGTAACGTTTTAGCCGGACTGTAGTGCTGCGCAAAAACAGAGTCGTGTGCAGATACCTGCCAGAAAGGTCCGGCGCCATGTGTACCTACTGCTTTGTTGTTTGCATCATACAGTGTTGCCTGCGGAGCTACAAATACCCATTCGTAGGTAACCGGGTTGCTGCCGGCCTTTGCCTGGGCCTTGTACTTTTGTACGCCTTCTGCATAATACGTGGCAACCCGGGTAAACCCGCCGGGCTGATCTACCGGAAGACCTACGGCGGCAGGGATGATAAGATTTTCACTTTCTGCAATGTGGTATGCAGGTGTGTTCACTTCAACGTCTTTGTTCTTTTTGCAACTGGTTAAAACTGTTGCGAATAACAAAGCCTTCAGGAAGAGTTTTGGATTGATGATTTTTACTTTGTGCATTTTGTTTTGTGTTATGGTTTAATGATCATTGTTTACGTAATCCGTTGATGGCCTTTTTCAGTTCATCGATCTGAACCTGTTGCTGCTTTATGATGCTTTGCTGTTCCTGCACGGCTTTTACCAGCGGAACAACAAATTCGGCATAGCGAAGACCATAGAGATCGTTTTCATTTTTCGGTTTGTCTACCCCGCTGAAATCATAACCGGCTTCTTTAGCCGCCTGTTCCACCTGTTGGGCAATAAAACCGGAGTAAAGGATCTTTTCTTTGGTATCAATTGCCTTTTGTGTCAACTCATCCATTTTCTTTC